>Ga0210399_10002285_pt1 | contig 14957 bp, 13 predicted proteins | sample IncBWC14MmetaG_FD_150865 | JGI IMG/M metagenome (GOLD analysis project Ga0210399, IMG submission 150865) | Forest soil microbial communities from Barre Woods Harvard Forest LTER site, Petersham, Massachusetts, United States - Inc-BW-C-14-M | ecosystem: Environmental > Terrestrial > Soil >...
CTTCTCCTTCTCCTCGTCGGTTAATTGTGCGTGGACGAGTGTGCCGATGATCCCGCTCAGGGCGAGGGCAGTTGCAGCCCAAAGGCGAAAACGCACCACGGCAGCGGAGCGTAACAGAGCGAGCGGCGCGATCAACTCGCGAAAGCGTTCGGAGTCAACTCGTCCCGCCGTCGCGGGACTTTGGAGTTAAGCTGCCTGTTCTGCCGGAGCAGGCGTTGGCGGCGTCGCTTCGCGTTCGCGTTCGCGGCGCAGAATCGCGTTCAATTTGCCGCCAAGGAGAAGGAGCAAACAAGTGAGATACATCCAGGTGAGCAACATGATGATGGACGCGAGCGCGAGATAAGTCGGGTTATAACGATCATATCTCGCGACGTAAAATTGGAAGAGCTTTGTCAGAACGATCCAGCCAAACGAGAAGAAAATCGCACCGGGTAGCGCTTGCGGAATGGTCAGATAATTTTCCGGCGTCAGAAGATAAAGCGCGAGCGCGAGAAGAATCAGGGCCAGCGCGGTAAACGGCAGATTTAGCGCGGCCACCCATTGCTGGAGCGGGATGGTCAGTTGAAAATTAACTTCGGCAATGCCGGCAAGTGTTTGGCCGAAGACCATGGCGTTGAAACAAAAGAGAATGGTAAGGCCGAACCAGAAGAGCATCAGGAATGAGATGATGTACTTCGACCACCAATTGCGATCTTCGCGCACACCATGTGTTTGGCTCAGGGCCCGGGAAATCGTTGCGATGAAGACAGTGCCGAAATAAATCCCGAGGATGATCCCGGCGTTCGCGAGCATACCGCTCGAGCCGGTCACGACGACGCTGGCCGCCGCCGCATCAAGAATGTCCTGAACTTTGGGATCGGGCGGCATGAAGCTTTTCAAAACGAGAAATATTCGATGCAACTTTGCCGGATCGGTCCCGAAGAGACCGAGTAGATGCCAGAGAAATAGCAGACCGGGCGCGAGCGTGAAGAGCATCTGATACGCCATCTGCGCCGCCAGACCGGTCGTATTATCGGTCGCTGTTTCCCAAACCAGACGGCGCAAAACTCGCCAGACAAATCCGAGATATTTCATCTCCGCCCAGAGTTTACTTTGCCGGATGCAAATATCCATTAAACTTGCGTCCGTTTCGCTTCGGCCTGCATCTGCCTAACGAGTCGTGAAAAAAATCCTGCTCCTCACCGCTGGTTATGGGGAAGGTCACAACAGCGCCGCCCGCGGCATCCGCGACGGACTGGCGCGGGTCGCCCCCAACGTCGAAGTCGAGTTGCACGATCTCTTCGCCGAGAGCTACGGGCCGCTCAATGAATTCGTCCGAAAAGCCTATTTGGCGGTGATCAATCGTTGGCCGCGCTCCTGGGGCTACGTTTATCGGTGGCTCGATCGGAAACAAGACTTCGACAAAAGTTTCCGGCGATTCTCTCGGCTCAAGGAGCATCTCGCCCCTTTGCTCGCCCGCTTTCGACCTGACGTCGTCGTTTCCGTTTTTCCGGCCTATCCCTATCTGCTCCAGCAGATTTTGGGACCGAACAGAACTTGCAGGAGCGTTGTCGTTGTCACCGACTCGATCACGGTCAACGCAATCTGGTACCGCTGCAGCGGCGATTACTTTCTTGTTCCAAATGAACAAAGTGCTGCGGTTGTGCGAGCTGGAGGAATCGCGCTGGAAATGATCAAAACGTTTGGATTTCCGGTGAGCCCCAAATTTGCCGACCCAATTCAAGATCGACCACCACCTTCCGAAAAATCTGAAAGACGCGTTCTGTATATAATCAACCCCGGCACGCTGAAGGCGGCCAAACTGGTGCGGCGACTTCTGGGTCTCAACATTCAGCTGACCGTGACCGTCGGACGCGATGATGAACTCCGGCGGACGGTCGAAGCCGTGGCCGGCGATCGCAGGATCGACATCGTCGGCTGGACGGATGAGCTTCCGCGCCTGCTTCGCGCGAGCCATTTGCTTATCGGCAAGGCTGGCGGGGCAACGGTCCAGGAAACCATCGCGGCCGCTTGTCCCATGATCGTCAATCACATCGTCTCCGGGCAAGAGGAAGGCAATGCGCGCTTGATAGTCGAAACAAACTCCGGCGTGATCGCCCGCTCGCCGGCTGAGGTCGTTGCCCAAGTTGAGCGAGCATTTGCCAATGATGCAAAACAATGGCGCCAATGGGCGACTAATATCAGCCGCTTGAGCCGGCCCTGCGCCTCGCTCGAGATCGCCGAGTTCTTATTGTCGATTTGATTTGCGGCCGTTGCTCTCGGGGCGACGCGATGCGCGCGATGCTAGCGTCGCGCTTGCCGATGCCAGCGCCTACAGCACGTAAACTTCCTTCCCAGCAACGAACGTCCGCATCACTTCCAGCTTCGCCGAAATTACCACGAGATCGGCATCTGCTCCTGCCTCGATACATCCTTTCCTTTCCAGTCCGATCTCGCGCGCGGGATTTTTCGTCGCCATCGCGATCGCCTCGTGGAGCGTTACATCGACATCTCGCACGAGCGTTCGAACAAGATCGATCATACGCGATGCGCTGCCCGCCAGTGCCGAACCATCGGCCAAAAAACAAACGCCATCTTCCACAATGCAATCACTGCCGAAGAGCGAAAATCGAGATCCCTCCGGCAAACCGGACCCGGCGGTCGCATCCGTCACGAGAGAAATTCCACGGGCGCCTTTTGCGCGGTACAACATTTTCATTAACGTCGTCGCAACGTGATGACCGTCGGCGATCAATTCGCAATTGATCTGCGGCTCGCTCAACGCGAATTCGAGCAGGCCAGCGATGCGACGTCGTCCACGCCGGCGCGCGCTCGACATGCAATTGAAAGTGTGCGTCACGCTGCGCATGCCGTGCACGAAGGCCGCGCGCGCCTCATCGTCCCAGGCATCGCTGTGGCCACCGCTCACGCTGATCTGCCGTGCGCAGAATCCATCGATGACCTCGAGTGCTCCTGGCAATTCGGGCGCCAGCGTCATGCGCTTGATCATGTCGGCGTACTCCAGCAATCGCTCCGCCGCCTTTGCAGTTGGATCTTGAATGAATTCCTCCCGCTGCGCGCCGCGCCTCGCTCTCGAAATGAAGGGGCCTTCCACATGAACGCCAGCGATCTGCTTGATCGAAGATCGACAATCACGAACTGCGTTCAGTACATCAACAATCGCGGCGATTGGCGCTGTCGCAGTTGTCAGCAGAAGCGATGTCGTACCGCCGCTGGCGTGGTAGTCGGAAATCGCGCGAAAAGCTTCCGACGAGGCCTCCATCGTATCACGGCCAAGCGCGCCGTGAATGTGAAGATCGACAAATCCAGGCGAGAGATAATTTCCACCGACATCGACGATCTCATTTTTCGTTCGCGCCGTTTGTTGTCGAATCTCTGCAATCCTCCCGTCTCGCACGACAAGTTCGAGGCCATCGCGAATTCCCTCCGGGAAAATCAAACGAGCGTTTGTAAAAATCATGCTCCGGAACATTAACGTCCAACGCTCGACTCCGAAAGCTTTCGCGAGCAGGCTGCCCAACGTCCAACAATTGTGGGAGAAGGCGCATTGCTCGTGAATCCCTTCGGAGTTGGCTTCCCCAGCGATGACAACGTCGTCGCCTACAGTGACATCGCCTTACCGGAACTGATTGCGTTCACGAACGGCAAAGTCCATCATCTTTGTGGCGATGAATTTCGATTACGATGTCGCGATCATCGGCGGCGCGTTTTCCGGCGCCGCCACTGCGCTCATCCTCAAGCGCAAGAAGCCGGATGCGCGTGTGCTCATCATCGAAAAAACGGCCGAGTTCGATCGCAAAGTCGGCGAATCAACCACCGAAGTGAGCAGTTGTTATATGACGCGGATTCTGGGCCTGACCCATTATCTAGGTCATCATCACCTCGCCAAACAGGGTTTGCGTTTGTGGTTCTCGAATCGGCCGGACCAGTCGTTCGATGATTGCGTAGAAGTTGGCTCACGTTATCACAGTCGTTTACCAGGCTTTCAGGTTGATCGCGCGAAACTTGATTCGCACATGCTCGAACTCGCGGTGGAAGCGGGGTGTGATCTCTGGCGCCCGGCCAAGGTAACAAAGTACGAGCTGAAAGGCGTAGATGGCCAAACCGTCAATGCAGTTGTCGATCTTGGCGAACGTAGCGTCGCTTGTCGCTGGGTTGTCGATGCCACAGGGCGCGCGACCATGCTCGCGCGCAAACTGGGACATCTTCGCGCAAATACCGAGCACCCCATCAGTGCGGTTTGGGCCCGATTCACTGGCGTCAAGCAGTGGGACAGCTACGAATTGCGAGAGCGTTTTCCGGATTACGCAGACGGCTGCCACACCAGCCGGGAATGGGCTACCAATCATTTGCTCGGTCGCGGCTGGTGGGTCTGGATCATTCCGCTGCACGGCGGCGATGTCAGCGCGGGCATCGTTTATGACAATCGCATTTTTAAACTTCCAGATGGATCGAGCCTGGGCCAACGGCTGCATTCGCACATTCTGAGCAATCCGGTCGGTCGCGAAATCTTTGGAGCGGCACGCGTAATCGAGGGCGACGTGCATGCTTTGTCGATGTTGCCGTATCACAGCGAAAGGGTTTGTGATAATGGCTGGGCCGCCGTTGGTGACGCGACCGGCTTTATCGATCCGCTTTACAGTCCGGGTCTCGATTTTTGTTCGTACACGTCTTACTACGTGGCTGATCTGATCGCGCACAGTTTGGCCGGCGAAGATGTCGCGGACCGGCTTCATTATTATAACCGGCAGTATCCAATCACCTATCGTTGCTGGTTCGAAAGTTTGTACAAGGATAAATACTATTACATGGGCGATGCTGAGTTAATGTCGGCAGCGCTGTTACTCGACGTGAGCAGTTATTACCTCGGCTTGGTCAGGGCGAGTTACCGCGATCCGGAGCGTGAATTTCTCAACTTGCCCTTTGGCGGTTTAGGCGGGCGGCGGGTGGCGAGCATGATGAAGTTTTACAATCGCAGGCTGGTGACTCTGGCCAAGCGGCGATGGGCCAAGGGATGCTATGGCAGGCGAAACGCCGGATGGCGCGAGCTCTACGAGGGCTTTGTTCCGGATGCCCGCATTCGGAAGCAAATCTGGCGCGGGCTTCTGCGTTGGTGGAAATGTGAGCTTGTTAATCTAGGATTGATGTTCGTATCGCCCGCGCCCGAGGCCGCGACGCGCAGTTCCGCCGCCACGCCCGCCGAGGCGTGAACAATTCTTGCCCGCAGCCGTCGCGCTGCGCGCGACGCCACGCCTCATCGCGTCATCCGGGGCTCAACAGCCCGAGATACCAACGCACAAAAGTCTCGCCAAAAAACAGCCAGCTCACCGCGCCAAACGCGAGGTAAGGGCCAAACGGCAGCTTGGCTGACCAGACTCGTTTCCCCACTAGCAGCGTAACCAATCCGACGAGCGAGCCGAGCAGTGATCCGGCGAAAACACTGAACAGCACCGCGCGCCATCCTAGAAACGCGCCGATCGCGGCCAGAAATTTCAAATCGCCCCGACCCATCGCTTCGCGGGGGATTTGGAGTTCGCGCACGACCCCCGAGATTTCATTCACCTGGTCGAGGTCGAAGGTTTCGCCTTCGACTATGACGCGATTGTAGTAGAACTCGAGGGTGATGCCTCCGTAAACGCGATTGTCGATCTTAGCTTCGTCGCAATAAAGCAATAGACGATCGTTCTCCCGCGCAAAATAATCGCTCCACAGACTGCGTTCTTCGCCCACTAGCAGATCGGCGTCCTCGCCGCATCTTGTCCACGTAAACGAAGTTGGAGCGTCGAAACGGATTCTCTTCTTTCCAAAAGCAAATTTGCCCGCTTCGAGAACCATCCAAAGAATGACGTAGCCCAGGGCGGCGGCGAGCCCGGACCGAATCACCGCCACAATGTGCGAATCGGTGCTCATCAATTCCGGAACGGCCAAACTCGAGACTAATCCCGCGACCGCTCCGCCAATCGTCACTTGATCTGGAATGATGAAGTGCTCGAGGTCGATAAAGGTTCCAACAATGAGCAGTGAAACGAAAATCCAATAGGCGATCGCCATTGGCCATAAGAAGCGTTGCCAAGTCGCGAGAAAGAGAACCGCGGTAATCAATTCCACCGCAAAGTAGCGGAACGCGATTTTGTTGCCGCAGTTTGCGCAGCGTCCGCGCAGCACGAGCCAACTGATCAGCGGTAGATTCTGGTGCCAGGGGATCGGCTTCTTGCAAGCCGGACAAAACGAGCGGCGCGGTTCATTGATGGAAAGATCGAGAGGCAGCCGATAAACGCAGACGTTCAAGAACGAGCCGATCACGGCGCCGAGGACGAATGCAAGTGCGCTGAAAAGAAATGAGTAAGCGGAATTGTCCACGCAACTAGCTGGCGGCCAATGCCGATCTACGGCGCTGCATGAACCATGCGATCCAGATGCAGCTTTCGTAAAGCAGACACATCGGAAGTCCCATCGCGATCAACGTCAGAATATCGGGCGTGGGCGTGATGATGGTGGCGAGAATAAAGATGAGGACGATGGCATACGGCCTCGTGCGCGCCATGAATTTGTAGGTGACCAATCCGAAGCGCACCAGCGCCAAAACCACCACCGGCAATTCAAACGCGAGACCGAACCCCATCGTGAATCGCGTCACGAAAGAATAATACTGCTGCACCGTCCATGTCGGCGCCCAGCCAAGCGATTGGGTATCGCGGAAGAAGAAAAGGATGGTTTTTGGCAGCAACCAGAAATAACAAACCAGCACACCAAGCAAAAAGAGCGCGAAGCTGACGAAGATGGCCGGCAAGAGGAAACGCTTCTCCACCGCGGTGAGCGCAGGCAGAACAAATTCCGCCAGGAAATAGAGAAGCAGCGGAAAGGAGAGAACGATGCCAGCATAAAAGGCGAGATGAAACGAGATGATGATCGAGTCCGTGATACCCAGCGCCCGCAACGCCCCAACCTGTGGATCGATATCGTGCAACGGCATTTGCAGCACGCGCACAAGTGTCGATCGAAAGGCGAAGCAAATGATCATCGCCAGCACGAGCGTCATCGACATCTTGACGATGGTCCAGCGCAAGTCCTCCAGATGCTCGAGAAACGGCTTCGACGTTTCGCTTTCCGGAAGCTCGCGAAATTTGAAAATGTCTCGCAGCGCCATTGGATCGACAATCACTCGCGAACCATTCCGGAGTCAATCAGCGGGCGACGAGTGAAATAAAACCGCGCGCCGCAAGTCCCGCCCACATGCTCAAGGTGTTTGCGTCGCGAATCTCGTTCTCTGCGATCATGCGCCAAATCTCGTCCACGCCAAATGCGCGGCAATCGAGAATCGATTCCGCTTCATCGCGCACGTAGGAAGCACACGGCTCGACTGGTCGGGCTAGAAAAAAGTAGCCGTGTTCGTCAGTAAATCCGGGCGAAGAAAAATAATAACCGAGCGCGATGAGCTCGCCGTCTTTGGCCAATTCGTAGCCCGCCTCTTCGCGCAGTTCGCTCAGCGCGACCGCTTCGATCTCTTTTTGGTCCGGCTCGAGCACGTTGTCGATCTGTCCGGCTGGCATTTCCCAAATCGCCGCGCGAATCGGGACACGTTCCTGGCGAATGAGAACGATTTTCTCGTCACGCGTCATCGGCGCAACGATGACCGCAGCTTTGCGGTGCACTACCGTCCAGCTCCGCGGTTTTGGGCGCGTCGGCGTTCGCACGTCATCGGTCGCCACTTCGAGATGCGCGTTGGCAAAATGCCGATCGCTCGAGATCGTCTCCCAACCATCTCGATCCTGGACAAGTTTGCTCCGCTTCACGCCGAAAGATTATGAAGCGAAAGCTGAAAAGCGAATGATTAGCGCTGGAGCGGCGGCCGTCTCGGCTGCAAAATCGCTTCTCAGGCAGGCGGCACGCCTGCCGCTGCAGTTTGGTCGAGCAGCGCACGCCAGTGCTTGATTCGCGCCGCAACATTCTCGGGCGACGGTGCGCCGATGGCTCCGCGCTTTTCCAGAGAACGACGTGCGTCAAAAATCGTGGTTACGTCCTCACCAAATAGTGGCGATGCCTCCTGCATTTCCAGGAGTGAAAGATTATCGAGGGCGAGGTTTTTCTCGGACGCGCGCGCGATTAATTTACCAACAACCTCGTGCGCCTCGCGGAATGCCATCCCCTTTTTCACGAGGTGCTCGGCCAGATCGGTCGCGAGAAGATTCGGATCGCGGGCCGCGCGTTCCATTCGCTCGCGGTTAACCGTTAATTCCGGCAGCATCGCGGCAAAAACTTCGAGCGCGGCTTTCACCGTATCGACAGAATCAAACAGGGCATGTTTGTCCTCCTGCAAATCGCGATTGTAAGCCGAAGGCAGCGCTTTCAGCGTGGTCAAGATCGATACTAAATTCCCGTAAAGCCGCCCAGTCTTGCCGCGTGTAAGCTCTGCCATGTCCGGATTTTTTTTCTGCGGCATCAGACTCGAGCCGGTGGAAAATGCATCGCTGAATTCAACGAACCCAAATTCGTTCGTGCTCCAGATAATGAGGTCCTCGCTCAATTGAGAGAGATGGAGACCGATCATGGCAAGGCAAAAAAGAAATTCGGCAACGAAATCGCGGTCACCAACCGCATCGATGCTGTTCTGACTAACGCTTGAAAAACCGAGTTGACCGGCGACGAACGTTCGATTTACAACGATAGTCGATCCGGCGAGCGCACCTGCTCCCAGGGGCAGAACGTCTGTTCGAGTCAGGCAATCACTGAGCCGGTCCGCGTCGCGCTCGAACGCTTCGATTTGGGCGAGCATGTAATGAGCGAAAAAGATCGGCTGGGCGCGTTGCAAATGCGTGTATCCCGGCATGACAACATCGATATGCTGCTCCGCGAGGTTAAGCAGCGCGCTCTGCAACGAGCGAAGGCCGGACCTGGTCTCTCCTGTCCCCGCCTTGACATACAGCCTCAAATCGAGCGCGGCTTGATCGTTGCGGCTGCGCGCGGTGTGCAGTTTCGCGCCCGCAACCCCAATCCGCTTCGTGAGCGCGGCTTCGATGTTCATGTGCACGTCCTCGAGCGACTGGTCCCACTCAAATTTTCCGCTGTCGATCTCGATCTCAATTTCGCGCAATCCTTTTTCGATCTTCTCCCGCTCCTCAGAGGTGAGGATTCCGGCATGGGCAAGCGCGGCAGCATGGGCGACGGAGCCGGCGATATCATACCGGTAAAGCCGCCGATCGAACGAAACCGATTGGCTGTAACGCTGCGCGATCTCTGCTGCCACGTCGCTAAATCTTCCCTGTCGCATAATCAGTTAAACTTGCAGGCGACACGCCTGCCACTACAGCTTTTTTTCGCATTTAATCGAGAGCCGCGCTCCGCGTGACCGTCACCGAAACGTATTTCGCATCCGGTAGAACGAATTTGCGCAGCTCGACCGCTATTCTCGCAATGGCAAAGCGCTGTAACAAATGCGTCGCCAGCTCACCGGCCAGAGTCTCGACCAGTTTAACGGTGCAATCGCGCACAAAGTTTTTCGTCTCTTCGCACACCTCCGAATAGTTCACGGTCTTTGCAATGTGATCATGTAATTCCTCTGCCTGTCGTTGCGGCCAGAGCGTGATAGTAGCGGTCAAACGTTGCGGCGCGGCGCGTTCTTTTTCGGGCACCCCGACGCGCGCGGAAATCTCGAGCTGCTCAATGTGAATCCGATCGGAGAAAGGGTCTGGCTCATTGGACATGGCGTAGATCAAAGTCGCCGCGGCAACGGCTAGGGCAAGACTGATTTAGCTGGCGGCCCGCCGCTGTGACTACTTCGGCGCGAGCGCGGCGACGATTTTTTCAAAACGTGGGTCGCCGCGCAGCGAATCCCAGTACGGATGCAAACGAAGCTCGCCATAGCTCAAATAGCCGGGGATGTTTGTGGCGACGGTTAACTGTTGGAAGGCAAGATCCTTCTCGCCCGTCCACGCATAGATTAGCGCCAAATACTGCACCAACAGCCCGCCGTTGATCGCATCTTTTGCCACCGGCAATAGCTCGACCGCGCGGCGGCCTTCACGAATTGCGTCCTCCTTGTGATCGAGGGCCGCGTCAGCCATGCCGAGTACACAAAGCGCTTGCGCATAGTCAGGTTGCTCCGCAACCAGCTTGACCGCTTCGGTTCGCGCGCTGGCAAATGCAGCGCGCGCCGCGGCTTTATCGCCCCGCATCTGAGCGACTACGCCTTCGCACCAGCCCAGCGGAAACGGAATAGTCTCCTCGTAACACCCAGCGATCGGCATCGCAGTCAAGGCACGGGGCGCGCTATCAAAATCGCGCTCGCACAGCGACGCTCGAAGCCAAAGGTGGGCTATGTTTTCGGCTTCGCGCGAATCTTCGGCAATGATACCCCGTATCGTCGAGATCAGCGGCCGCGGATCGGCATGCCAGTCGAGCTCGATCTCCGCACGCGAAGCTCGCAATGCCGCATCTTTGGGGGCAAGCGCGATTGCGCGGTCCAGGGAGCGCGCTTGGTCAGCATAACGGCGCAGAAGATAATAACTCGTAGCGATTTGTTGGAGAACAGTGGGATTTTGCGGGTCGAGCTCACTAGCGCGCTCGAGATTTTTGGTCGATTCACTCCATCGCCCTTGCCGTCGATCGATATAGCCGGCCAGCACAAAAGGCAGCGGATCGTTAGGCAAAGTCTTTTTTGCCCGGCTAAGTTCCTCCCGAGCGCGGTCGTAATCGAGATGGCCCCAGTACAAATGTTTGGCGATAGCAAGATGCGCTTCGCCTGAATCTGGGCGCAGGCGAACGAGCGATTGGATTGCCGCGTCGGCCATGGCCAGCCGCGCAGGAGTGTGATCGGTACCCGCGAAGTAGAGCAGATCGTGAGCGTGAGCAAGCTGGTAATATGCAAGCGCAAAGGCGGGATCGCGTTCGATCGCTTGATTCAGCAGGCGAACGGCCTCGATTAGGCCCTCCTGTAAAGGTGTACTGAAGACAGCAGTCGCGATGAGTGTTTTGCCCCGGATGTACAGATCATGAGCAACCAGATCAGCCGTTGGTTTTTCCTCGATGGCCGCTTTCTCTTCGGGCGAGAGTTTTGATTTGAGTTGAGACACGATCTTTTCAGCTAATTCATTTTCAATCGCGAATACGTCGGCTAGATCCCGATCGTAAGATTGTCCCCAAAGATGCGTATCTGTTTTGGCATCGATTAACTGGGCGCTTACGCGCACGCGTCCGCCCGAACGCTGGACACTACCTTCTACCACGTGGGACACGCCGAGCGTCTTGGCAATGTCGCGCAGATTGCGCACGATTCCGCTCTTGTACTGCATCACCGATGTGCGGCTGATGACTTTGAGGTCGGCAACCCGAGCAAGGTTGGTAAGAATTTCATCTTGTACACCATCAGCAAAGTACGCGTTCTGTTTATCATCGCTCAGGTTCTCAAAGGGGAGCACGGCGATGCTCTTTTCAGTAATGGCAGGGCCGGCCTCTGGCTCCAGGCGCAACTTAGTTGTCCATGGGTGCCAGAACCAATAAGCTCCGAGCCCGAACATTGCGACGACTGAACCCATGGCGGCCACAGTCCACACTCGGCGCCGGTTTGATACCGCAGTGCCGCCAGGGCCAACACCCGCTTTTTTAATTGTGCCCGCTTCAACATCGAAGCTCCAGGCAAGAACAAGGGCGAAGGGAAAACCCAAAGCTACCAGAACAACAAATAGTTGTTGGGCCCAATCCGGCGCATGGAAGATAGGCAGGACTGTCCCGACAACCTGGACCGTAGCCGATCCCGCCACGACGTAACCGAGCGCAACGCGATAAACGCGCCGATTCTTCAGTTCCTGAAAGAAGGTCTTCATGCGGGTGGCGGGCGCTCGCGGTGCCGCCCCGTGACCAATTATCTGTACGCGCATATCGCAGATTTTCAGCGGCGCGACAAGCGCGTTCTAGGCTTTCAGTCAAATCCGGGCGCGACCTGCGAAATGCTATTTGCTGTCAATGGCGCGCTAAACAGGGACGGACTTCCTTCCGCCGACGTATCCTTTGATCTCTGTAATGCTGAAATCGGGCCCGAACGCGGCAACATTCAAAACGATCATAATCAGCGCGAACAAGTACATCCCCATCGTAAGACCGATTGCGATATGCATTCCGAGAACGCATATCAGCCAGATCATTCGCGTCTTTTTCAGCCAGATGAAGACTGGGTAACCCGTCTCGATCAGACAGATAGAAATCCCGAGGACGGGTAGAAAATACTTCCACCTGACCAGAATTTCTGGGGGGATAATGTTAAAAGGCGGGCGTGTCAGTGCGCGCCAAATATTTGCTCCGTTCCACCATCCGCTCCCCAAACACTTCGTGATGCCTCCGAAAAAATAAATGACACACAAGTGGAGCTGAACAACACGACGCCAGAACCCGAGAACCTGCGGATCTTCCAGTCGCGATTTTCGCCATCGCCGATCGAAGGAGTACCGATCGGGCAGCGGAGATAACATCAAGTAGAAGAGCCCGATGGTCATAAAGTTATCCACCCCATATGACACAAATGCTCCGCTCTTAGCTGCACATAGATGAAGGAACCAAGCCAGAATCGCGGAGCATCGGCAGAAAAGACCGGCAACCAGGCCGCAACCAGCTGCAAGCAAACAGATCCAGGCAACGGAGAGGACCGTCCCTTCGCCCAGGCCAATGTGCGCTCCGAGTTCGACTATCCACCCAAGCCTGGGGACGAAACGGCTCTGAAGAGACAGCAGTGCTTCGGCGAAGTTTCGGGTAATCAAGCCCTTCCCTGTCGCAGCGAATAGATAGTTCCAATCATTGAGCAGGGATAGAGAGTAAAGGATCACCTGAAGACCGAGACCGAGCCTTAAGACAGTCAACCATCTATCCGATTCGACTGGGAACAGGAACTGTAGCACCCGTCCTCTCCACGCGTCCATCCGCTTTACTTATTTGCCGGTTCTGTTGATTCGTTGCTAAGGCTGAAATCGTAGGCATACAAAAACTCGTAAGACTCAGCTTTGCCGCGTTCAAAATCACGGAGGCTGGGAAGGATAACCGATCCCAATATGGCACGCATCGTCTTTACCTCGGGATGTTCGAGCCAGATCGAGGAGGCCATCATCTTCACCATATACTCCCGAAACGCGTCGGAACGAGTGCGCCCAATCTCGTCCAGCAAACCGGCTATACGTAAGCCCGCCGCGGCGCTATTAACGCGCGGCCACTCGTATTCCACTCGACCGTCCGGGTAGTGTAACTCAAAGATCAGGTTATAACTGCCTGGCACACTGGGCGCAAAGTAGCCATAGCCCGTCTCTATGCCGGCTAGGTGCAAATACGTTGTAAGCGTCTGGCGCAGCGGATTCGACGCTGGCAAATGCTGGCCTAAGACCGCGGCTGCGCCTTTTTCAGCCTTCTGCGAAACGCTTTCGAAAGACGATGGAAATATCGTTTGTCCCCGTCCCACTAACCACAGCGTCTCACGACAGGAGACTGTGATTATCAGCAAAAAATGCAGGAGGAAGCATGTCAAACAAACAGACTTTTTCCGCAAGACTGGTCGGATTTTCAGAAAAGCAGTCGTCAGTTACACTGCTACTGTTTCAATTGGTCCAGGACAATCTGTATGTCCTCGATGTTCTGAGAATAAAGACGCTGTGTGAGGTTCGACCCGATAGCGGTAAGCTCCCCTGCCGATGTCTTTTTCGCAATCTCGGACATCGTAACTTTATCAGTCTTAATATTTAGCTTCGAGGCACTGTGAAAGTCCTCAGACTTGCCGTTATCATGAACGATACGGAACTCCCAGAAAGCGCTCCTGCTGAGAGTTCGCAACGCCTTTCTAAACGCCGCTTCGTTGCGAAGATGAACAGGTTCTTTTATTTCAAGACCGAATCGACGTTTGGCTCCAGGCGGTGTTGTTTCGCATGCTTGGAAGATGAGGACCGCGAGGACCCCGATCGCCGCCAGGATCGTGAGTTTGGATGTTCCAGACAGGGTTTTCATAATGCCATCCGGTTTGGCGGAACAGTCGCAGATTTACAAGCATAAAGTTTTGGACACGCTTTACCCAAGCGCGACTCGCTCAAATTCGCAGCGATAGCGGCTCAACCGAGACGAAAACGGATTCCGCGGATTGTTTTCCCGCGCGCGGGAATCTCGAGTCGCTCGATGTGGATCTGTCGTCCGCCAGCTCGTTGTACATAGATCGAAGTCCGCGTCGGTAAGTTCTCGGACGGATCACAGCGCCTCATAATGCGAAATGCGCCGAAGGGATCAATTCGCGAGTTACGCGAACGCACGCGAATGTTTAGATAGAAATTTTTATTCGCGTCATTTGTCTTGCCTTTTTGAAACATTTTCGAGAACCTCGCGCCCTTAGGATTCCGGGGGCGAATGGTGAGGTGAATACAAAGCGCAAGTTTTTCCGCGCACTCATTATTCCCTGTTTAGTGGCGTGGTTTAGCCAATCGGCAATCGCGCAAAAGGGCGATTCCCCATTTACGTTTAACAGCACGGGCAGCCTCAACACTGGCCGCCTTAATCACAGCGCGACCTTACTGCCCAACGGCAAGATCCTTGTTGCAGGGGGCTCTAACGGTGTTACCAACGGTCTCGCGAGTGCGGAACTGTACGACCCGGCGGTTGGGACTTGGGTGGTTACGGGGAGCCTTAACACCGGTCGCTATGGACACGCTGCGACGTTGCTGCCCAATGGAAAGGTCCTCGTTGCAGGGGGATTTGATAGCAATTTCAATGCTCTCGCAAGTGCGGAATTGTACGACCCAGCGAGCGGGACTTGGGCGAGCACGGGCAGTCTCAACACCGCCCGCGCGAGGCTGACGGCAACCTTGCTGCCCAATGGCAAGGTCCTCGTCGCGGGGGGTTCTAATGCCACTAGCCTCGGTCTTGCGAGCGCGGAACTCTACGACCCGGCCAGCGGCAGTTGGACCGCCACTGGCAGCCTCAACATCGCACGTGCTTTACAG
>Ga0210399_10002286_pt1 | contig 14957 bp, 12 predicted proteins | sample IncBWC14MmetaG_FD_150865 | JGI IMG/M metagenome (GOLD analysis project Ga0210399, IMG submission 150865) | Forest soil microbial communities from Barre Woods Harvard Forest LTER site, Petersham, Massachusetts, United States - Inc-BW-C-14-M | ecosystem: Environmental > Terrestrial > Soil >...
GGCCGTGCGTGTGTGCGGTAGCGATGAGTTTTGGCGTGGGGCGTGGGCTGAATCCTGAAAAGTGTGCGGCGTCATCCCATGGCGAAACGATCTGCCAAATACGTAGGCCGTATACTCCGTCCGCTACAAATGCGAAAGCGCTCCCCGCCACCATGCCGATTTTCACATCGTTGGCGTCGTTCATTTGCCCGTTTCCGCCAAACTCCTGGTCGGTATGCGGCCGCTCCGGATTCTCAACGTCCACGATGGATACTCCAAATCTTCCGTTTGCTACGTAGGCGTAGGTCCGCGCCACGTAAACGTTTCTCGCATCGCCGAGCGCAACCCTTCCCTTCTCCGTCATTTTCGGATGCGCCAGGTCCGTTACATCCAGGGTCTTCAACCCATAGCGGTCGACCACAAACGCATACCGGAACTGAACGGCAATGCCGCGGGGATCATCCAGATCCGGCGCGCCGATGGTCGCGGTAACTTTGGGCGCGAGGGGATTGTCAAGGTCGACGACGACGAGTGCTTTGTCGGTGAGAATGTAAGCAAACGTTCCGGCGATGGTGATGCGGCGAGCGCCAGTAAGAAGGCCGCCGGGATTGAACGTGAGAGCGCGTTTCAGAAAATTGTTGGCGGGGTTGCCATCGAGTAGGGTGCCTACACCGGGACTTTTCGATTTCAGATTCGCATCGCCTATGATAACGAGTCCTTCCTCCTTGTCCGCCACGTAAAGAAAACCGTAGAGCAGATGAATCGCTTGCTCCTCGTTCTCAGGCAACTGTTGCCGCAAAGGATCCACGCCCAGTGTCGTGGGGGAGGCCACCGCAAGGGCGTTCCTGGTGAGAATAAAAAAGCGCTGCCCGATCGGTGAGACCGGCGCCGTCGTCACTTTCTCTGAAAAATTCTTGTTGTCGATATTGGCGATGTCATAGACGCGCAGGCCGCCAGTTCCGAGGGCAGCGTAGGCGTATTCGCCGCGGGCTTGGATATCCAAAACGTTACCGGAGTGCTCCGCGGCTGCGCTGAGTTCGCGACGATGTTCAACAAACCTTTTGTAATTCTCGGGATAAGCGATGCGCTGCAAGTCGCTGCCATAAATGGCTTCCGGTTCGTCGTGCTCGGCAACGGCGATCGCTTCGAATCCATGCTTGCCGGTGGCGACGTAAACGTAGCGGCCCATGAAATTCATGAAATTAGTGCCTTGCAGCAAGAGCTGCGCCATCCAGGCGTTATTGTCATTTTTGGCGGAGACGTGGCAATCGCTGCATTGTTTGGTTTCTTTGGCGCGCACCGTGTGCGGCACAAAAGTGGAAAATGCTTGTCCGGAAAGGCCCGGCGAAGAAATGGTTTGCTGCGTGTAATAAAGCCAATCACGATTCGCATTTTGCGAACTGACCAGCACAGCGCAAGAAGAGCGCGCGGGCGCAATGCGGTGGCCAGTGACCGTGCCATCCACGCCAAGCATGTAAATATCGTCGCGCAAAACTTGAAAGTTGTAGCTGGTGTAATTCTTCGTGAGCAGGCCTTCGTTGTGCAGCATAGGTTTGCGCGCGTTCGCGGTCATTTGCAGATGGCAGCCAAAGCAGGTCGGCGTCCACGAAGTATGGCAGGAGTAGCAGGTCATGCTGCTGTTGGCGTGAGCAAGAGAGGCGTCGTCGCTCGGCATCCGCGAAGACACGGTGCCATCCCTGTTCATCAGCTTCGCGCGAAAAGACTTCTCGCTGAAATGCACGTTGCCTGGGGTGATGCTGTCGATGGTCTGAACAATCTCCCATTCCTTGTTTTCATCCGACATGGACCGCTGAACCACTTTCTCGCTGCGCGATTCGAACCGGCGAAGCCCCCACGGGGTGCGAAGCGCATCCAGATGGCGGCCGCCCTCAGGTGCGGCAGGGCCCGAAGTGATCAGCGTCGCTTTCTTGCGAATCGTACCGTGGCAATCGATGCAGTCGATTTCGACCGCCGCCCGCGGCTCACCGTCAATCTTTCCGTTCCCATGATTGTCTTGCGCAAAGTGGCAATCGTTGCATTGCATTCCTTTTTCGAGATGAATGTCCGCGAGGTGCACGGCTCTCCCAAAGCGGTCGGGGTCGTCAAAGGCAATCTGCTTGCCGTCTTTGTCCAGCCAGTTTCCTTTGCGATCGTGATTGAACACTGCGCGGAAAATCCAGCCATGGCCGTGAAAATCGGCAAATTGCGTGGTTTTCAATTGTTTGTTGAATTCAGGACTGCCCACGTTCTCCAGGAATTTCTCGTCACTCCATAGGCCGCGAACGGCCGCGCCCTCCGGATTGCGCTCAAAAGTGTGATAGCGCTGCTCTTCGCTGGGGTTGTGTTGCTCTTTCGGATACATTTTGTCGCCATCGATCTCGTTGTCCCACCAGGTCAGCCCGAAATACGTCGTGACCATATTCGTGCCGGGATGAATGTGGCAGATCATGCACTGGCTCGACGGAATCGACCGCGTGAAAACGTGTTTGATGGGATGACCGGACTCACTCTTCGGAATTGTCGGATCGGAAGAAGAGCTGACCCCCGAGTGCCCGAATGACGCGTACGCCGCCGAATGCGAAGGATCGCGATCGTTCGCATAAATGACGTGACACGCCGTGCAGCCGCTGCCGCGATAGTCGCCAGGATGATCGTTAGTCCCCGGCAGCGACAGGACGGGATCGAGCAAACGCGTTTTCTGCAGGCCGAGAAAAACAGGATCGGTGCGCAGCGCTGTGCCAAAGCCTCGATCACTGAGCTTGTCGTCCGGCTTCCCGGGGTCTTCTTCGCGATTGGGATTGCCGATTTCCGCTTTCTTGCGGCCACCTCGTTCGAACACGCGCAAGACGTTGCCAGGCTGCGAACTTTCCCAGCGAAAAAGGGGATCGAGCTCGGGTATCACGCCTTTAGTCCGGGTTTCTTCCGGATTGGGCTTGGGAGAAGTCTTGATCGACTGCGGCACACCATCGCGATTGTAGCTTTCGCCGAAGCGCGTGTTTTTCGTGGCGTAGCCGCCGTTGTTGTACAACGCTGCGCCCCACAGCATCCCCGAGTGCGTCATCATGCTGGTGGAGACGGCGCGGGTTTCTGCGGCGTGACAGCCGAGCGTGCCGCATGTTTCGGGAGCGACACGAAGATCGCCCGGGTTCACAAACTTGATGTACTCAGCTGATTCTTTGAGCCATTTCGTGTAGGTGCGTTCTGGAAGAGCAGAGCGATTTTTGAACGAGGGGTCGTGCGGCAACACGTGGGCTTTTTCTTTCACAGTATTGTACTCGGGAGAATTCGGCGCAGCCCCGGTAGCGGCCGCGACGGAAGAATTGCCGCCATGGCAATCCGTGCAACCGAGATGAACGGTTTTCGTCGGATGCATCGTGGGTTCGTCGGTGGAAGTGTGGCAGGAGATGCAGCCGGAGGACTTGCGATCCGCTTCTTCTTGCGATTGGCCGCGGAACGAAGCTGACTCTTGTGCGGCTCGCGCGGGGGTTTTCGGGCTCGCATAGAGAGCAAGGAAAAAAGATAACGCGGAGACGCCGAGAACGCAGAGGCTTCGCAAAGAAGACGACACGGATTGGCGTTCGCTGTTCATCGTGTTTGCATTTCAGAAAGTAAACTTCACGGAGCCGAAAAGCGAGAAAAGCGTGCGACTGGTGTAGATGTCTTTGAAACCCTGGCCCGGCTGCAAGGCGGAAGCTCCGCCAGTTAAAACAATGTTTTCCGTCAACGGCGGGCGGTACTCGACGCCGAGACCGAAGTCTTCGCCGATGGTGTGATGGATTGGCGATTGAAAAAGCAGAAATTCCAGCGGCTCGGTGCGTTCGAATCGGAGAAAGTTGAAATTGGCGAAGCCCCGCAGTTTTGGCGTGATCTCAAAGTCCGCGCCAGCGTTGGCGAGAAAAATTCCGGGATTTACGAAATTGGCCTGCCCTTCTTCCTTACTCGCGCGCAGAGAAGGAATCAGGCTCCCGGGCGTGGTGAGGAGAATTCCAGAGCCGAGCAGTCGAATGCCTTCGTGATTCCAGAAACTGAAGAGTCCGCCTGCAAAATTGGGCAAGTCGACGATGGAATCAAATCCGCGAGATCGTGAATCGCGGGGATTAGCGTCGCCGGAAGTGTAGAAACTGGAGATGCGGTAGCGTATCCAGTCTTTGTCATAGGAGATCTCCGCGGCCGCCATCTGCGCGTTGACAGTGACACGACGTCCTGCGATGGGGTTGAATGTGTCCTCGCCAATAACTTGATAGAACGCATGCGTGAGATTGAGGCGGCGGATGTGCCCGCTGCCCAGCCAGCCGAAATAACCGGTGCGAATGCCATGAAGAATTGGACCAGCGCCGGGATTCTGATTGATGACAATTCCAATCGGTGAAGGCCGAACGAGAAACCCATTGTCATCATAGTGGAGGCTGGGATCATCTTTGTTCCAAGCAGCCACAAACTCTACGGTGTATCCGGGAAAGAAGAAATCCTGGAGATAGACGTTGCCGAGAAGAACTTGCTGGTGGCGGCGCTCAAATGTGTTCAACCCGCTGTTGGTATTTTTTTCGAGGAAATGGAAATACGCGAGATTGTATTCCAGGCGGTCGCTGCGCAGGTTGCCGAAAATGCGCAGCGCCGGCTGCTCGTCAACCAACAGAAAACCACGAAAGTCGGCGTTGAACTGCTGAACGCCAGCGCGCGCGGAAATGAAATCATAATTCGGGCCGAGGTCGTGAAGCTTTACTTCAACGAACGCTTCCTGCAGTCCGACGTGATCGTCGAAGCGGTTGGTGCCGCTGCGAGGATCGGGGCCGACGAGGCCAAGTTCGCGAACCCTTAGATTGTTCAGGCTTAGCTCTGGAGTGATTCGAATGCGCCAGTCCACGGGCTTGAAAGCCGCGTCCCCATGGAATAAATCAAACGCGAAACGAAGTGTTTGATCGAAGAACGCTTGTTCGCCTTTCCCGAAAAACGCCGCACTGCCCGGACGAGCGGTGCTCACATTACTTGGCGAAGGAACCCGGCGGCCATCAAAAAAAGATTCCGAAGACGCGGTGAGATTGAGAAAAACCTGCTGGCCAAGTAGTTCCGGCCAAATAGGCTCGTCGCCCTTGAGGCGATTGTGATTGAAGGGGTCGAACCAACGGGACTTTGTATAAACGTATTCGCCGCGCTGCGGATACCTGCGGTAATCGGGCTGCTCGAGAGCCCAGCGATTGGGAACCGTATTGTAAACATCGGCCACGAGCGGAAGAGTGTTCGGCGAAATATTTTCGATGTAATTGGGATCGGAATCGAGCCGATGGCGAAACTCCCGATAGCTCCCGAACGATGCTTGCGCTTCGGCGGAAAGCGCGGGACCAAGTTCCGGCAATCGTGGCAGCCGCGAACGCGCTTCCATGACCGCAACGCTGACAAGCGAAATTTCAAGCGTCACAACTTCGTTTTGCTGCAGGGAAAGATCGGGCAGCACGAACGGTACAAATTCTTGGGCTTCGACGCGCAGCTGATAGTGGCCCGGCGGTAGCGGAAAAACTCGGAAGATCCCCTCATCAGTACTTGTGCCGCTGAATATCTGCCCTGATTCTATGTTTCTCAGTGTGAGGACAGTAGCTGGAACGGGTCGAGTGGCCCCGGGCACGCTTGAATCGCGCACCACACCGTCCAGTGCTGCGCTGGTTTGAGCTTGCTGACGCGGAATGCGCTGCGGCGGTCCTTGCTCACTTGATTTCTTCGGGGAGTCTTGAGCACTTGGCGGCGATTGCGTTTGTTGTTTCTCGCCGGCTACCGCAGCCCCGCAAAGAGCTGAAATGCAACAGACCGCGCAGAACGCGCGTCGATATTTCCGCGGAGAAGAAAAGATCATGCGTTCGGCCTGCATGGGTTGCTGAAAGAAATGGGAATCGCGTACTAGCTAACAATATCGACGAGCGGCGAGCAACACTTTTCCCGGATCGATGGAGACATTCGATAACACGCCGAACGTCCGTGGGCATTCACCAGTACGCCGCTCCTCCGAGGCAAATGCGTTGAGGGGCCGTAAACGAGTGTGGTACCAACGAGAGTACTCGCAAAATGGAAACAACTCACACACTGCGGAAACCAGTGGAATCGCGGCGCGCGTTGCAACAGCGAAACAAAACGGTGGCGCTCGGTGTCTTTCTGGCCGTGGGAATCGCTTTGGCGCTCGCGATGATCATTGTCGGCTGCGGCGGGGGAAACACCGCGCCGATTACGCCACCGCCTGCAACAGCAGTACAGGCTCTGCAAGTGGCCGACGTCCAGAATATTGTGCAAGCCGCGGTCAATTCGGTGAATGTCGATATGACTGTGGCTGTCGTGGACCGCGCTGGGTTTGCATTGGGCGTGTTTCGAACTCAGAATGCTCCGTCTACGGCGATCGGAAATTTCGGACAAGTACAGGACGCGAACGAAGTCGCGATAGCATTGGCGCGCACCGGCGCGTTTTTCAGCAACGATCAAGCGCCCCTCTCTTCGCGAACCGTGCGGTTCATTAGCGGCATTCATTTTCCTCCAGGCGTGACGAACCAGCCGCCTGCGGATTTGTACGGCATTGAGAACACCAATCGCGGCTGCACGCTGAGCAATGACCCCACCTTTCAGAGCAAGATTCCTCCTTCACTAGCGCTCGGCGGAGGATTGGGCCTCGGAGTGCTCACCGGCAAAGCCGACGTGAATGATTCGAATGCGACCGCGGTGAATCCTGGCGGTGTGCCGATTTTTTACAAAAACACTGCGGTTGGTGGAATTGGTGTTGTCACAACGTCAAGCAATCTGAACGTCGCGGAATACGCGGCGTTCGCCGGAGCGACAACGGCGCGAAGTGGACCGGCAGATCCATTTGGTCCGACACCTGCGGCTCCGGGCGTGGTTTTTATCGGCGGCATTGCGCTGCCTTTCGTGAGTCAGACCACGCGACCTACCGGTTTCTATGCGGGGCCTGTCGCGGGGACGGGCAACTATTTTGTGGCACCGTCAAACAGCCAGGGGCAGCCGCCCGAGGGAGATTTGATTCCACCGGCAGCGGGACCGCTTGGCGGGCTCAGTGCGGCCGAGGTGACGCAAATCCTGAACAATGCGGAGGCCACAGCGAACACGACGCGCGCCGCAATTCGATTGCCGCTCGGCTCGAAAGCAAAAATGGTGATCGCCGTGGCGGATTTGGACGGAACCATTATCGGTCTGCGGCGAATGCAGGATTCCACGGTGTTCAGCATTGATGTCGCAGCCACAAAGGCGCGCAACATGGTGTACTTCAATAGCGCAAGCCGAACGGCAACAGACTTGAACGGTGTGCCCATGGGAACGGCAGTGACGAGCCGCACGATCAGTTTTGGCGCGCAGCCGCTCTATCCGCCGGGAATCGATGGTTCAACCACCGGGCCATTTTTCAATTTATTTACCTTGGATCTGGCAAATCCCTGCACGCAAGGATTGCAAAGCGGCCCAGCCAATGCGAACAAGAGCGGAATCGTTTTCTTTCCCGGAAGTGCGGGCTTGTATCGCAGCGGAACCTTAATAGGTGGATTGGGTGTGAGCGGCGACGGCGTGGATCAGGACGATTACGTCACCAGCGGCGGCACCACCGGTTTCGAAGCGCCCTCCAACATCCGCGCCGATCAAATTATGGATCAGGGCGCTCGGCTTCCTTACTTCAAGTTTCCGAGAAATCCCACCAACTAAGTTCCTGAAAATCACTTGCGACGCGTGGTCTTTTTTCCGCCAGCAAGGTTCGTGAGCGAGCGAGCATACACTTCAATCATTTGCGGAACGGCCCGGCTGTAAACAAACTGCCCTTCTCGACGGCAATCGATCAGTCCAGCATCGCTCAGAATTTTCAAATGATGCGAAACGGTCGCAGGGGTAACCCCACGCATCGAAACGATCTCGCCGCAATTCATCTGGTCCTTGGCAGAAATCGCTTCGAAAATCTTGAGGCGCGTCGCATCGGCAAGTGCCTTCGATATTTTCTCAATCTGAGAACGGTCCATAGTTTAGTCCTAAGTGTAACGAATATTAGATGCTTCCGGCCATGAAGAATGCTCCTTCTATGCAATTCAACAAATCTTGTAACTTTTTATTTCGATAGTTATCTAAGTATCGAAAAGCCAGGAAAGCGCAAAGCAGGCAACGGCCCGGCCCCTGGAGCGGAAGACAGAAAAGGGCACAAGAGATCAAGGAGAAGACCATGAAAAGACTCGAAGGAAAAGTAGCAGTGGTAACGGGCGGCAACAGCGGCATCGGGCTGGCCACGGCAAAGCGCCTGCAAGAAGAAGGCGCGCGCGTAGCCATCTCCGGGCGAAGCAGGAAGACGCTGGATGAGGCTGTAAAGACCATCGGAAACGGCGTAGTAGCGGTACAAGCCGACGTTTCGAAATTACCCGAAGTTGACAAACTCTTCTCCGAAGTCGCAAAGAAGCTGGGAAAAATCGATGTGCTCTTTGTGAATGCCGGCGTAGCGAAATTCGCCCCTTTTTCGGATACCCCGGAGAGCGTGTACGACGAACAGTTTGACATCAACACGAAAGGCGCCTATTTCACGATTCAGAAGGCAATTCCCTACCTGAATGACGGTGCCTCGATCATTTTGAACACCAGCGTGGTGGATGCTCTGGGCAGCCCCAATACCAGCGCTTATGCCGCCACCAAAGCGGCGCTCCGATCGTTTGCTCGAACAGCCGCCTCAGAGTTAGTGGGCCGCGGTATCCGCGTGAACACGGTGGCGCCGGGACCGATCGTAACGCCGATCTTCGGACGAACCGGCCTGCCGCAAGAGGCCATCGACGATTTCGCTAAGGGCGTTTTGACCAAAGTTCCGATGAAGAGATTTGGGCAACCCGAAGAAGTAGCCGGCGCAGTCGCATTTCTCGCTTCGCAGGATGCTTCTTACATCACTGGGGTAGAAATCAATGTGGATGGCGGGATGGGACAGATCTAATCCCACTGCGCTGAAGTGGAAGCGAAGAGGCGGGCAAAGTCCCGCCTCTTATTTTTTTGGAATCTTTTCATTTGGCGCCGCCAGATGGATTGGGCGAGGTGGCGCTATTCACATCCAAGAACCATGCATGTGCGGCGTCACCGGGGGCATAACAGTTGCCATCTGGTGCGTACTTCGCGGGGCAACGCGCAGTGAGTTTTCTTCGCCTCGGCGATTGCGCGAATTGCCAGGCCGCCGCGTAAGAGATGCCGCTCGCCGATGGGGCCGGAGGGTTTTCTGGAAATGCGCAGCCAGGCGACGGCGGGCAGGCATCGTTGTAGGCCCAGATCACGATCTCGTGGGCTGACGCGTGGTTACGAATGTCATCCGCAGTCGTGATGGTGACGCCGGGTTCTTCCTTTACGAGGATGCCAGAACAGTAGACGCCCGCGATAAAACTTGCGCGCTTGAGTTCGTCCAGCCAGGCGCGGAGATACGCGTGATAAGTGTCGGGGAGGCGGCCGCCTTCCTCGATGTCCAGAAAGATAATCGTTCCAGCAGCAAAGCCTTCTTCTTTCGCAGCGGCTGCGGCTTCGCCGGCGTCCTTGCTCCCTCTCTCCTTCGCGCCATTTTCATTTCTGAGTTCGCCGCTGTCTGGCCCGCGATACAAAACCAAAAATCCAAACCCATGAGAGCGAAGAAGTTCGCGCTTTCCTTTCCAGCTGTTGCGCTTTTCGCCCGGCGGAGGACTGAGCCAGTAGCTGGTGAACGCGAAACTTTTGCGCAAAATGGGAATGCTGGAATCACCGGGATAAATGTTGCGGTCGAAACCCAAGTAGGAGAGCGAGCGCTCTGATGTATCGTGAGCGGCCAGCGGTGAGACGGAAAACGCGGGGGAAAAAGTTAACGCAGAGACGCAGAGAGCACAGAGAAGAATAGAGAAGAGAAGGAATCTCATGTTTAGCCCTCGCGAAGCTTGTGGCCGGCGAGATTGCCGAGGCCGTCGTAAGCGGCGTACTTGTAAAGCTCGCTGAGCGTGGGATAGTTGAATACCTGCTCGATAAACTCGTCGATGGTAAGGCCGTTGTCAAGGACCATCATGCCGATGTGAATGAGCTCGGTGGCGTTTTCGCCGATGATGCTGACGCCAAGAAGTTTTTTGTCGGCGCGAGCGAAGATGAGCTTAAGCAGGCCCGCCGTGTCGCCCGCGATGTGGCCGCGAGCGTTGTTTTCGTAAAGCGCGCGGCCAACGATGTAATCGATTTTCTTTTCTTTGCAGGCTTCTTCCGTCTCTCCGGCAGCGGAGATTTCCGGAATGGTGTAAATGCCCATGGGGAGGAGAGAAGCAACGCGCTCTTTGTATTTCAAACCAAAAGCGTGGCAGGCAGCGACGCGCCCTTGCTCCATGGAAGTGGAGGCCAGTGCCGGGAAACCAATAACATCACCGGCGGCATAAATATGGGGCACAGCCGTTCGATAGTGCTCGTCGACCGGGATATAGCCGCGCTCATTGATGGCCAGGCCCGCTTTTTCGAGAGCAAGGCCATCGACAGCAGCGCGGCGGCCGGCCGCAAAGAGGGCGGTATCGGTTTCAAGGACTTTGCCGCTCTTCATCGTCAGACGCACACCAGTGGCGGAATTCTCGGTCTTGACCGGGCGCTCGTTGAACAAGAAATGCATGCCAAGAACGGCGAGACGATCGCGGAGGCGGTCAGAAATTTCATTGTCGAGAAAGGGTAGAAGGCGGTCGCGACCGTCGACGAGAGTGACGTCTACTCCAAGCGCTTTGAAGATGGAAGCGTATTCGCAGCCAATCACGCCGCCTCCGATGACCGCGAGGCTTTTCGGAATGCGATCCATCTGGAGAAACGTGTCGGAGTCGAAGGTATGGATGTCGTCGAAGGCAATCTCTGAAGGGCGATGGGGCTTGGAGCCCGTGGAGATGAGAATGACTTCGCCCTTCAGTTGGCGCGTGCCCTGAGTACCGGCCACGGCGACGGTATGCGGGTCCAGAAAAACAGCCTGTCCGCAAACGAGCTCGATGTGGTGGAGAGCAAGATTTTTTAGGATGCGCCGGCGTTCCATTTCGACGACTTCACGCTCGTGGTGCATGAAGTCGTGGACAGTGAGATTTTCCTTGAGCGAATAATCGATGCCGTAAAGGCCACGTTGCTTCAAGCCGGAGAAATAAAGGGCGGATTCGCGAAGCGTCTTGCTCGGGACAGTGCCGGTATTTATGCAACTGCCGCCCATATGCTCGGCGCGCTCGATGACGGCGACGCGCTTGCCGAAGTAAGCCGCTTGGGCTCCCGCTTTTTCGCCGGCCGGGCCACACCCGATCACGATCAGGTCGAAGTCATCGTTCAAAACCACAAATCCTCCCAAAGGTCAGGCGCTTTCGCCTGCTTGAGAATAGCCCGCACGCGTGCACAGAGATTCTAGAGGAAGACACGACGCGGGGTGGAAGGTTCTTACGGCAGTTGTGACGAAAATGGCGCGCACCAAAGGAAACAAGTGCCCGGGGTGGGAGTCGAACCCACATGAGGAAAAATCCCCGGAGGATTTTAAGTCCTCAGCGTCTGCCATTCCGCCACCCGGGCAGGGTAGAAAACAAAAGAGTTAACCAGCATTACTTCCGGCAGCTCGCGTCAGTGTAGTGACCCCTGTAGGGGCTGGCAGCAAGTTGCGCGCATTCTCAGCCGCCTTGCTACCTTTCCCATTGAGATCTTCCAGGCGCTCAAACGCACGCTCAACTGACTCCGGACTAGGATGAATATATCGCTGGCTGACAACCACGGTGGAATGCCCTGCCACACGCATTATGGTGAAGGCATCCGCACCGGATTCACCCAGTCGCGTCAACATCGAGTGCCGCAGCGAGTGTAACACAAACTCTTTGCTTAAATTTAGAGCCTCCCGCACGCTTCCGTGCATCTTGCCCAGCGTGTCAGGTGAGAATGGGCCTCCACGATGGCTGACGAACACCCAAGGACGCATGCAAGCATCATCTGGAAGCAGCGCAGCGGCGTTAGGCCAGATTTCGGAGGTCTGACCCTTCCGCTCTTTTAACATCGCGCTTACGCGCTCCGTGAGCGGAACATTACGCTTCGAGAACTTGGATTTACCATCGCGGACGTGGAGGAAACCAAATTTCGCTCCGTTCGCCGGCTCTAGCCGTATGTCACTCCATAATAGTGACAGAACTTCGCCGACCCGCAGTCCGGTATCCAACATCAACAGGGCCACATCTCTAAGGGGCTGGGGAGCAGCTTCCAAATACTGCTTCTCCAGCTTGTAGCCCAGCACGAACTCACGAGACCGCTCCCCAGGCAACAGCCGTATGCGGGGAACTCGAGAGATCACCTTCCATTCATGTGCAAGGCGGAGCAACCGCCGGAGTGTTGCCAATTCCCGGTTTACTGAAGCTGGGCAAACCTTGGCAGATCGATCCTGAACATACATTTCGATCAAGGCTTCATCAATACGATCAACAGGAGTCGTCGCGAGTGGCTCAAATTCAAGTAATCGGGCTAACTTACTCGCGTAAAAAGACACGGTGTATGGCTTTGCAGCGCATCTCACGGCGATGGCATCAGTAAAGCGCGGGGCAAATGAACGGAGAGTTGTTATTGGTTTTCGCTCAAAGATCCCAAAGTCACCTTTTGCCAAGGCCGTTCTGCAGGCTGCCTCCATTTGCCGGGCGACACGACGATCTGCCTGATGAGTGCTCTTCTGGATTCGCTCGCCGTTGAAGATGAAATCAAACCAGTAAAATTTGCCGCGCCGATAAATAGCCATTAACGTTTGCCTCGTTTCACCTTGGATTTTCCCAGTTTCTTTCTTTGCTTGCGCCATTCGTTCCCGTTCTCGGCCCACCACCGTCGCTTTGCTATCAGCTCAGCACAATCGCTAGTGCAATAAATATGATCAGAACGCCCAGCTCGAAATCGTGGTGACATACAATTCGGGTTCTCGCAATAACGAAGAGAGCCAGGCTTCGCAAGCATCACAAGAAAACACATGTGACGATAAAGAGATCGCGCGCGTATCTCTAATGTCAGAACACTTCTCTTCTGAACCCACAAAAACTCAGAGCCTGCGGGCGCGTCGGTTTCAAGTCCATGCTGAGCCAAGAACCAGTTCGGATCATCGCGTAAGTCCAAGGATTCGTTTCCGAATAGAAGACTAAGCTCGGACAGGCCCCGTGGGTCGCGCTTTCCATTGAAATCCCACAAGCGCCAGAGATATTTCTGTTTGGTTCTCCATTCAGAACTGTCAAAAGCGAAAGCACCGTCCTCAAGATGAAGGTCGCTGTCTCCGTAAACGACACAGTTGTATATCAGACCGTACTTCTTCGTGAACTCCACAATTCCAGCTGAATCAGAAGGCCAATTGGCAAAAATCTGGTGGATTGGTTCTCTCATGCGTGAAAGATTGCGCTGTTGCGTTCCGAGCTTACCGACAATCTTGCTCAGTTCAGGTTCGGGAGATGGGTCGGGTCGTGTTCTCACCATCCGCTCGCACCAAACTCTTTCTGGGAGGACTGCTAGATATGGTATGGCGTCAAAGTATGCAGGAAATTTCATTTGTGTATTGTTCTAGCATCTCGAATGGTACTCTGCAAGCAGAAAAGACATCCCTGAGGAGGGAATCGCATGGAAACGGCAAAGCTACTCTGGAATGTGAAGGAGGCGGGTAACGCCCTGGGATTAAGCCCATGGACAATTCGCCGGTACATCAGCGATGGCAAGCTGCGAACGGTGCGACTTGGACGGCGTGTATTGGTGGAGCCTGCAGAGTGCCATCGCTTAGTAGTGGAGGGACGGAAGACTGCCCTAAGAGGCCAGTCTTAAGTGGAATGTCCGCTGCGCCCGCAAACGCAACTACGCAGGTTTTTGGACGCGAGGAATCTTCCGGCGCCAACGAATACGAGGTTCGCATCCCGGTCCGCTTTTTCAAGGATGACACGATCTCTCTGGAAGCCAAGGCATTGCTGCCAATTCTTGTAGCCCACGCAGACAACATTACGAAAGAGACCTACGTGGGCAATCAGACCCTTCAAAAGCTCTTAAAACGAAAGCGAGCAGTGATAGAGAGAGCCCTTAAGGAACTCTGCGAGACAGGGTGGCTACGCCGGAAACCTCAAAGAATGGAACGAGGACGCTGGGGAAAGAGAATCTTGGGGTGGCGCATACCTAAACCTGACCCTTGCTCAGATTCACGGCAGCGGAGCCGACCGGCGACGGTCAGACAAGCAACAAGTCATATACCAAGTCAGGTCAGGTCACCAAAAAAGAAGTCATCCTTTACCAGTGAAAAAATGACCGATGCTCAGAATCTGAGCAACGGAATGACCGACCCCATCTTGGAGGTTATTACCTGACATGACTCTGACGCGCCTCTTAGAGATAAACAAGCAATTCGTAAAGTACGAGGACGAGAGGGCGCTCTCACTAGCTGACCGGCTGTGGCGTCAAAGGGGCTCACCCAGCGAACCCAAGGTGCTCTGCGACACACTTGAGACCATTCTTGGCAGTCTGACCGAAGAAGGTATTTATTACCCGAAGATTCTACTGCTCCGCAAGAAGCAGCTTCAGCGGGGAACGTGGAAGCCAAGGAATATTTCCCCACCTGATCAAGTATGTCCTACCCCAATCGATGGTTCATCTTGTCTGGACTGCCGGGGAGGTGGCATTCGGTACCTGCCATCTGGCGGTGGTAGCTTCTGCTCCTGCGAGGCTGGGGAAGCTCTGAAGAATGGCTTTGGCAAACCACGTTGAGAATATGAATGGGTGATCTTCGTTTACCAGATGATGCAGGTTAGAATGGCTCCTCAATGTCGGACAAATCAGAATGTTGTGGCCAACAGAAAGATATTTCTAGTCCTGCAACTGCTGATCTACTTGAACTTTCAGAAAGTTGACAAGGGGTTATTATCAATGAGCTTAAATATATGACCGCTGAGACTCATTTTGAGATAGCGAACTTCATCTGGAGCATTTGCAATTTGCTCCGAGGCCCATACAAGCGGAACGAGTATCGGAAGGTTATTCTTCCCCTG
>Ga0210399_10002287_pt1 | contig 14955 bp, 14 predicted proteins | sample IncBWC14MmetaG_FD_150865 | JGI IMG/M metagenome (GOLD analysis project Ga0210399, IMG submission 150865) | Forest soil microbial communities from Barre Woods Harvard Forest LTER site, Petersham, Massachusetts, United States - Inc-BW-C-14-M | ecosystem: Environmental > Terrestrial > Soil >...
GCGACGCCTGCGGATCGGGAACCGTTTCTTCGTAATCGCGCTGAACTGTTGCCGGGCTCAGAGAACGATCTGCGCGAGGACATGCGAAAACCGCTATGGCTTTTGGTCGCGCTCACTGGAGCGGTGCTTTTGCTTGCCTGCGCCAACCTCGCGAATCTGCTGCTGGCGCGTGCCACAGGTCGAGAGCGGGAGCTCGCGGTCCGCCTTGCTATCGGGGCCGGCCGCGCCCGCATCGTCCGCCAGTTGCTCACCGAAAGTCTTCTCCTCTCTGCCGCTGGAGCAGCCGTGGGATTGGCGCTGGCTTTTTTGACGGATCGCATTCTGCTGCGCATCTATCTGCCTGCAGATGCGGCCGCCGAGTTTGTTGTCTCTCCCATTCCGGACGGACGCGTGCTGGCCTTCGTTGTGGGAGCTATGCTGCTGACCGCACTGGTCTTCGGACTCCTACCCGCGGTTCGCGGCTCACGCACGGAAATTACTCTCTCGCTCAAAGACAGGTCCGGCGCCGCCTCAGCCAGCGGCATTTCTCTTCGCCGGATGCTAGTTGGCGTTCAGGTAGCGCTGTCGCTGCTGCTGCTTGTCTGTGCAGGCCTCTTCGTTCGTACTTTGCGCAACCTCGATAGCCTGGGGCCGGGGTTCCCAACCGACCATCTTCTTACATTCCGAATCAACCCTTCGCTCAACGGATATTCCGACGAACAAACCAAATCGTTCTATCAACGGCTGAACGTCAACCTCGAAACCATGCCCGGTGTTGCCTCGGTTGGATTCTCCGCCATGCCGCTTTTGAAGGGCTATGCATGGCAGAATGCGGTCCTCGGCAAGGATTTCGAAGGAGCGCCGATCGAGGAACAGCCGGTTCTCTGTGAGATCGGCCCAGACTACTTTGCTACGCTCGGTATTCCTATCGTCGCCGGGCGTGCCTTCACCGCCGAGGACGTGGGACCGGCCAAATACGCTGTCATCAATGAGAGCTTTGCCAGGCAATACCTCCCCGGCCGAAATCCGATCGGGCAGCGCTTCGGCCTCGTGGACGACATGGAGCCAGTCAGCCCGGACATTGAAGTAATCGGGGTGATCCCGGACAGAAAATACAGAGACCTGCGTGAGACGCCCCCAGCGCAGGCTTACTTCCCCTATCTCGAAGGCGTGCATTTCCGCTTCATGAATATCTATTTGCGCACGCAGGCCGATCCGCGCCTGATCGAGAATGAGCTTCGCGAACGCATGCGGCAGTTCGACCCGCATGTTCCGGTCGTCGAACTGCGAACCGTGAACGAACAGATTGGACTCTCGCTGCGGACTGAACGGCTGGTCGCCAGCCTCTCTGCCGTATTCGGCGGACTTGCCACTTTGCTCGCGGTCATTGGGCTTTATGGAGTCACGGCCTACGCGGTAATGCGCCGAACCCGAGAGATAGGAATTCGCATGGCTCTCGGAGCAGTGCCTGGTGACGTCATTCGGATGGTCATGCGCGAAGTATTGATCCTCATCGGAGCCGGCCTGGCTGCTGGTTTTTTGCTTGCGCTCGCCCTCGCCAATCTGGTCCGCAGCCAGCTTTTCGGGTTGAACCCGCGCGATCCGTTAACGTTCGTTGGCTCGGCAATCGTTCTTACTGTGGCTGCGGGATTGGCTGGCCTTATTCCCGCCTTGCGCGCAAGCTCTCTGGCTGTGACAACCGCCTTGAGGCATGAATGAACAGGTTCAAAATGCGGCTCTGCCCCTGCCGCGCAAGCGTTTCAGTTGTTGGAAAATCGCCAGCTCTTCGAGATACGACTCAACTTGTACCCAGATGTTGGCCAATTCTTGGCTGACCCCATCCCACATAAACAAATTGACAACATAAGCGACAAGCTTGCAGGGGTGCAGCATGCTGCGCCCCTACAAACGAGACGTCACGTGTGAGAAACTAGCGGTCCTGAGACTGGTAACCATTTGTGATTGGGAAAGAGGGCATGAGCACACCAGCGATGCATGGCGCCGGAACAAAGTCATTTGATATTGCCTGGGTGAGGGAACAATTTCCTTCGCTGAGTTTGCAGTACCGCCGCCACGGCTCCGCTTTTCTGGATGGCCCGGCGGGCACGCAAGTCCCCAAGCAGGTGATGGACGCGGTCGAATATTATTTTCTGGGTGCCAATGCCAATACCTACGGCGCGTTTCTTACCAGCCAGCGAACCAACGAAATGATTGTGTCTGCCCGCGCCGCGATGGCCGATTTTTTCAATTGCGATCCGAATGAGGTGGTCTTCGGCCAGAACATGACGACCATCACGTTTGCGCTGGCGCGCGCGATTGGGCGGGAACTCCAACCCGGAGATGAAATTGTTGTCACCACGCTCGACCACGATGCCAACGTGGCGCCGTGGCGCGCTCTCGAAGAAAAAGGCGTCGTGATCCGACAGGTGGACATTCACGAAACCGACTGCACACTGGATCTCGACGATTTGAAGGGCAAGATTACCGCGAAAACGAAACTGATTGCCGTGGGATATGCCTCTAACATGGTTGGCACCATCAATCCCGTCGCGGAGATCACCAAGCTCGCGCACGCGGCGGGCGCGCTCGCGTTTGTCGATGCCGTACACTTCGCGCCCCATGGGCTGATTGACGTGAAAGCCATCGACTGCGATTTTCTGGTGTGCTCGCCGTACAAATTTTTCGGGCCGCATATGGGAACGCTGTACGGAAAGCGCGAGCAGCTAGAGAAGTTCAAGCCCTACAAGGTACGCCCGGCAACCAACACTTCGCCGGAATGCTGGGAAACCGGGACCCAGGTGCAGGAATTGATCGCCGGGATTGGCGCGGCCGTGGATTATATTGCCGCCTTGGGACGGCACTGTGATCCGAGGGTGAAGAGCCGCCGCGAAGCGTTAGCAGCAGCTTACCGCGCGACGCACGAATACGAAACCGGATTGCTTGCCCGGTTGATCTCGGGATTAGAGACGATTCCGGGGATGCGCATCTTTGGCATCACCGACCGAAAGAGATTTGACGAGCGCTGCTCGACTTTGTCATTCCGGCTGGGCGATCACCATCCGACCAAAATTGCGACGTTTCTCGGTGAGCGCGGAATCTTCACCTGGGACGGGAATTTCTATGCGCTAAATCTCTCCGAGCGCCTTGGCGTGGAGCAACACGGCGGCGTAGTTCGAGTCGGGCTGGTGCACTATAACACCGCCGAAGAAGTGGATCGTCTACTCGCAGCACTGCATCAATTTGTTGCCAATTGACGCGCGTCTTGATCGCTCTAGCAAAAGTGCAAACTTGAATTCGTGAAGAAAGAACCATGAGCAAACGACCTAAGCCAATTGTGTTGACGGTGCTGGATGGATGGGGATACCGCGCGGAGACGAAAGGAAACGCGATCGCGCTGGCGCGGAAGCCAGCCTATGATGAACTAATGAAGAAATTTCCCAACACTTTGATTCACACTTCGGGCCCCTTCGTCGGATTGCCGGAAGGACAAATGGGAAACAGCGAAGTGGGGCACATGAACATGGGCGCGGGGCGCATCGTGCACATGGACATTACCCGAATCGACTTGCTGGTCGCCAACAAGCAATTCCAGAATGTGCCGCTTTTCGAGCAAGCCATGGAGCGTGGGCGGGCGCGGCAATTGCACTTTCTGGGATTGCTGAGCGATGGCGGGGTGCACTCGCACATCGAGCATCTTTTTGCGCTGCTCGAAATGGCCAAGCAGCAAAAAGTGGAGAAAGTCTTTGTGCACTGTTTTATGGACGGGCGCGACACGCCCCCTAACAGCGGGCGCGACTACGTGCGTCGGTTGCAGCAGAGAATGCGCGAATTGGGAGTGGGCGAGATCGCCACGCTGGTCGGGCGCTATTACGCGATGGACCGCGACAACCGCTGGGAGCGCATCGAGCTGGCTTATCGCGCGCTGGTTCATGGCCAAGCGGAAACACAGACAGACGATCCCGTTGCCGCACTACAGCGGAGTTATGAAGCGGACGTGACCGATGAATTTATCAGGCCCATTGTGGTGAGGAAGGGAAGCGGAGTTTCTGCCTCGCCCGTGGGTCTCGTCCGCGATGATGACGCCGTGATCTTTTTCAACTTCCGCGCGGACCGCGCGCGGCAGATGACTTATGCCTTGGCGGCGCCGGACTTCGACAAATTTGTGGATGCCCAGCGGCCGAAGAATCTTTTCTATGTGGGGATGACGCAGTACGACAAAAACTGGCCGTGGCTGAAGTACGTGATTGCGCCTGAGAAACTGGAACACATCCTCGCCGAAGTGTTTGCTGAGCTGCAGTACAAGAACCTGAGAACCGCGGAGACGGAGAAGTACGCGCACGTGACTTATTTTTTCAACGGGGGCGTGGAGAAGCCCTTCGCTGGCGAAGAAAGGATTCTGGTGCCGTCACCGAAGGTGGCAACCTACGATTTGAAGCCGGAAATGTCCGCGGCGGGAATCACGGCGACGGTCGTCGAAGCGATCGAGAAGGGCGAGTTCGACGCCATCATCATGAATTACGCGAATGCGGACATGGTGGGTCACTCGGGAAAGCTGGAAGCGGCAATCAGGGCGGTGGAAGCAGTGGACGCGGGGCTGGGGCAGATTTATCAGGCGCTGAAGCCGCGCGGAGGGGTTTGGATCATTACCGCGGACCACGGCAATGCGGAGACGATGATCGACCAAACGACGGGAGGACCCCACACCTATCACACCACCAATCCCGTGCCGCTGATTCTGGTGAGTGATGATGACAAGTTGCGCTTGAAACCGGGCGGATCCCTGCGGGACATTGCGCCGACAATGCTCGGCGCGCTGGGTCAGACGCGGCCCGCGGATATGACCGGCACGGATTTGAGGATCATTTCCTAGTCTGACCATGAGCCGTACTACAGCTGCGGAAACAAAACTTGTGATTTGCGTTTGGCACCCGTTTACCGAGTGGCGGCCAAAGCCGGCGATGGCGGAGGCTATTTTAAAGCGGTGGCCGGAGATGCGCGTGCTCCATTTGCCGAACTACGACCGGCTGGCGGAGGAACTGCCGGATACCGACATTTTTGTGGGGTACTCGCTGCGCGCCAAGCAATTGAAGGACGCGAAGAAGCTAAAGTGGATTCACTCGACGGCGGCAGGTGTGGCGCAATTGATGTATCCGGAGCTGCGAGATTCGGGAATCCTGGTGACGAATCCGAGTGGGATTTTTTCGGTTCCGATGGCGGAGCACACCATGGGTTTGCTGCTGGCCCTGGCGAGGAACTTTCCGGATTCGCTGCGGGGACAGGACCGCGCAAGATGGTCGCAGCAAGAGATTTGGGATAAGCCGCAACATTTGACGGAGCTGAATGGGAAGGTGCTGCTGATTGTCGGGTACGGATCGATCGGCAGGGAAGTAGCAAAGCGGGCGAAGGCCTTTGATATGAACGTTTGGGGAGTGACGCGATCGGGCGCCGGCGAACAAGCTCACGTCGAGAAGATTTTTCGCGCCGCACAGTTGCACGAAGCGCTGCCGGCTGCTGATTATGTCCTGATCTGCGCTCCGGAAACGGCGGAGACGAAACACCTTATCGGCGCGGCTGAAATCCGAAAGATGAAACGCGGGGCGCGCCTAATAAATGTTGGGCGCGGGTCGTTGCTGGATGAATTGGCGCTGATCGAAGCGCTGGAAAGCGGCGCGCTAGGCGGCGCGGCACTAGACGTGGCCGAGACCGAACCGTTGCCGGCAGCGAGCCCTTTGTGGAAGGCGCCGAATTTGTTCCTTACGCCGCACACGAGCGGGGTGAGCGACCGGCTGTGGGATCGACAGGCGGCGATCTTGATTGAATTGCTAGAGAAATGGTTCGATGGGCGAGAATTGTTCAACCGGGTTGATTTTGCCCGGGGCTACTGATGCCGTTCTTAAGCCTTTGGTTAAAGAATAGACTCCCTTCGTCCAAGCGAGAACTTGCGGACTAAAAACAAAGGGCTAAGAACTGCAAACTGGTTTCAGTCGCCGACGCCGCCTTTAGGGGCTTGATAACCTTCGCGGGCGTAGACCAGACTTTTTTGTTTTTTGCCTTTTTGGTCCAGGATCGTTAGTGGGCCGCCGTCGGGAGCAACGAGTTCCACTTTAATCTTGTGAAACTTGCCGTCCTTAGCGCCGCTCGTGGGCGAAAAGGAGAGGCTATACTGATTACGCAGTAACGCAGTCGCGTCGTGGAGGACGCCTGGTATCTCGCCGTCGAACTGAGGAAACCATGCGTAGCCGCCAGTCAATTGCGCGAAAGTCTTCAACTGGTTCTCCGCCTGGAGGGTGGTCAAGTTTGTGCCGTTGCCACCTCGAGCTTCTATCCTGTTCATAAGAGGTTTAGCCACACCGACGCAGAAAATGGTGACATCGCTCTGCCGGAGCTGCTTCATGGTCTGGTCCAAAGTATGCTTTGAGAACGTATCGATGCCGCTGGCAAGCACCAGGATCGATTTCTTGCCTTTGACGTCCTTCAGGCGGTCCACGGTATCGAGAAGAGCGTCAAAGATGTTGGATTCCCGGAAGCCCGGAAAGTAGAGGTGATAGATCGCGTTGCGAACTTCATCCTTGTTCTGGGTGAAATCAACCTCCAGCCTGTGGTTCATGTCGAAGGTAACCAGCGCCACCCAATCCTGCGGTTTGAGATTCGGGAAAAGAGCGTCGGCCCAGTATTTTGCATAGGCAGCAAACCAGCCGTTGCCGACGTTACTGAATTCCATTAAGACCACCATGGTGATAGGAGCGTCGAGTGTTCCGAAGTTGGAGATGGTCTGCGGCACACCGTCATCGAAGATGCGGAAATTCTCCTTTTTCAAACCGGTGAGAATGTCGCCATGCTGCGTCGTGGCCACCACCTCGAGGGTAACGATGGGAACTTCGACGGCAATAGTCACACCCGCTTGAGAAGGTTGCGTTGCGGCCGTCGGGGGTTTTTGCGAAGCTGGATTCTGCTGCTGTTGAGCAGGAGGAGGAGCGCCGCCTTGCGGGCCGGTGGGTGCCTGGGCCAAGGCGGAATCCTCAGACAGCGGCAAGACCAGAGCGGTTCCGAGAACTGCGAGCCATACCACGGAAAGAATCGCCTTCATCATGCACCCCTTGATAACCATCGAATTACCTCAAACCAGCAATGACTCCCACTTGTGGAAACAACTTGAGGCCACCAAGCGTTTGAATCTACGCAACCGAAGAGCAAAGCTCCGGCTAAGCCCCTGCAGCTGCATGTTAGTATGAAGCACTTCGGGGGCAAAACGTTTACTCTAGGCGGCTGGGGGCGGGGCCGACCGTATCGAGGAGGATGGGTTAGTGAACTGGAATCGGATGGTCCAAGTGTTCGCGGGAGCAACGGTGTTGTGGATGACCACAAGTTTTCTAGCTTCAGCACAGGTGACGCCAGGTGAGAAGCCGGGGATACCGGGGAATTCGTCAATTCCGTCACCGATCGGGGATAGTTCGGCGATTGCCAAGGAAGCAGAAGGGTGGCTCGCGGACCTGATCAAGATCAATACGTCGAATCCGCCCGGGAACGAACAAATCGCGGCCATGTACATTTCAGGGATCCTGGCGAAGGAAGGGATCAAGGGTGAAATGATTGACATGGCGCCGGGACGGAGCGCGGTGCTGGCCCGGCTGCGCAGTACGGCGATGGCTGATCCTGCAAAGGCGCTGCTGCTGGTAGCGCACCTGGACACCGTGCCGGTGGACAAGTCGCGGTGGAGTGTGGATCCGTTCGGCGCGGTGACTAAGGATGGGTATTTATATGGGCGAGGGGCCATTGACGACAAGGGGATGGTGGCGGCGAACCTGGCGGTTTTTATTTCCCTGAAGCGATCGATGGCGCGTCTAAACCGCGACGTGATTTTTCTGGCGACGGACGACGAGGAAACCAGCGGGGATGCCAGCATCCGAATGCTGATCGCCAAGCACTGGGACAAGTTTGCGGCCGGATTCGCAATCAACGAAGGCGGGAACGTTTTCGTGAAAAACGGGAAAGTGCAGTACACCGGCGTGCAGGCCAGCGAAAAAGTGGCCTTTAATATTTCGGTGGTCGCCAGGGGAACGTCGGGGCATGCTTCGCAGCCACTCAAAGACAATCCGGTGGTGCATCTGGCGGCGGCGGTGGCCAAAATCGGGAACTATTCGGCGCCGGTGCATTTCACATCGATTGTACGGAGATACTTCGAGGGATTGGCGCCGCTCGAAGACGACGAGGTTGGGAAGTGGATTCGGTCGATGGAGACGCCGGACCGCGGTGAACATGCAGTCCGCGTGATTTCCGATGCCAGCCCGTTGTGGAATTCGATGTTGCGGGACACCATTGCCCCAACCGTGATGACCGCGGGGGTCGCGAACAATGTGATTCCGGCGGAGGCCCGGGCGAACCTGAACGTACGGCTCCTTCCGGGGGACAGCATTGACGCTGTACTGAACGATTTGAACAAGCTGGTGAATGATCCCCTGGTGAAACTGGAACTGCAGCCGAATGCGGGACTGGCGGCGCCGCAATCATCGCTGGAATCGGATTTTTATGGCGTGATTTCGAAGGTGGTTGCCCGGGAATTCGGAGGCGCACCGGCGCTGCCATTTCAATCAACGTGGCTGACGGATTCGGCGCAGTTGCGGCTTCACAACGTGCAAGCGTACGGCCTGGTGCCGTTTCCGCTGGCCGAGGAAGACCTGAAACGGATGCATGGCGACGACGAGCGAATACCGCTCGGAGCGTTCGACAAGGGCGTGGACGTGCTGTCTAAGATCGTTTCAGAATTTGCAGTAGCGCACTAGCGAAGAAGAAATTCGAATCACGAGCAGCAAGGTTGTCGCTTTTTCATACCCTTCCTGTAAAGAATAAAAGCGGTCTAGAATCAATGCCGTCAGGGGACGCATGAGCTTCCGTCATTCCAAGATCGTTTGCACTATCGGGCCAGCCACGCGCTCGCCGAAGATGATTGACCGTTTGCTGCACGCAGGCATGGACGTGGCGCGCCTGAATTTTTCGCACGGCACGCACGAGGAGCACTCCAAGAACATCTCGATGCTGCGGACCGCCGCGATCGAACACGAAAAGCCCATTGCCATTCTCGCTGACCTCCAGGGGCCTAAGATTCGAACCGGGCCTCTGGCGGGTGGCGGGCCAGTCCTATTGCGCACCGGACAGCGGTTCGTGATCACCACGGCGAGAGTGCTGGGCGATTCGACGCGCGTGAACACGGTGTTTACGCCTCTGCCGCGGGAGGTTCACCGCGGTGACCGCATCCTGCTTTCGGACGGATTGATCGAGTTGCGGGTGGAAAAAGTCACCGGACGCGAAGTGATTTGCGAAGTCGTGAACGGCGGAGCGCTCGGCGAACACAAGGGGATCAATCTGCCCGGAGTGAAGCTGCGCGTGCCCGCGCTGACGCCGAAAGACCGCGCCGACCTGATGTTCGCGCTAAAACACGGCGCGGATTACATTGCCGTGAGTTTCGTACGGCGTCCGGAGGACGTTTTGCTGGCGAAACAGCTGATTCGCCGCGCGGGGAAAGACACTCCGGTAATCGCAAAGCTAGAGAAGCCGGAGGCCATTGAAAACCTCGACGCGATTCTGCGGGCCGCTGACGGCGTAATGGTAGCGCGCGGCGACCTGGGCGTGGAGATGAATCCGGAGCGCGTGCCTGTGGTTCAGAAAGCGATTATCTCGCGGGCTCGGGAATTGCGGCGTCCGGTGATTACCGCCACGCAGATGCTGGAATCCATGACCGAGAACCCGCGGCCGACGCGTGCGGAAGCTTCCGACGTGGCCAACGCGATTTTTGACGGCTCGGATGCGGTGATGCTTTCGGCGGAGACCGCGTCCGGAAAATATCCCGTCGAGGCCGTCGGCATGATGGCGCGCATCATCGAAGAAGCAGAAGCGAGCATCCGGGAATTTCCGCGGCCGGCGACCGAGGAGCAATTGAAGGTGGCGGAAACGGTTGCGGAGCTGGTATGCCACGCCTCGCGCGAGTTGCACATGAAGCTGATCGCCGTCTTCACCCACAGCGGATTCACCGCGCGGCTGGTGTCGCGCTACCGGCCGCTGGTGCCGATCGTGGCGTTCTCGCCGGAAGCGGGGACGCGGCGGCGCATGGCATTGATCTGGGGTGCGTTGCCGAGGATGATTCAAGATATGCAAAAAGTGGATGGGCTCGCGAAGGTTGCGGAGAAGCGCCTGTTGGAAGAGCGGTTGGTGCGCAAGGGCGACGTCATCGGGATTGTGGCGGGCACGCCGATGGGTATTCGCGGGACGACCAACTTCATGAAGTTTCACGTCATCGGTGGTCCAGCTTGAAAAAGTCGGTGATCCGTTATCACTGATCAGCTCCCCGATATGAAGAGCTGAGAGCGGAGGTCTTCTAGTTGACCCAGTTGTCGGGGCGCGAAGGCGGTTCCTTCTTGTGCTTATTGATGTACACCTCGAAGCGCTTGCGATTGCGCCGGTGCTGCCAGTCAGTGACAGAATTGCGGACGCCATAGAGGAAAGATCCGCGACGGAGATAGACCCAGCCGATCAGCATGCCCCCGAGATGACAAATGTGGCTCACTTTGTCATCGCCCAAGCCGAACGTTCCCAGAAATGTGAGGGCCGCCATGATACCAACTACCATCCGCATGCTAATAGCCACCGGAATCGGGAATAGATACACGCGCCGGTCGGGAAAGAGTATGGCGCAAGCGATCATGATCCCAAATATGGCGCCGGAAGCGCCGATGGTAGGGATGTAGGAAAATCCGTGGCCAAATAGAGCCGGTACGGTCTTTACAACGACATTGATGATTCCCGCGCCCGCTCCGGTCAGGAAGTAGTAACGCAGGAATCGATTTCTTCCCCACACTAACTCAAGTTCGCGGCCGAACATCCAGAGCATGAACATGTTCGTGAGGATGTGCCAAATCGTGCCCAGGTCATGAAGAAACAGATAGGTGAAGGGTTGCCAGATGCGAAACAGCGGCACAACACCAGCAGGGACGAGTCCGAACCATTTGACAAATCCATCGTAGGCGGGCCGTCCTGAAAAGTAATAGAGGAGAGCTTCAAAAATAAAAACTGCGAAATTCGCTATCAAGAGGAGCTTTACACCCGGGGTGATGTAGAAATTGAACCGAACCTCGTAGCTCTTGATGCCTGACCTTGAACCCATCTTCCCAGTTTAAGACCGGGAAAGGTTTCCGTCAAAGAGTCGGTCTTGACCGGGCGCACGTCGCAAAAATCCACTGTGACGTCTGATAGAGTTTGACTGGGGTTTTCTTTTCTTATCTGACAGTTTATAATGCCTGTCAGACAGGAGGCTCCTATGACTCTTTCCTTGCAGGCACTCCGAGATAAACGCGATCAGCTCGTCGCGAGTCTGGCCCGCGTCGATGACTTGCGCCCCGGTTTTCTGACCGCGCGGTTCCGTAAGTGTGGCAAGCTCAACTGCCACTGCGCTCAGAAGGACTCCCCGGGACACGGCCCTTCCTTTTCGCTGACTCATCGAGTTGCTGGAAAAACGGTCACCCAGGTTATTCCCCAAGGCCCCGCCGTCGACCGTGCCAAAGCACAGATCGCTGAGTACCATCGTTTCCGGAAACTGGTGCAGGAACTAATCGTCGTAAGTGAGCAAATCTGCTCTGCCCAAGTGCGCGATTGGGAAACGCTCCCCGGCAGTGAGGCTAAAAAAAAACCTCTTCGTCGATCTACTGGCTACCGACGTCGTTCAGGAGATTGAGACGCTTCTCGGTCGTCAGGCGGTGGAAGACCTGGATCTGGAAGCGCTGGAACTCATCGTGCGACAACGGGTCCTGCAACTGGCTGGAGTGGCGGTTGAGCAACGTCTCAACGCCGACACCAGCGATGAGCGAGGCTCGCGAACTCGTTGTGTTTGCGGGCAGGAGGCTCGCTTGGTCGGACGCCGGAGCAAGCGGGTGCAGAGCGTCCTCGGTCCTCTGCAACTCAAGCGCGCCTACTATCACTGCTCCAGCTGCGGACGCGGCTTCTGTCCTCGCGATGAGCAGTTGGGCATAGAAAACACCTCGCTCTCTCCAGCCCTCACGCGCATGGTGGGCACCGTCGGTGCCATGGTCAGCTTCCAGGAAGGTAGCGAACTGTTGACCGAACTGGCCGGCGTGCCTGTCGATGCCAAGCAGGTGGAGAGAACGGCAGAAGCTCTGGGAAAAGAGATCGCCGAAGACGAACGTCATTGCACGGAACCTTCCGATGCCGTTCCTCTGCCGCAGACCCTGTATCTCGGCATGGATGGAACCGGGATTCCTCTACGCGCAGAGGAGCTCGTGGGCCGCACTGGCAAACAACCGGACGGATCGGCCAAGACCGGCGAGGTAAAACTTTGCACCATTTGGAGCGCGGAATTACACGACGAAGAAGGCACTCCCATCCGCGACGAAGGATCGGTCACCTATTCAGCGGCTTTGGAGAGTGCTTGTGCGCTAGATACCGCTGCGGCACGTTCTCCCTTTGCCCAACGCGTCTGGAGAGAAGCGACGCGCCGCCGGTTCTGCCAAGCAACTCGTACGGTCGTGCTCGGGGATGGGGCCCTGTGGATTTGGAACATCGCTAACGATCAGTTTCCAGAGGCCACCCAGATTGTGGACCGCTATCATGCCAAACAATACTTGAGTGAGGTCGGAAAAGATCTCTACGGCCTCACCGCCCCACGGGCTGCTCAATGGGCAGAACGCCGCAAGGAAGAACTCGACACCGGAAAATTCCCGGCTCTGCTAAACGCCATCCGTCGCCAGGTCCCTCGCTCCGATCTGGCTCGTCGCTGTCTCCATTATTTCAAGACCAACCGCGAGCGTATGCGCTATCCGGAGTTCCACGCCCAAGGCTTGTGCACGTCCTCCGGAGTGGTCGAGGCCGGATGCAAGGTGGCCATTGGCACGCGCCTCAAACGCGCCGGTATGCACTGGACCGTGCAGGGCTCCAACGCCATCATCGCTCTCCGTTGTGCAAAACTCAGTGGTCGTTTTCAAGATTTCTGGGAGCGCAGATCAGAATGCAGGGCCGCATGACCCACCACTTTCTTGGCGTGCGCCCGGCCCGAGTCCAGGAGTCTCGTAAGTCTGGGAGCACGATCGGTGTGCGGGGCAAATTTGGCGTGCCTGGGCTGTCTTCCGAGGGGGTGAGCTACATGTGCCTATTTTCGAGTGACGGGATCCTGCGGCGGAGCGCCTTGGCGGGGGAGCGTCGATGTGTGAGTCACGACAGCAGGTCGGGTGGAGGGCGCGGAGAATTTCTGAGTCAGCTGCTATCGTGGGATGTAGGTTGGGACAAGCTGAGCCAAAGCAGTTGAACGAAATCCATGGCGGTGCGCGGGGGATGCTTGCCGCGGCGCAGATAACGCAGGCGGTACAGCCGCTCGATGGTGAGCGCCAAGCTGGTGAGCAGCCAAGTGATCAACAAGCTGTTGGGGTGATGATGGCAGATATGTTCGAGGTCGTGGCGGTTTTTGGCGTCATTAAACCATTGATTCTCGATCTCCCATCGGCTCTTGGCTCGGTGATAGAGCACTCGACTGCTGACTTTTGCGATCGGGGAATCGGTGAGCCAGAATGCTTCGATGACCTCGCCGTCCGGTTTCTGCTGTCGGTAGAACAGCACGCGTACGGTTTCCCAATGCAGGTTTTCCCAAGGATCGAAGTCTTCGGCATCCCAAAGCTCGACACCATCGGAGCCGTGAGGAAAGGTGAGTTTGGGAGGCTGGGAACGAAATCGCTTTTGTGCCGCTGCCAGCAACTCGGGCAAGTTGGCTTTCAGGCGAGCCACGATGGGCAAGCCTAGATCGCCAGCCGTATGGAGAAAAGGAGCCGTGGCAAATTCCCCATCCACGACGACGTAGGCCGCGAAACGGACGCCCAGCCATTCGATAGCCCGACGCAGCAGACGTTGCCCGGCGGCATATTCGCTGTCGCCTGTTCCATAGGGCTCGACATCAAAAGGGAGCGACAGCCCCGTCCCCACCACACTGGCCAGGACCACATGGTGCCGATAACCGGCAATCTCCTGGTCCGCATTCCGGTAAGGACGGCAGAGCGAACAACCCGAGCTCGCGCACCATCCCACGGTAGTTCCATCCACGGCCAGGCCGATGCCCCCGCTGCTTTCGAAAGCCTTGTTGCGCTTGGCCTGGTGCAGCACGTGCGCCAGGGCCGCCCGCGTGAAAGTGGGATCTAAACGTTCGGTGAAGTAGTCGAGAGCATCGTCGCTGAAGGGCCGGCTCACAGCCAGTGCGCGACGTGCCGAGGAGCGCACCAACCTTTCCACGGCAAGGAAAGAGCAGGCGCGCAGCACTTGGCCGATCAGCAAAGACCAGAGCAAAGCTTTGGCGGGAATTTGGGGCTGCCGCCGACCGTCTCCCGGATCCCGCAGATAGCGCTGGAGTCGAAGACGCCTCGTCACAAAGTCCAGCAGACGACGTGGCGTCGAACGGTTCATTTCTTCTTTTTCTTGGGCTTCTTACGATGTTGGCGCTCCAGCACCAGAAGTTGTGCATTGGCCGCCAACACTTCACGGACAGCATCTTGAAACTCCCGTCCCTGCTCGACCCGGCGCCGCACTTCTTCGACCAACTCCTTAGGGATGTGCTGGACACGTTTTTTCCCCTGCACCATATAGGTCAGCGACCAGACCGGATGGCCTCGGTCATCGGCACAATGACAGGTGGGCTTCCCGCAGCGTAGATGCGACAGAGAGAGTGAGCCAGGGAGGGCCTCTGCAGGGATAGCGAAGCGGCGCAGCAGCTGGAACTTACGCTGGCGCAATCGGGAAGCGATTGGTCCATTGCTTCGATGAATCATCTTAATGTATATATACCATAAGACGTATCACAAATCAAGCCACATCTGTGAATGCGAAAATAGGAGTCTACTGCTGAAGGGTTGCCAGAGGGGACAAAAGAGCGTTCTGACAGAGCTAGACTGGGCTAACCCCCGTCAATCTTCCGAAACGGCTGCTCTACTGATA
>Ga0210399_10002290_pt1 | contig 14945 bp, 13 predicted proteins | sample IncBWC14MmetaG_FD_150865 | JGI IMG/M metagenome (GOLD analysis project Ga0210399, IMG submission 150865) | Forest soil microbial communities from Barre Woods Harvard Forest LTER site, Petersham, Massachusetts, United States - Inc-BW-C-14-M | ecosystem: Environmental > Terrestrial > Soil >...
GGATCTACGAAGAGCGAAAACCCAAGAGCCTCTCAACATGACTTGGGCTGGAAAGCAAAGCGAACAACCTCGCTCCTTCCAGTCGCCGGAGACGTATTTACTATTGACTTTCCCCTTTATAGAACGCACTTACCCGACATGTCGAGGCCATCCTGAGAAAACACTCGGGACAAACCTGAATGCAGTCGACAACGCTCACCGGCGGCGGCACCACAAGTCGGACAGCGGACGGAGCGCAACTCGCTGGGCTGTTCGCGGCCAAGGTCCGATCAACCTAACTGGCTGACCATTCCAAATCGGCATTGTGACGGACAGTCCTGCAGAATTTTTTCCCGCACCCTTGGCAAAATGCTTCGAATCCTTCGTTGGAGGTCAAACCAGCGACGTCAGGCGATTGTTCAAGTCCACAAAGAAGGCACTCCAACAATTGTTCCTGTGTTTCCATTCGACACCTCGTTGATTAGATCAGATTCCGGGGAGCGGATCGTACCGCGCGTGCTTAAGCGTTCAGTTTTCCGTTGGCGTCCGACGCCGCCCATCTCAGACAATTTCCAAAAGTGACCGGAGCGAACTTGGCGAGTCCTATGCATGCCAGCCTGACGAGACGCCATGGATGCGACCGGGAGTCTATATATGCCGTGAACTCCTCTCGGGGGACAGTGTAGAAGCTGAGCGGCGCCGATGCCCCACCCCAAAATACAAGTTCTCGGATCCCTCGCTTGATTAGCTGCTCGATCAAATAGGACCGCAATACGAGCGAGACGGACTCTCGTCTGCAAATACGATCATTCAACTGCAGGGCGAGGAAAGCGCAACCACCGACATGCCAACCAGCGGCGAGACTGATCCAATCGCCGCCCCTTCGCCGCAAGCCAATCAGGAATCGAGAGGGCATGGCCTCAATCATGGCAAGGGAGCGCTGAAAGTCCCGTTTCGGCTGCGGGTAGGCTGCCTTTGGAAGCAAACGTTTCGCGGCAGCGCAGAACTCTGCAAATGGCTGGTCAGGACAGAATTGATTGCCTGCCAGCTCGCTCCTTCGACGATAGCGGCAGAGGTTGTGACGGGTGGGGCGCCGGACCTTAGCCAGAAACTCGTCGTAGGTTCGTGGCAGTTTCAGATGGGCGTGGTGTTCTTCACGGTAAAAATGGATGTCTGCGTTAGCTTTCGCGCTCTCGTTCTGCAGGAACGCAAGGCGATCCGAAGCGCCCCGGAACCTGAGTGCAGCCTTTTGCTTAAGAAGAGCCTCCACGGCGCAACGCAGAACGGATTCCATGTCCTCTGGACGGGCCGCGACCATTGTGCCGAGAGTATCGTCCCCAAGCACGATGCCGATCGGGATTCCCGCCACTATGCGCTCTTGGCCATATAGCAGTCCTACAACCCTGCGGCCTTGTGAAACCACGACCACGCAGGGTCTGCAATGTCGCGGCAAGAGCGATGCCAGGAAAAAGCTTGGGGCAAGCATGCCCGGTTCTGGCACCAAACTGCTCACGAACGCCGTAAGGTCGCGGATCTCAGCGGCAGTCGAAACAATGTTTGACGTTAAAGGTCTCGAACGGGCAGACAGTTGCTGCGGAGTGTTTGGCGTATCAATGTTTTTCGACAAAGGATAGAGCATCATACGGGTCTTAGCCCACGCCCCCAGGGGACAACTGACAGCGGGTCAGCAACGCTTACGACGCGGTCTTTGCTTGTTCAAAGAGGAAAGAAGAACTAGCAGCGGCTAACGGAGATGAGATCGAGCAATTCCAACGCGGCGAAATGTCGAGTACTGGTAGGGGAGGTGAAGAAGTGCAAAAGGGCAATTACGAGAATCCAGGATTGCAAGAGTGAAACAGCAAACAGTCTTTGCTCCATGGCTGGATGATTCGATCGCAAGACCCCTGTGACATCGTCACTGGGATCTGGGGTGATCAAAACGTACGCAATCGAGAAGATAGCAACCACAGCCAACGCGACTCTCGCAAACCGCATCATGGAACAACGTTTATAGCTTCGGCTTCTGCCCCTGTCAAGAAGCAAGGCGGCTCGCTATTGGAGCAGGTCCTTTATTCCCACATACGCATGAACGCGAAACGAACGGCTGTCGAGGTCATCGCGAAAGAACCGAATCGGGCGTTTCCGGGCCAGTGTACGAAGGCGGGCACGAACTTAGAGGGAGTGTCTTGAATGCGATGGACGACTATATCCGCGCCGTCACGTCACACCGGCGACTTGTTCGCCACTTTGCCCTTCGCGTGCAATCTTGGGACCGGAAATGCCAGTGACGCTTGGGCGGACAAAAAAGGCTCGGCAGCCTGGCAGTTGCGGCATCAACCGCGACCTTACCAAAGGACGCAGCGTATCTGCGTGACCTCTCACGTTCTCTCTTCCGACGAGCTTCAAAGCTTTCGATATCCAGGATCAGTCTGAACCTGTCCCAATGGGCAGGCTGGATCAGTCTGGGACCTGTCCCAAGGGGCAGTATCGATCGGGATTGGACCTGTCCCAACGGTCAGTATGTTAGTGAACTCGCACATAAAGAAGCAGTTGTAGTGCTCCCCTCAGAACCAGCCTCTGCCACCCACGCGTCGGCGTGTAACCCTCTGCGACCAAGGCTCGCGCCTGTGAGTGAACCTCTCCCCAGCTCACTTCCCATCGACGTTTCTTAGGATCTCGGTCTCCAGCGACTTCCGTCGCGGCGCTCGTTCCAGCTGCCGGATGCCACGATCCCTCTCGGTCTCCGCGGCCGCATCGCTCTTCCCACCCCACCGCGGCCTTCACTCCTCGTTCCGCCTCATCCTTCCAGCGATAGAACAGATTCGGAGCGATCCCATGCCGCCGACATGTCTCGGAGACGTTCCCGCTCTTGAGGCCTTCCTGCACGATCTGCCACTTCTCTTCGGGGGATCGATCTACGCGTGGTTTCCGGCCCATGTTGCCTCCTGTTTTGGAGACCCTGATTCTACCTATTCGGCACGTCCAGTTTTAGCGGGGAGCTACACCGGTCACTAGTTTCACCGGAAAAAACTGACTGTCGCGCTATTAGAACGGCTCAGTTGACCACCGAAAACGGATCACAAACCAGAAGCTGCTCGTCATCCTGTTAGGACAAGCTTGTCTTTCCTGTGCACGATGGCGTACGGTTGTCACATTCACGGTGGTGCCTTCCCAGCGGTACCGAGAAAGATTCGCAATGCCTGAACCGTTCCGTCCCCTCGATTACGTTTTGTCTGTGATGGCGTTTCTTCTAGCGGGTATCGCCGCTGTGCCGTTGATGACTGCTTGGCTGCGCTGAAACCAGTCTTAGCGAGACGGGCCGTTTCCAGAGCCCGGTACTCGGGACGACTCGATTAGCTCTTTCAAGGCCCCGCATCCAGTTCACTATTTTAAATCTGTTAAGCAGAGATCTTCTCGTCCGTGCGTATCCGCGAGCACCATTACAGTACGGGAAATTTTCTTCATTCCAACCCGGAAGAATCGCTATACGGGATTCTCCTGATAACCTCGGTATACTATCGAAACATGGAAACAAACTGCTCAGACTGCTGGTCATTTGCATGCCTCCTCGTCTCGTAGCCCGTGGAAGGTAGGAACGATCGTCTTCGTTCTGAGCTACGCCGTGCAGGCTTTGTTGGGTCTTTCTTTAGTGGGTTCCGTGAGCGCTGAAATCCGTGAGCCAAGCGCAAGAGCAACTCAATTTCAACGTGCGCCCTCAGCATCGAGAGCAGTCCCCCCGAACCAGGGCGGTTCAATGCGGCAGGCAAGCGAAGTGCTTCTCACACTTACATTCGGACAGATTCGTCCCAGTCGATGACCAAGGAGGAACAATGAGAATGGAGGCAGTAGTTCAAATCTGGTGCGATGAATATGAGAAGCTTTTAAGGATTGTCAGATTACCTTAACGAGTTGGAGAAGCGGTCGTGCCAACGTTCATAAACTCCGGGCGTCGAGCACGAGACGCGGACAACGAACTTCGGACGCTGCAAGCAAATCTTGCAAAGGCATGGGCCCGAGTTGTCATTTCCTCCAAACCCGTTTCGGGAGCGAACTCTGGACTAACTTCCGAGTTGCCGACCATCCGGGAGGTGATCGGCTCGGTCAACACTAGCGCGTTTACTAATCTGGGTTAGTCAGACCGAAGCGGCGTTATCGAGACGTTGTCAGCTACGCCCGCGTTGACTTGCCTTTGGGCACACCCTAACATGCCTCGTTAAGAACGATTTCCAACAATGATCGGACAGACCATCTCGCATTACCACATCATCGAGAAGATCGGTGGCGGCGGGATGGGAGTGGTTTACAAGGCGGAGGATACTCGCCTCCATCGATTCGTCGCGCTTAAGTTTCTGCCGACTGAGACGGCACACGACCGAGCCGCACTTGAACGTTTCAGGCGTGAGGCGGAGGCTACGTCGGCGCTGAATCACCCAAACATTTGCACCATTTACGACATCGGCCAACAAAGCGGCCAGCATTTCATCGTCATGGAGTTTCTGGATGGGCAGACCCTCAAGCATTGCATTTCTGGCAAGCCGCTGCCGTTCGATCGAGTGCTCGCGTTGGCAATCGAGATCACTGATGCGCTCGCTATCGCGCACGCGAAAGGCATCATCCACCGCGACGTCAAGCCCGCCAATCTTTGGATGACGGAGCGAGGCCACGCCAAAGTGCTCGACTTCGGCTTAGCCAAACTTACCCCGGTCCGCAGTATCGAGGAGGGCGTGGGCGTTTCCGCGATGGCCACGGCGACAGCTGAAGAGCTGCTTACCACTCCTGGTGTTGCGGTCGGTACGGCGGCCTTCATGTCGCCGGAGCAAATCCGCGGCGAAGAGCTCGACGCGCGCACCGATCTATTCTCCTTCGGCTTGGTGCTTTACGAAATGGCCGCCGGACGCCCGGCATTTCCCGGCAACACCTCCGGCGTGATCATCGATGGGATTCTCAATCGTGCACCAGCTCCGCTGGTTCGTTTCAATCCCGAACTTCCACCGAAACTCGAAGAAATCATCAATAAAGCCATCGAGAAGGACCGCAAGCTGCGCTACCAGAATGCAGCCGACATTCGCACCGATTTGCAGCGGCTGAAACGTGACACGGACCCGGTGCGTTTGGCAGCGATGAGCGCGACAAGCGAGAGGGATCTTGGCATAGGCGGGCCCGTTGGAAATCGCTGGAAGACACTTGTCGCTGCTACCTTAACGATTGTGGCGCTTGCGGCAGCGGCGTACTTCTATTTTCACCGTGCGCCCAAACTCACTGATAAGGATATGGTTGTCCTTGCGGATTTCACAAACACAACGGGTGACGCAGTGTTTGACGGAGCCCTGCGGCAGGGACTGGCAGTGCAACTCGAACAGTCCCCCTTTCTCAACGTTGTGTCCGAAGCGCAAATGCAACAGATGCTGAAATTGATGGGCCAGCCCGGCGATGCGAAGCTCACGTCGGACGTAGCTCGGGAATTGTGCCAGAGAACGCAGAGCGCCGCCGTCCTCGACGGCTCCATTGCAAGCCTGGGAAGCAAATATGTTCTTGGAATTCAAGCAATGAACTGTCACACCGGCGACGTTCTGGCGGAGGAGCAGACCACTGCGGACAGCAAGGAGCAGGCGCTAAAAGCTCTCGACGGGGCGGCAACGAAATTGCGTGCCAAGCTGGGCGAATCACTGAGCTCAGTTCAGAAGTTTGATACCCCACTTCAGCAGGCCACCACATCCTCGCTCGAAGCGCTTCAGGCTTACAGCATGGGCCGTAAGACGATGGTAGGAAAGGGCGATTCCGCCGCAGCCGTCCCATTTTTCATTCGTGCCATTCAGCTTGACCCGAAGTTCGCTATGGCATACGCCTCACTCGGAACCGCCTACTCAAATCTCGCCGAAATTGGTTTGGCAGCAGACAACACAAAGCAGGCCTATGAACTACGCGGGCGCGTCGGCGACCGGGAGAGGTTCTACATCGAATCACACTATTTTCAGTTTGGCACGGGCGATTTGGACGCGGCGCGGCGTGTTTATGAAGTCTGGGTACAGACGTACCCCAGAGATGTTGGGCCGCGCACCAATCTAGCTACTATCTACACTCTTCTGGGGAATTACGACAAGAGCCTGGCGATGGCGACCGAGGCCGCCCGCGTTTCTCCGCAAGACAGTCAGGTTTACGCCGACCTCGTTACCGCTTATATTTATTTGAATCGCCTGGACCAAGCCCGCACCACAGCACTAGACGCGCAGGCAAAGAACCTCGACTCGCCAGACCTGCGCCTGTATCTTTACGTGATTGCTTTCTTGCAAGACGACGCTGCTGGGATGCGGCAGCAAATAGCCTTGTCTGCAGGTGAACCCGGTGTGGAAGACTCACTGCTGTCGAACGAGGCGGACACCGCAGCTTATTTTGGTCATCTTCGAACCGCTCGGGAGTTTTCTCGCCGCGCCTCAGCCTCAGCCGAGCGCGCGGGAGAAAAGGAGACGGCGGCGAGCTATGAGGTGAATGCCGCCTTGCGGGAGGCTATCTTCGGTAACGCAGGGGAAGTAAGAAAACGATCTCAGGCGGCACTAGCGCTTTCGACCGATCGCGACACTCAGTATGGAGCGGGGATGGCCTTGGGGTTCGCTGGCGATAGCCCACACGCCGAGGCGCTGGCAAATTACCTTGCGGAACAATTCTCGGAAGACACGGCCGTGCAGTACTGCTACTTGCCGACGATCCGCGCCTTGCTTGCACTCAACCGCAAGGATTTTTCCAAGGCCATTGAGTTGCTTCAGGTCGCGTCGCCCCATGAGTTAGGGACCGCGGGCGGTCTGTATCCCGTCTACGTGCGAGGAGAAGCATATTTAGTCGCCCGTCAGAGCAGCGCAGCAGCAATCGAGTTCCAAAAGATCCTCGACCATCGCGGCATTGTGCAGAACGAACCCATTGGCGCGCTTGCGCACCTTGGCCTCGCTCGCGCCTATGCGATGTCAGTTGATACTGCCAAAGCCCGTGCCGCGTACGAAGACTTCCTCGCCCTCTGGAAGGATGCAGACCCCGCCCTCCACATCCTGAGGAAAGCCAAGGAAGAGTACGCGAAGCTGCAGTAGCTGGAAAAACGATAGAAGTTATGCCTAAGTTGCTTGGCGCTTTCGGTCAACCGATGCATCAGGCTTGGATGTTGAAAAAAGGGCGCTGAAGAAAGAATCGGAAGGGGTGGGGACCATCGCCGTGCCAGAGCTGTTTTTTGGGACTTGACCAGCGGCTTTTCTGAGTCGAACGGTTGCTTCTCCGTGCCCGCAGTGCGGTAAATGCGTCAGGGTTGCACGGGCGTGAGTTGATGAAAGGCGGGCCCTGGAGAGACGTTTGGAATTTATCTTCGCGCCGCTTCCGTTGATGTAGTAGTTGGCTTTTGGCCCGCTGTAAACCTGGAACTGGCTACCCGTCATCGGGTCCGAGACACTTTGCACACCTGTGAGTATTTCGCCGAAGTTTGAAACCTGCTGTGCCTGCGCGCTTTGACGCGCTTCAAAGCCGGCCACTTGCTGATTCATTGCGGCTGTGCGTTCCTGATGGTAGGCCTGCATCTGATGCATGAATTGCTGGAAGTTGGCCCTGACTTGATCCAAACCGACTTGCGTCATCTGATTCTGGTACTGCACCCACCGCGGATTCTTCTCCCAAGTGTCAATCATGTGCTGGACCATGTTGTAAGCAAGGGCTGCCCGATCCGCAGTGACGAGCATGCTGATAGGAGAGGCAAACCAAATGCCGGTTCTGGGGTTAAGCGTGGTATGCACATACACGCTGGCGATGCGCGGCCCGTCAGAAGTGTCGCAGTCGTAGGAGACGCTACCGTCGGTGCCTTCCGTGCCGGGATCGTCCCTCCAGGCAGGAGGCGTCGTAGGAACCCAATCCGGTCTGCGCGGTTTTACGTTGCTGCAAATGCGGGAAAAACGGTGTTTCGCGTAGAGCTCCGCATAGGATTGACCCGTCCGGTAACGGGCGATCATCATTTGAAGTTGCTGGGGCCTAGAGTAGGGCGTGCCTTCGGGGCCGGTGCCCGGGCCGGGCAGACTATAACCCGGCACGTTCGCGTCTTGGATGCGTAAGATGACTTTCCCGTCGAGGGAGCGCACGTCCATCATCCAGCGGACGTCGAAATAGCCAAAGCGATACATTCCGCCCTGCACCTGCCAGCCGACAGGAACCTCCATCGAAAACGCGCCTTCGGCAGAATCGGTATAGCGCACCCAATTGAGCTCATTTCCAGGATTCGGAACCTCACCGGAGCTGTCGGAGTTGACTAAGGAATTGTTGGCGGAAGCCGGAACCGTGGCGTTGCCGCTGCAGGCCAAACTGACGAGCATGGCACCAAGAGCGGCAAGCACTTTCCGACTCATCGTAAGCCTCTCAGTTGCGAATGTTGCTCCCTTCCGCCATCGCAAGTCAACGGCAGTCCTCGAACCAACAACAACATGGTCATGCGCTCCGTTGATGAGTCAGATCTGGTGGAGCTTGGTTTTGAGGACCAGAAGATAGTGCCGCCAGCCTTGCGTAATTATTGGGGCGAATACCTAAAATCGAAATGCGACGCAATAGCCTTGCAGCCGTGAAGAAGGGCAGTAGATGTCCGCGCATGGCGGGCGTGAGCAGCGTTCAAGATATCCGGGATGGGGATTCTGTCAAACCTTCTGCTATTGTTCGAAGTGGATACAATCAAGCTAAATACTCGCTCGGATACCCCAGAGAAAACTTCGCTCATCCCCTAAGCAGTTGGCTGCTCCTTGGATGGGCGGTTTGTAACAAATTATCCCCGCCTGTGTGGCCCACACGAAACTCACTAGGGTTCTTGTGTCCTAAGCCATTGAACTGGAAGGGCTTATGTTCCATATCGGTAGGGAGTGTCACGTGCTCTTTCTAACTGCATATTCTTCCTGCCGCAACCTCGTCCCTCCCCGGATGGAAGAATGCTTCCGAAGGACTTATGACTGGAACGATTCCGAAACAGAGCCGGACCGAATGTGGGTTCTCCATGACGGAATTAGCCGTGGTGGTGACCATTGTCTTGATCGTCATTTCGGCAGCGTTAGTAAACATGGTTCCGTCGCTTAAGAATTCAAAGTCCAACTCGGCGCTGGAACTCGTCATGGGTGAATTGCGGCGAGCTCATGAGCGGGCGATCGATGAGCGGCGAATTTATCGCGTTACGTTTGTGGCACCGCAGACCATTCAGGTCGACGTTGGACAAGCGCCAAACGTCGCTACCACGATTACTGGCAGCTCACCGACCTTCGTGCAGGCACAAGGCCCGCTTACGCTCCCAACCGGAATCCAATTCATTGTCGTGGCAGGCATTCCGACTAGCGCGTCGGCAACGCCAGACGGGTTTGGCTCGGGAGCCAATGCTATCGATTTTGACGTCGAGAATGGCGGCGGAGGGACGCAAATCTATTTTCAACCGGACGGAAGAGCCTTAGACGGCGCTAATCGGTTGAACGATGGAGTCGTGTACATGGCCGAGCCAACCAATCTGTTTTCGAGCAGAGCGGTTTCTCTCTTCGGGTCCACGGGCCGCGTCAAGGGTTGGTATCTGACGTCGTCGGCCGGCGTTACCGGATGGAACCAATGAGCAGAGCCCGGAACAGCAAAATACAATTTCGATCTCGGCAGAGCGGCTTTGGACTTATCGAGGCAGTGATCGCGGCGGTCATTTTGGTCGTTGGCCTAGTTGCGCTCGCTGGGCTGTTCAGCCAGTCGCTGACCTCTCTCCAATACACACGCGAGGACCTGATCGCGAAACAAAAGGCGCGCGAAAGTCTGGAAGCGGTGTACAGCGCACGAAACGATGCAACGATCGGGTTCGCCGGAATCCAAAACGTAAGCAATGGGGGGATTTTTCTCGACGGATTCCAGCCGCTCTTTTTGGCCGGAGCGAACGGCATCGTTGGAACTCAGGGCCAATCTGGAATTCTTGACCGTCAGATCTTGCCAGGACCAGACGGCATCCTGGGGACCGCAGATGACGAAATCATCCCACTGATCAACTTTCAGCGTCAGATCCTGATTACGCCGCTCATCGATTCCACCGGAAACGTTAGTCCCGACATCCGCCAAATCAGCGTGACCGTGCAAGTGACGTCCCCAGGCCGGGCGGCCCGCAATTACACCGTCACTGGATATATTTCGCGCTTTCAGTGAGGACATAGTTATGGCTCGTTGCCGCAATCAAGCACAAACGGGTTTCACGCTAATTGAGCTCATCATGGCTACGGCTCTCACCGTCACAGTTGTGGGAGCGGCCGTCCTTGTGTTTACGCACTCGGTGCAAACATCGAGCCTGACGCTGAAACGCTCCGAAGTGCAGACCGAAGCCCGAGCAGCGCTCAGCCAAATCTCCCGCGATTTATCGCAGGCCGGTACCGCCGTGCCCTTGAACGGCATTGCCATCCCTTCGTTGGGAACTGGCGGCGCAAATCCCAATTTTGCGTGCGATGCATCGCAGTGTTATACAGGCGTCGACCCCGCCTACACGCAGGGGCTTCTGTACAAGGTGACCCCGGGCTACACCATCGGCCCCACGATTTCCGAGCCGAGTGACGCGATAAAAATTACCTACGTGGACCCCACTCTGGACTGGTCGGCGTTTCAGGCCGCGACCATCGCAGCAAATGGGAGCAGCCTGACCATGCCGGCGGCGACGATTCCCGCGGTGACCGATCCAGCCGTGGGTATTACGCCGGGTGACGTCATTCTTTTGCAAAACGTGTACGGCTCGGCGATAGGTATCGCGACATCGGTGGCCGGCCAATCGATTACTTTCGGAGCGGATCCACTCAATATCAACCAGCCAGGCGCCGCGGCGGGAAACATCAAGTCCCTCGCAACGCCGGCCTCCAATCCTGTTACCTATCCCCCCACCCAGGTTTCTCGTTTGATGATGGTCAGCTACTTCATTGCGTCTTTTGTCGGGCCTAATGGACCCGATGCACGTTTGATGCGCCAGAGCGGGGCCCACTCGGCAGTGCCAGTGGCCGAACACATCGAAGATCTGAAGTTCACTTATGACGTTATTGACCCGATCTCTAACGCATTAACCGCGGGTTCGCCCGACACGGTGATAGGAAACCCCGCAGTTCCGCAGCCCAACCAGATCCGAAAAATCAATATCAACGTCACGAGTAAGGCCGTTCGCGCCGACCTAACCACCGCTGCGACGACGCAGCGAGTCAATTTGACCACATCGATCGGTCCGCGGAATCTGAGTTTCCGTGATCGATATCAATGAGCATCAGGCCGATGGAGGAGCCAGTCCATGAAGACCCCACGAGTCTGTGAAAGCCTGGACCGATCCGAAAGAGGCGTGGCGCTGATAACCACCCTTTTGCTGCTAACTCTCCTGTCAGCGATTGCAGTGGCGCTCGTTTATAAGGTCAACCACGAACAACATCTGCAGGGTGCAGACTCCGGGAATACGGTGGCGTACTACGGTGCGGAAGCGGGAATGGAAAAAATGATGTCGGATCTATCACTTCTGTACACGCAGAAAGCCGCGCCCACCAATTGCGACATCGTAGCTCTCCAGGCCACGCCGCCGAACCCAGCCGCGGTAGGAACCACCTACCGCGAGTATATCTTCAATGTTCCACCACCGCCTGGCGGGGGATGTGCACCTCCCGCCACGAACGTGCAGACGATCAGCAGCGGACCAAACAGCGGACTACAGGCAGAGATCGTTCGCATGAACCTGCAAGTCACCGCGGACAGCCCGGCGGGTGACGAAGCGCGCTTAATCCGGAACGTAGAGGTCGCTGAAATTCCTGTCTTTCAATTTGGTGTGTTCTCGCAAAGTGACCTGAGTTATTTTCCAGGTCCGAGTTTCGACTTCGCGGGCCGCGTCCAAACGAACGGAAACCTCTTTCTTGCTGAAGGTGGCGGCGCAACGCTCACCTTTCACAGCCCTATTCGCGCTGCCGGAGACGTGGTGCGCGATCAATTGGCGAACGGCGCAGGCACGATAGCTCAGGGGCGCACGGGTCAGGTGATGATTCCCACCGCTCCCAATGGATGCGATGCGGGACAACCCGCGTGCCGAAATCTTCAAGTGAATCCCAACGAAGGCAGCTCCGTCGGGGGCCCAACCCCTGCTTACTCGCCCACCGGAACCGGGGTCGTAAATCCTCTTTGGAGTTCATTGTCCACGTCGACCTATGCTGGCATGATCTTGAGCGGAACGACCGGAGCGCGGCAGCTAACTCTCTCTTTCGTGCAACCCGGCGTCGGCCCGATTGAAATCGTGCGCCGTCCGCTTCCCGGCGAAGCCTCGACTTCGCTGGTGGGTGAATCTCGTCTTTACAATCAGGCGCAAATCCGCGTGTTGCTGAGCGACAATCCCGCCGAGTTACCTGGAGGCGCGGGCGATCCACAAAACATCCGTCTGGCGAACGTCAAGACAAGTGCTGCGTCTCCCGATTACAGCAACGGCGTGCCAGTGACAGGCCTTGTCGGTAACACCTTTTTTGCCGAGGGTGTGAAAGTAACCGATACGACGGGGGGAGTAACGACAACGAGAGTAGGCCCTGGCGGTGAAGCCAATTGGACTAACGTGCCAACTACTCCCCCGGCGGCTCAAGCCACACTGGTCCCCGTGACCGCCCCAGTCCTGACCCCAACCTCCACGACAACGGGAGCCACCACGACCACGACTCAGCCTTGGAATTTGTTGGACGGATATTTACGCGTGGAAATCCGGCAAAACGACGGATCGTATGTAGGCGTCACCAACGAATGGCTGCAATTAGGTTTCGCACGGGGGCCGATTCCACCGGGCGCCTTTTCCGGGAATACAGTGCATCCGAATGCGATCCTATTGTTGCAGATGCAAGCCGACCGCAACGGCGATGGCACGGCTTCGGCGGCGGAACTCGTGACCGACGCGGGGACCTCAAGCACCATCACCGGGCCTGCAACGCGCAACAATTGGTATCCCATCAATATGTATGAGGCTCGCGAAGGCGAATTCCGAGAGAACCAGCGCGCCACGGTGAACTGCAGCATTGGCGGCGTGTTGAACCTCGTCGAGATTGACGTGAATAACTTGAAGAGATGGCTCGCGGGAAATATTGGAGCCTCGGGCGGCAACACGGAATTCGTCTCACAAAACGGCTATATTCTTTATCTTTCCGACCGGCGGGGCATGATCGCGAGCCCGACGGCCGGCACCAAGAATGGCGAGTATGGCTACGAGGATGTAATCAACCCGGGTAGCGTCACCGGCGCGCCGGATGGAGTGCTGAATGCCGGGGAAGATGTGAATCAGAACAACATTCTCGATACCTATTCAGTGAATTTTCTCGGCCTTGGATTCGGTGTAGTCCAGCCTGGACAACTTCCCAATACCCCGGTTAGTTGCATCAATGTTGCTCGGCCCAACTGGGTCTCGGGGCCGCGTCACAGCGTCCGGCTCGTGAATGGTGCACTCGGCAATCTGCCGGTTCGTCCAGACAACGGGCAGGGGGGCTTTACCCTCGCCAGCGAGCAACCAGCTTATGTGTTGGGGAATTACAACGCGACCGCCGGTGGGTTCGGCGACCCGCATGCAGCCGCCGCGGTCATCGCGGACACCGTGACATTGCTATCGAATAATTGGCGAGACACCAGCAGCTTCACTAGTCCCGCTTCCGTTGCCGGACGTGCCGCAGGCAGCAGCTACTATCGCTTGGCGATTGCCTCAGGGAAAAATGTCAATTTCCCTCAGCCGGGGTTCGCGGGTGTCCCACAGGATTACGGCACCGACGGCGGCGTCCACAATTTCTTGCGCTATCTGGAAAATTGGGGCGGGCAATCGCTCAACTATGAAGGTTCGATGGTTAGTTTGTTTTATTCCCAGTATGCGACGGGCGTGTTCAAGTGCTGTGGCACCGTTTATTCGCCTCCGACTCGCGCGTACGCGTTCGATACGGATTTCCTGGATTTGTCCAAACTGCCGCCAGGAACGCCGAGGTTTCGCGACGTAGTGAACGTCGGCTTCCAGCAGGTCTACTAAGGCGGAAAACCGCAAGATCGAAGGTCATTCCAACAATTCAGTGACATCGGACTTTCGGGCGAACTCCTAGTAAGTCGGACATACGGAAGTTATGTAGAACCCATGGCGTGAGCGCCAGCGTCACTTCCGAGTTTAGCCGAGTCTGACTAACGGAGGCTTACCCGTGATGCAAGACGCAGCTAGAGGCTAGAAGAATCAGCTACTTAGTGATCTCGTTGGTTCGAGTCCTGCCCGACTCACCACTTTTTCCGACGCTGCAGTGGGACGTGGGGCGGCGTGGAGTAGCCGAATCTTGGTTCTCGATGGGCGAATGTGCAAGCCATCGTAGATCCATATGTGAATTAAAAGCTGACTCGGCGCCGGCTAGAGAAATGGGGATTCGAGGGCGCTGTCATCCCCGAGCAAAATCCTCACTTGAACGCGACGGAGCCGAAATTCCCTCCACGCCGCTGAACGCGTATAAAACTAGTTCCACGCGGCTCGATATGCCCAACTTGTCAAAAATTCGGAATAGATAGGTCGCACGGTGTGTTCGCTCACGTTACGCCTAACGGAGATCTCTTGGTTCCTCATGCCTTCAACGGCCAGGCGCACAAGATCCCGGTCACGCGGTGTGAGTAGGGCCATCCCACCCGTGCTACGAGCCCTGCATAGGCCTCAAGCTGATCACCAGCTCAAGGAGAAATTCCAATTCAACGTTGTTGACCCAGACTTGCCCCTCGTGAACTCGACGGATGCAGTTCGGCAATGCCTTGAAAGAATAGTCGCAACAGAAGACTCCCCGGGCGTCAGACAAAGCCCCAGATGAGAACAACTCACGCAGCCATTCTCCGGAAATCGGATACCGCTGTGCGAATCAAAGTGACCCGACTCGATCTGGCTGATGGTTGTTTCTACCAGCCGGCCAAACTCTCGCCGTTGCTCTTCCGAGATCGAAGTCCTCAAATATTGAATC
>Ga0210399_10002291_pt1 | contig 14945 bp, 17 predicted proteins | sample IncBWC14MmetaG_FD_150865 | JGI IMG/M metagenome (GOLD analysis project Ga0210399, IMG submission 150865) | Forest soil microbial communities from Barre Woods Harvard Forest LTER site, Petersham, Massachusetts, United States - Inc-BW-C-14-M | ecosystem: Environmental > Terrestrial > Soil >...
GGCCGGCGACATCTCGGAGGTCGATGGCGGTGTGGCGCTCTCGCTTGCGCCGGGCATCGCCGTTCCGGACATGTCCATGCCGCCCATGTCCATCCCGGCCATCGCATCGTTGGAGCCGGCGGACGCGGTCGTCGATTCGCTCGCATGGCAATCGGAGCTTGCCGTCGCAAACGCGCAGGAAAGATCGCAGGCCGCCGCCATCGACGTGACAGCCAGCAAGAGAGCCGCGATTGAACCGGCGAATATGCGCTTCACTTTCATTTCTCGTTCAATCCTAAGGCCAAGCGGCTCGCGTTTGCAAATGGGTGGGGCCACGGCGCTAACACGCAGACGCGCCCGGTACGCGGCGCATTGAAGCTCACTTTACCGTGTTGTTCTCCGTGCAGACGTACTCCTTGATCGACCAATCGGAATGCAACTTGAAGGTTTTCGTAGCCGTCCACGGCTTGGCGTAGGTCTTGGGGTCGTCGATGGTGTAGGTGTTTTCGAGCGTGTCATGGTCCACGCGGCGCATGCGTTCGATGACGTGCATCGCATCGGAATGCGGCAGGCCCATGGGATCGAGCCACGTCTTATCGTTGAAACCGACCGTGTCAATCACCAGAGTGTTGCCCTCGAATTTGCCGGTCGAGTGACCCATGTATGTCGGCTCGAGGTCGCTCGGATGCCCGCGTCCATCCGTGAAAATTTGCCGCACTAGGGATTGGTACTCGAAAATCTGGACGATCCGGTCGCGTGCCTGGACGAGTTCCCAGGGAAACGGCTGAAGCTCTGTGCGCGGAATTCCCGGAGGGATGCATCGCTCGGTCGGATCGATGGCTACGTCCGGATCGTGGTGCGCGCTTTCATATTGGACCTTCTTGAAAAGTTCCAACGCCGCCGGCAGGAGCGGCGGATCTTCGTTGGGCAGGAGATTGCGGTGATACTCCTCGATAAACCACACACCGGAAAAATCGGGGTTCGGCAGCGTTGCCCATGACCGGATCGGATTGGGATGATGCGTCGCGGTTTGAGCGAATAGAACGAGCGGAACGGCGGCCATCGCCGCGACCGCCAAAACAAGGAAATGATTTCGCAACGGGGCCGCGCTCCTTATCTTTCAATTTCCTGAATCATTCCCATCCCGATCACTTGAAACCCTGCCCGTCGAGTTTCTGCCCGCTGGCCAGCGTGAGGCTGATGAGGCGCATCACTTTCGATCCGTTTTTCGCCGGAGCGCCATTCACTTGGAGCGTCTCGCCCGGGTTGATCAGTTCCTTCCGCCAGCCCACGCGCGTCAGCATGTTCGGGCTGTTGCCCTCGACGCGCCATTCCTCGACGGCGCCGCTGTCGTCCTTGACGTCCAGGAAAATGAATACGTGGGGATTCGTCCACTCCATATTCTTGACTACGCCCTTGACGTTGACCGGATGCTCCATGTCATAGGATGAGCTGGAGTGGTGCGCGGAGATGGGCCGCAAAGCCGCAATTCCGCCGATCAGAACCACCGCAAAAAACACCCGCTTCATCATGGCAACACCATGCATTTCGTTTGAATGAATGATAGAAACCTTCCTTTTTGTATTCAGCTGAAATCGTACTATACACCCGCGACGAAATTATTTCGCGCTGCCGCGAACGAGCCGCGACTTCGTTCGTTCGTTTTTCAGCGGTGGCCGGCCTGACAATGTGCGGCGCTCCGGCTTAACATTTATTGGCGCATCTACCCAGCTTTTCTATGCAAAAGCCCGCCCTCCGGATGGATCAAATTTACCGAATTTCTATGCTAAGTGTCTGTTTTTCTATGGGGTAGGATGACCGGTCTGGCAGCTGGGGAGGTCGAGGAGGGGTTGGCGTGCCGATTGCCCCTTGAAGGTGGATACGGGGCTAACCCGGGCACATCCGTGGGGAGTTCGCCCACGCGGAGAAGGCGGGCACATGATTCGCAAATCGATCCTGGCCGTGGTCGCGCTGCTGATCGCCATTCCCGCGTTTGCCCACAACACTCAAATTCCCACTTCGCAATTCGCCGCAAGCCAGCCCCCGCCGGTCCTGCGCCTGATGAGCGACACGGAATTTACCACTTTCCTGCAGCGCCTCGATTCCGACCTGTTGCGTGCTCAATTGCAAATGAAAAAAATGGACATGCGATCCCTAAGCACCGACGCGCAGGAAAAACAGGACTTGGCGCGAAGCTACGAATTGTGTCTGCAGTCACTCGACAACACGCGCGGCGAAATCGACAAACTCTCGCAGAAGCAAACCCTGAAGCTCGACCTGTTCCTCCTGATTGACTTGAACCAGTTGGCGCGCAACCTGGATCTTCTGGACGAAAGCCTCGTCAATCCCGCAGCCGTGAATGGCGCAAGCGGCGCGCAAAAGTCGCTCACCTACGCTCGTCAGATATTGAGCATCGACGCCGGCCTCGCCACGGAAATTTCCGCGTTTCAGCATCACTTCGTCGCCTTCACGGGCGTGGTCGATGCGACACTCCAGCAAGGCGATCCGAATCCCTCCGAGCCGGAAACAGACAAGTAATCATTTACTAGCCGCCCTGCCCGCCACGTCTTCGAACCCCGCCTCTAAAGAGGCGGGCTACAACAGGTCCATGACGATGCGTCGATCTGTCCTCGCGCTCTGAAATAAGAAACTATATAGTTGAAGTTCCTTGAAATATCGTACAGAATCCCGCCAATTCCGATGGCCTCCCAGCCTAGTCTTTCGGGTAACACCGTAGGCGCCCCGGCGCCTTCCGCGCTGAGCAGCTATATCCAGCCGACCCTCAATCACGGTCTGCGGATCTGGTGGGCCTTTTTCTGGCGGAACACCGGAATCTCATTTGTAATAACGTCGTCGCTAAGCGCAGCGATCATGTTCGCCGCCCAGATGAACCACTTCCCAGTGGAACGCAGGTTCTTGAACCTCGGCGGCTACGTGATCGAATACATCACCGCCATCTTCGTCATGCACTTCATCGTGCAAAAGAAATTTCGCAGTTTCCGCATGATCTTGACGCCGGAAGGTGTGGGCGACGCATCGCACATTCTTCCGCCGACTTTCAAGCGCACGTTTCGGGTCTGGTGGACGTTCATGTGGCGCTCGGTCGTCTATCGAATCCCGCTGACCCTGGCCATGGGCGTTCCCCTCGGCGTGGTGACGGGTGCCGTCGCGGCGATTTCGCCGCAGGCCGGCCAGGTGTTCGCCTGGATCACGCAAGTCGCGATCGGCGGGGCGGTCGGCCTCTTCACGATTTATTCCAACATACTGGATGAAGACATCGCGGGCTTCCGCGTCAGCCTCGCTCCCCGCAATACGGCCGTGTGGCCGGAAGAAGTTCTGCGCGTTCAGCCGATGGGCGGCGCCGCCGGCAGCCCCGTTTCGTGAATTTCGGTCTCGTTTGAATCGCAGACTCTCGATGCGCCTCGCAACCTTTGGACCGGCGCGTCTGCGGGCGTAGAATCCCACCATGGCGCTCGCCCCTTACGCGGTCGAAGTGACGCAGTCGCGCGGCAGGCGTCATCCCGAGCCGCCGCACCCGTATCGCAACGACTACGCGCGCGACCGCGATCGCGTGATTCATTCTCGCGCTTTCCGCCGCCTCGAAGCGAAAACACAGGTCTTCACCACCCGTTACTCCGATCATTTTCGCAACCGTCTCACCCACACGCTCGAAGTCGTGCAGATCGCGCGGACCGTCGCGGGTGCACTCGATCTCAACGCCGATCTTGCCGAGGCTCTCGCGCTCGTTCACGACATCGGCCATCCGCCCTTCGGCCACGCCGGCGAACGCAAGCTCGACGAATTGCTGCGTCCCTACGGGGACGGATTCGATCACAACTTGCAGGCGCTGCGGATTGTTGAGGATTTCGAGCAGCGCTATCTGGATTTTCCCGGCCTCAATCTGACGCTTGAAGTCCGCGAAGGAATCATCAAGCACTCGCGCGACTACGACGCAAAGCAGTATCCCGAACTGGCGGAATATTTGCTCGACTTGCGGCCGCCGCTCGAGGCGCAGCTCATCGATTTCGTCGATGAAATTGCCTACAATACCGCGGATCTTGATGACGGCTACGAGGCAAAACTACTCGACGTCGAAATGATCCGCTCCGAAGTGCCGCTGTTCGCCCGCTTTTACGAGGACGTGGATCGCTCGCATCCCGCGGGCGTCGAGAAGCTCAAATTCAACGAAGCCGCGAAGCGCGTCCTGGACCACCTCGCAACCGATCTGATCGAAAATACGCGAGCGAAAGCAGCCTCGTCCCGCGTTCAATCCGTGGAAGACATCCGCCGCGCGCCGCGCCGCCTGGCTGGATTCAGCGCTGCCGTGGCCGCGGACAACGCGGCGCTCAAGCGTTTCCTCGTTGAGCGGCTGTACAGCCATTCCACGATTGTCGGGGACCGCGAGCGATCGGTCGAAGCCCTCGGCGAGCTTTTCGAGTTCTACATGGCGCATCCCGAAGCGATGCCCAAGGGCTACACCGAGCTTGCACAACACAGGCCTCGCCACCGCGTCGTGTGCGACTACATCGCGGGCATGACGGACCACTATCTTCTCCGCCTACACGCCGAGCTTCTCGGAACGGGCCAGGCGCGATCTGCCATCTGATTCGCTTCTACTTGTTGGAATCCGCGTAGCCGATTTCAAAAAGGAACATCTCGCAGGGCTTGTCTATTTCGCAGCACTCGAAACACGCCGTGCAGTGCCTTCCTTGACATCACTGGGGTCGGACTTATAATGGCTCGTGGGGAAGAATTTCAGGGAGCCCCGCACAGTCGGCGAAAAACCAATGTTCTTAGACGTCAAAGAGCTGGCGGTCCGCAAGCTTCGCATCCGGAAGAGCTACGCTCCCGGAACGGTGGATTACCGTACCGGTGACTTCCGGCAGATCGAGCCGCTCGAAGTCCGGGCGACGGCCGAGCTTGTGGAAGGTCAGATTCGGGTTACCGGGGAGCTTCATACCCGGCTGGAGCTGGTGTGCGCCCGGTGCCTGGAACCCGTTCACGAAGATATCAGCCGCGAGTTTGACCTGTTTTACAAGCCGCTCGCTTCCATGACCAAGGAAGAGGAAGAACGCCTGAAGCTCGACGATACCGAAATCGCGTTCTTCGAGGGCGAAGGGATGTTTCTCGCCGATGTTCTGGCCGAGCAGGTCCTCCTGGCCTTGCCGATGAAGGCCATCTGCCGCAGCGATTGCCGCGGTCTTTGTCCCCAGTGCGGAGTGAATTTGAATAACGAGGAATGCCGCTGTGAAAGCCATGCCGCGGACTCGCGGGTGGCCCCTCTGGCACGCCTGAAGCAGGACTGGTTCAAAAAGCAATAGTAATCCCGGGGGAAACACCATAGAATGCCTCCTGCAATTGGGGGTCACGAGAAGGAGTTTGTATGCCCAATCCAAAACGACGTCATTCCCATGCGCGGAAGAACAAGCGGCGGGCCCACGATCATTTGACCACCGCGGCCCTGGCCAAATGCCCCAATTGTCACGAAATGAAGCAGCCTCACCAGGCTTGTCCACACTGCGGCTACTATAAGGGTCGTGAAGTGGTGGACACCGGGACCTGACACCCGGCGTGCTCGGCAATCTCGCGGTATCCCTACCGGAGTTTGAATGATCACCATAGCCGTAGATGCGATGGGTGGAGACCATGCGCCACGTCCCGAGGTTGAGGGTGCAGTGCAGGCCGCGCGCGAATTGGGCGTTAAAATTCTGCTCGTCGGTCTCGTTCCGGAGGTAAAAAAGGAGCTGGCGAAGTACTCCCATCGCGGCTTGCCCATCGAGATCGTGCCGGCGAGCGAAGTGATCACGATGGAGGACTCACCCTCCCACGCCTTCCGGAAGAAGAAAGACAGCTCGGCGCACGTCGCCACCAAGCTGGTGCGCGGCGGCCAGGCTGACGCCCTGGTCAGCGCGGGGAACACGGGCGCGGTGATGGCTGTGGCGCGGTTTGGGCTGGGCACGCTCGCTTCGGTGGACCGTCCGGCGCTTGCGGCACCCTTTCCAACCTCGCGGGGCGGCACGGCCGTCCTGCTGGATGTGGGCGCGAACGTGGATTCCAAGCCGGCGCACCTGGTTCAGTTTGCCGTCATGGGGGAGATTTATTACCGGGCCATCTTTGGAACGCGGCGGCCCGGGGTGGCGCTCCTGTCCATCGGCGAGGAAGAGACGAAGGGCAACGAACTGACGCGCGAGGCGTTCGGCCGGTTGAAGGCATCTTCTTTGAACTTTCTGGGAAACGTGGAAGGCCGGGACATTTTCAACGGTTCGGTGGACGTAATCGTTTGCGACGGCTTTATCGGCAATATCGCTCTGAAAATCAGCGAAGGCGTCGCGCAGCATATCGGCGCGATGCTGAAAGAGTCTTTGCAGAGCACGATTAGTTCGAAAGTCGGATATGTGCTGTCGCGCAAGGCCTACAAGGATTTTCGAAAGAAGATTGACTATTCGGAGTACGGCGGCGCTCCTTTGTTAGGGGTAAAAGGGGTGACCGTGATTGGGCACGGGAGCTCGAATCCGCTGGCCATCAAGAATGCGGTCCGCGTGGCCACGGAGCTCGTGCGGGGCGGGGTCAACGAACGAATCGAGCAGGAGCTTGCCGCGATTCCCGTCCCTGTGGAAGCATAAGCGAGCAAGACGGCGACACATTCAATGGGAAAATTAGCGTTTTTGTTCCCGGGACAGGCCTCTCAGTACCCGGGTATGGGCAAGGAACTAGCCGGTAACCACCCGGCCGCCCGAAGTGTGTTTGATGAGGCGGACAAAGCCCTGGGCTTTTCCGTGTCCGATTTGTGCTTCAACGGCAGCGAAGAGGCGCTGAAGCTGACGGCGAACACGCAGCCTGCGATCCTGACCTGCTCCATCGCGACCTATAGGGTCCTCGAAGAGAACGGCATAAAACCGGCGTTCGTGGCCGGGCACAGCCTGGGCGAATTTTCGGCGATTGTGGCGGCCGGCGGCCTGGACTTCTCTGACGCGGTGCGGTTGGTGCGGCGCCGCGGCGAATACATGCAATCGGCGGTGCCTGAGGGCGTCGGCGCGATGGCGGCGATCCTGGGATTGGCGCCGGCTCAAGTGGCCGGCATTTGCCGACAAGCGGCTGACGGTCAGATTGTCGCGCCCGCGAATCTCAATTCTCCAGAGCAGACAGTGATTTCCGGCCACGCGGAGGCGGTGAAGCGCGCCGTCGAGCTGGCCTCCGCGGGCGGTGCCAAGCGCGCCGTGATGTTGCCGGTCTCCGCGCCGTTTCACAGCGCCCTGATGCAGCCGGCCGCCGTGCGCCTCGAAGCCGATCTGAAGGCCAGCGAATTTCACTCGCTCAAAATTCCGCTCGTGAACAACGCCGACGCGGAAATCACGACCGACGGCGACGAAGCGCGGGAAGGCCTGATTCGCCAGGTGACGCTGCCGGTGCGCTGGGAAGAGTCCGTGCGCGAGCTGATCGATCAGGGAGTCAATACGTTTGTCGAGGTCGGGCCCGGGCGGGTGCTCACCGGGCTTTTGCGGCAGATTGACCGGTCGATTCACGTCTTCAACGTGGAGGACGAAAAATCCCTGCGCTCGACGCTGGAAAAACTCACGCAGGCGCAAACGGAATCCGCCGAGGCCTAAGTAGGACAGGCTTTTTACCCTGAACGAAGTGAAGGGCAGCCTGTCAGGGTTTCCATAACTCAGCTCAGCACCAAGGCGACAGGCTATAAGCCTGTCCTACCAAATCCCATGTTCAGCCTGAAGGATCGAGTTGCACTCGTGACCGGCGCGTCTCAAGGAATCGGGCGCGCCACGGCGCTTGCTTTGGCGCAGGCGGGTGCGCGAGTGGCCGTTGCGGCGCGCAACGCCGGGAAATTGGCGGGAGTCGTCGCCGAAATCTCCGCGGCCGGCGGCGAGGCGATGGCGATCGCGATGGACGTGGCCGACGCCGCTCAGGTGAAGGCGGGCTTCCGCGAGGCCATCGACAAGTTCGGCAAGCTCGACATCCTGGTGAACAACGCGGCGATTACGCGCGACGGCCTCGCGGTGCGCATGAAGACGGAAGACTGGGACGCGGTGCTGCGCACGAATCTTACCGGCGCGCACCTCTGCGCGCAGCAGGCTCTCTCCGTAATGATGCGCGCCCGGTACGGCCGCATTATCAACGTGACATCGGTCGTGGCCGAAACGGGCAACCCGGGCCAGGTAAACTACGTTGCCGCCAAAGCCGGGCTGATCGGCCTCACGCGGGCGCTCGCGCTGGAAATCGCTTCGCGCAATATCACGGTCAATGCCGTGGCGCCGGGCTTCATCATTTCGCCGATGACCGATCCGCTGCCGCAGGAGGCGAAGGATTCGTTCCTCGCGCAGATCCCGCTCGGCCGCATGGGTTGCGACGCGGAAGTCGCCGCAGCCATCGTATTTCTGGCGAGCGAAGAAGCAGGCTACATCACCGGCGCGGTGATCGATGTGAACGGCGGCCTGCGTATGGGTTAGTAGGACAGCCACTCTTGGCCGTCCGCAGCAGCTTTGCTCAGACTCAGCGGGACAGCCAGGAGTGGCTGTCCCACATGAATAGGTGTCGTCGTAGACAGAGTTAAGTTGACCTGCGGCGCAGCCGTACATAGAATGTCGGGTGCCTCAATTTCAGCACTCAGTATATTGAGATGAAAATATGAAAGGACGAGCCGCACGAAAACGCGCATAGCGCTTATCGGAGGCAAAACAGAATGGCCAGTGTCGATGAACGAGTGAAGCAGATCATTGTGGAACAGCTTGGAGTGGACGAAGGCGAAGTGACCGCCACCGCCTCCTTTGTGGACGATCTGGGCGCGGATTCCCTGGACACGGTCGAATTGGTAATGGCCTTCGAAGAGGCCTTTGGGATCGAGATTCCCGACGAAGACGCTGAAAAAATCGCCACCGTGAAAGACGCTGTCGATTACATCACGAAGCACGGCAAGAAGTAGTTCGGCGCCGCTGCAAAAATCTCCAGGAGAGAGTTGATCCATTGAGCCGCAGGGTGGTGGTAACGGGTGTCGGATTGGTCTGCGATCTGGGAATCGGGACCGACGAAGTCTGGAAAAATCTCCTCGCCGGGCAAAGCGGCATCCGCACCATCACGCAGTTCGATACCACCGCATTCGATTGCACCATCGCCGGTGAAGTCCGCGATTTCGATCCCCTGCACTGGGCGGAGAAAAAAGAACTCAAGAAAATCGCCCGGTTCATCCAGCTTGCGCTGGCGGCCACGGATTTCGCCATGCGCATGTCGGAGTTGAAAATCACGCCGGAGATTGCCGAGGCGGTCGGCGTGTACGTCGCCAGCGGCATCGGCGGATTCGACGTCATCGAGCGCGAACACTCGAAACTCCTGCACGGCGGTCCCGGCCGCATTTCCCCGTTTTTCATTCCCGCGGCGATCATCAATCTGGCTTCCGGACATATTTCCATCCGCTACGGAGCAAAGGGACCGAATTCGGCGACGGCCACGGCCTGCTCTGCGTCGGCGCACGCGGTCGGGGATTCCTTCCGGTTGATCCAGCATGGTGACGCCGAAGTGATGATTTGCGGCGGCGCTGAAGCGGCCATCACGCCGATGGGCGTCGGCGGCTTCGCCGCGATGAAAGCGCTCTCGACGCGGAACGACGCGCCGGAGCGCGCCAGCCGGCCTTTTGACGCGGAACGCGAAGGCTTCGTCATCGGCGAAGGCGCTGGGATTCTGATTCTTGAATCGCTGGAATACGCGGAACGGCGCGGCGCGCGCATTTTGGCGGAACTCGTCGGATACGGAATGTCCGGCGACGCGTACCACATCACGGCGCCCGAAGGGAACGGCGATGGAGCGTACCGCGTGATGCGCGCGGCCATCCGCGACGCGAGGTTGGAGCCGCACCAGATTGACTACGTCAACGCCCACGGAACGTCCACGCCCCTCGGGGACGCCATTGAGACGAAAGCGATGAAGCGAGTTTTCGGCGATCACGCCGGGAAACTCGCGGTTAGCTCGACCAAGTCGATGACGGGGCATCTCCTCGGCGGTGCGGGCGGACTCGAAGCCGGCATTAGCGTGCTGGCGCTTCGCGATCAGTCGCTGCCGCCGACGATCAACCAGGAGACGCGCGATCCGGAATGCGATCTCGACTACATCCCGAATCACATGCGCAAGGCCGGCATCGAGCACGCGCTGTCAAATTCTTTCGGTTTTGGCGGGACCAACGCCGCGTTGCTGTTCAAGCGCTGGGCCTCCCGCTAGTGTATTGCCGAGCAGTTGTAGCGCCAACCTTACAGGTTGGCATCCGAGGTTGAGGCACAAACCGATGCCCGCCTGGAAGGCGGGCGCTACACGACCTCGGTATTTTTATCATTCCTCGCGTAGCGATCATTGATATTGAAACGGAATTGCCGACAAAGCCGATAGCTGAGAGCCCCGAATGAAGATCGTCGTTTGCGTCAAGCAAGTGCCCGCCAAGGATGCGCCGCTGGCCATTACCGACGCCGGCTGGATTCGCGAAACCGACATCGGATTCGAGATGAACGAGCCGGACAGTTACGCGCTCGAGGAAGCCCTGCGCCTGAAGGAAAAGCACACCGGCGAAGTGATCGCGCTGTCCATGGGCCCGGACCGCGTGAAGCAGACCATCAAGGAAGCCCTCGCGAAGGGCGCCGATCGCGGCGTGCACATCGCCGACGATGCAGCGTACAAGCTCGATCCCCTCGGTGCGGCCAAATCGCTCGCGGCGGCCATCGAGCGCGAGAAGCCGGATCTGGTGCTGACCGGATTGCAGAGCGAAGACCAGGGATTCGGCCAGACCGGCGTGCTCCTCGCGGAACTCCTCGGGCTGCCGCACGCCACGATCATCATGCAGATTGAAGCGAAGGACGGCGGCCTGCGCGTGAAGCGCGAGCTCGAGGCGGGATGGTTTCAGTGGGTCGAGCTGCCGCTGCCCGCCATGCTGACGATTCAATCCGGCATCAACAAGGTCCGGTACGCCACGCTCAAGGGCATCATGGCGGCAAAGAAGAAGGAGATCGCGACAATCACCCGCGAATCTCTCGGCGTCGCGCACGAACCGACGCAGCACATCGAGCGCATCTACGTGCCGTCGAAGACCAAGAAGACTGAATTCCTGACCGGCACGCCCAAGGAAGCCGCTGCGAAGCTGCTGGAAAAACTGAAGCACGAAGCGCGAGTGTTGTAACGGTCGTAGCCCATGTTGTAGCCCGCGTCTTTAGACGCGGGGAATCTGGAATAAGTCCGCACGAACCCCGCCTCTAAAGAGGCGGGCTACAACGTTCGCGACGACCCACGAAGATTGCTGGCGTGACACGTTCCAGGCAATGGTTGGCCATCATGAACATTCTCCTGATCACCGAACAGCGCGACGCGCAGTGGAACAAGACCAGCTTTGAGACGCTCGCCGCGGCGCAGCAAATCGCCGCCGAAACAAAGAGCCGCCTCGCCGCCGTCGTCATCGGCAAGGGTGTAGCGGCGCTTGCCGGCCAACTCGCAGCCAGTAAGCTGGATGAAGTAGTCCTCATCGAGCACGACCTGCTCGCGTCGTACACGCCTGACGGTTACACGATCGCGCTGAAGCAGCTAATCGCGCAGACCAAGCCGGACCTCGTGCTGCTGCCGCACACATATCAAGTGCGCGATTTCGCGCCGAAGCTCGCGGCGTCGCTCGGCAAAGGCATGATTGGCGATTGCGTCGGCTACCGCAACGAAGGCGGCAGGCTCGTTTTTGTGCGCCAGATGTTTCAGGGGAAGACCGCCGCGGACGTGATCTTTGAAGGCGCGGCGCCGTGGTTCGCCACATTCCAGGCAGGCGCGTTTCGCGCGGACCTCGTCGCCCAAGGCTCGTCGAAAGCGCCGGTCACGCCGGCCGCGGTGGAGCTAAAGCCCGAACAGATTCGAACGAAGCCGCTGGAGCTTTTCCGCGAAGCCAAGCAAGCCGTCGACCTGACCCAGGCGCCGATCCTCGTGGCCGTCGGGCGAGGCATCAAGGCGCCCGAAAACATTCCGCTCGCCGAAAAGCTCGCAAAGCTTCTGGGCGGCGAACTCGCTGCCTCCCGCCCCATCTGCGACGAAGGCTGGCTGCCCATGGACCGCCAGATCGGCAGCTCGGGCCAGACCGTAGCGCCCAAGCTGTATCTCGCTCTCGGAATCAGCGGCGCCATCCAGCACGTCGTCGGAATGAAAGGCTCGCGCACGATCGTCGCGATCAACAAAGACCAGAACGCGCCGATCTTCGAAGTAGCGGACTACGGCATCGTCGGCGACATCTTCGAACTGATCCCCGCCCTCACGGAAGAACTTGAAAAGTCGAAAGGGGCTTAATTTCTTCTGGATGGAGCTTTGCCCGGCGGCCTGCAACTACGGACTGTGCTAAACTCACTTTTGATCGTGGGTTATCCGATGGGCTTGGACGACTACAAGATAGTCCTTTACCGGCAAGAAGATGGGTCTTGGGTGGCCGAAATTCCAGCGATTTCCGGCTGCTATGCTCTTATGCCGAGTCGCGATCAGGCATTGGAAGAACTCGAAGGCGTGTTTCAAATGATTTCCGAAGAATATCGCGAAAAGGGCCTTACGCTCCCCGCCGATACCACAGAAATCATGCATGCCTAGCGCCACTGCCCGCGATCTCCAGAACGTCGCCCGAAAGCTCGGATTTTCTCGAACCCGTCAGTCAGGAAGCCACGAACGCTGGAATCACCCCGATGGCCGGACGGTAACGATTCCCCTTCATGGCGGCCGCGAGATTGGCCCCCCCGCGTTCTTCAAGATCTTGAGGCAACTTGGGCTTTCTCTGGATAAGTTTCAGGAACTCCGTTAGACGAAATTTCCGGAGGGACGAGACTTAGTGTAAGCGCGCCTTCGATATAAACCTTTCATGTCCGAAGTGAACTAAGCTGCTCGACGCGCCTCAGTTCGGGGAAATTCCATGCCCACAGGGCTGTAATCAGGAGCGTCCCGACTCCCCCCATGATGACGGCGGGAACTGCGCCGAACCATTGCGCCGTGAGGCCCGATTCGAACTGGCCGATTTCATTTGAGGCGCCGATGAAGATCATCTCGACGGCGCTCACCCGGCCGCGCATCTCATCCGGAGTGGCGAGCTGTACCAGCGTCGAACGGACCACCACGCTGACCATATCCATCGACCCGACCAGTATCAGCGCCACCATCGACAAGACGAGGCTGCGCGAGATGCCAAAGAGCACCGTGAACGCGCCGAAGCCGCCGACGCACCAAAGCATCGTCACGCCCGCTCGGCTGCGAAACGGCCTGTGCGCCAGCAGCAGCGCCATGCTGCCCGCGCCGATCGCGGGCGAAGCGCGCAAGAGGCCCAGCCCCCAAGGACCGGTTCGAAGCACTTCGCTTGCAAATACCGGCAAGAGCGCCACGGCTCCGCCAAGCAGCACCGCAAACAGGTCCAGCGAAATCGAGCCCAGGATGATTTTCTTCGCGCGAATATAACGGAGCCCAGCAAGAATCGATTTCAACGACACCGGCTCTCTCGGACGCGCCCTGGTACGCAAATTGACCTGGGACATTAGGAAGGCGGCGCCAATCGCGGCGAGCATTGCGCTCGCGTAAACAGCCGCCGGACCGCGGGCCACGGCGTAGATGAAACCGCCGAGTGACGGTCCGAGAATCGTGCCGCCTTGGTTCACGGAGCTGTTCCAGGCGATGGCATTTTGCAAGTGCTCTTCTGGGATGATCTGCGGAAGGAGCGAGCGGCTCGCCGGATTGTTGAACGCCCGCACCACGCCCAGCAGAACCACTACCACGTAGAGCGGATAGACGGCGCGCATCCCGCTCAGGGCGATCAGCAGCAGCAGGGAAGAACACACGGCAAATCCCGCGTAGCACCCCATAAGCAACTTGCGGCGGTTGATGGTATCGGCGGCGTGCCCCGAGGCCAGAAAAAGCAAAATGCCCGGCGAGAACTGCGCCAGGCCCACGAGGCCCAGGTCGAGCGGGCGCTTGGTGATTTCGTAGATTTGCCAGCCCACCGCGACCGACTGCATCTCCAGCCCGGCCACGACAAGAAAGCGAGCCAGTTGGTAGAGGGAAAAGTCAGGATACGTGAAGGCAACGCGCCCCGCGTTTGAGGAGTTCCCAGTTTCGGCCATCAGGAGGTTCTACTTTGCCATAAAACCAGGAATTGCACGAGGGGAGCGGCCCTGCCGAGAAGACCGCGTGGATCAAGGTTGTGACCGCATTCGTGCAGGCTGTGGTCGTCCCTCAATAGATTTGGTTTCGGACGGTCCAATGGGTAGTATATTAGTAGTATGAAAGAGAAGACCTCTATCACACTGTCCTCAGAAGTGCTGGCCAAAATCGATAGCCTCGCGGGATCGAAGGTTTCCCGCTCGGCGTTCATCGAACGCATCCTCCGACTCTACTTCCGCGAACGCGCCCGGAGAAAAATTCACACGCGCGATCTGGAGCGCCTCAATGCCGCCGCCGACCGGCTTAACTCTGAGGCGGACGATGTTCTCTCCTATCAGGCACTCGATGATTGATCAGAGAACGTTTCGTTGTATCGGGGCAAATACGTGAGGCGGGGAGAACTGTACCGGGTCTTCAAGCCGGGAGGGGATCCGAAGCACTACCGTGTATTCGCGATTGTGAGCCGGCCGGCGCTGATTGAGTCGAGCTTCTCGACCGTGATCTGCGCCCCCGTCTTCACCAACGGCGAGGGGCTGTCGACGCAGGTGGCGATCGGCCTCGACGAAGGCCTCAAGCATCCCAGTTGGATCATGTGCGACAACCTCGTGAGTATTCGCAAGTCGGAGCTGACCGATTACGTGGGATCACTCTCCCACCTCAAACTTCGGGAACTGGACGAAGCTCTGAAGCTAGCGCTCGATTTGGAATAGGTGTTGAGCGCACGCTTTTGGGGGGCAAAGCAGTGCGGTCAGGCGGTGGAATTTCGCCCGCCCGTGACTTCTGCGGCAAGCCTTTCCTGAAAAGTTGCCTCACCGCAA
>Ga0210399_10002293_pt1 | contig 14939 bp, 14 predicted proteins | sample IncBWC14MmetaG_FD_150865 | JGI IMG/M metagenome (GOLD analysis project Ga0210399, IMG submission 150865) | Forest soil microbial communities from Barre Woods Harvard Forest LTER site, Petersham, Massachusetts, United States - Inc-BW-C-14-M | ecosystem: Environmental > Terrestrial > Soil >...
GGCGCAATTGAGCGCGACGAAGGGGCGCAATTTGCGTGGGCTGTTGAGGTGGATGGCGCGAGAGGCGAGTTCCTTGCCCGTGCCGCTTTCGCCCAGAATCAGGACGGTGGAATCCGAGGGCGCCACGCGTTCGATGAATTGATAGACCTGGCGCATGCGCGGGCCGCGGCCGATCATGTCGTGCTGAAGCTGGACTTCGGCGCGCAGGCGCTGGTTTTCGCTCCCGAGACTCTCGAATTGGCGGGCGTTTTCGATAGCGACGGAAGCGAGGCCGGCGATGGCAGAAAGCAACTGGAGGTCGTCGTTAGAGAAACGCGTCGCGGGATTGCGGGTGTCGAGATAGATCAGGCCGAGGGATTGCGTGGGAGTCGTCAGCGGAACGCAGAGAAGAGAGAGGCCTGAAGCTGACGGAGCATCTTTTGAAGTGGAAGAAGAGATTGGAGGCTCCTCGTAATCCAGAACGGCGACGCGTTCTTCGACGACGCGCTTGGCGAGGACCCGGCTGAGGTGCACGGGATGATCCGGGCCAGCGGCGCGGTCCCAGGCGATCGGAGCGGAGAATTCGCCGGTGCTCGAGTCGAGGAGAAGAATGGCGCCACGTTCGGCGGGGATCACGTCGAAGAGCATTGCGAGAAGTTGCCATTGGAGTGCGTCGATATCGCGCATGGAACCGATGGCGGAACTGATTTTGAGGAGAGTGGAGAGAGTGCGCGCTAGGCGAACCGCCGGAGGAAGAGCCGCGAGAGATTCAGGCTGCAAATAGAGGAGATCTTCCGGCTTGAGCTGCTGTGCGGAGAGACTGAGTGCGGCGTGATCGTCGAGCTGCACTGAACTACTTTCGGCGGCTGTGGCGGCCTCTGGAAGAAAGAGGAAGGAAGAATCACCGATGGAGATCTGGTCGCCGAAGGAGAGAACGCGTTCGCAGATGGGAATGCCGTTTACGAAAGTGCCGGCGGGAGAATCGAGGTCGTGCAGAGTAAAGCAGCCGGAAGCTTCGGTGATGGAACAGTGTTGCGTGGCTATGGCGGGATCTTCGAGGCGGACGGCGTTGGAAGGGTCACTGCCGATCGAGAGAGGAGCGGCGACGGGAAACGTGGTGTTTTTCCAGGGTCCGCTGATGATGGTAAGTCTTGGGGGCACGATTTAGGACTCGGGTGGCTGTTCCTCGCGTGCGTAATGGCTGAGGGCGGGTATTGTAACTCGGTGACCTTGGATAATCTACATCCACGGGGCCTATCCGAAGGGTTAGGGTGGCTATCTGAAGAGTTAGAGAACTGATGACAGCCGGGCTGGGCTGGGAAACCAGGGGGTTGGTTGACTGTAAGCCCTTACCCAGCAATGAGGTAGATGGATAACGAGAGTCTCTAAGCGGCTGCTTCACGGTCTTTAGAAGCTGCAAATCGAGCCACATGTGAAGCCGGTGAATCGCTCTTCAGATAGACACTAGAGAGCCGAGGATTTGAGTCTGGAAGGATTCTGGGAGGCGCGAGGAATTATATTCGAAGGTATGCCGTTGAAACTTCTGGAGATGGACAAAGTCGGCGTGCGGCGACGCGGAAAACTGATGAGATGGCACCGGCCGTGCATTCTTCCAAGAGCGTCGGGCAGTTAAATAAAAAAACTGAGGTGGATCATGAACTTCACAAAAAATATCAAGTGGCAACTGGCTCTGGCGGCTCTAGGCGTTTCCCTTTTCGTTGCGAACGCGGTTCGCGCGCAGGAAATCGACAACACCAATTTTGAATCACCGGCTATGTCGGTTGGAAGCAATTTCAATACGCCGTCCGCGGCGGCAGTGAATGCGGCGGCGAACAACGCGCAGGTTGAATATGCGACAGTCTCTGAGGCTTCGATTCTTCCCGTGAACGAACAGGTAGAGGCCAGCGTGCCCACCGTTCCGCGCACGCTTGGAACGATTGTAGCGATCGGCGTGCTGCTTATCGCTTGCGGCCTTCTGTGGAAGAGCGCGGGCAACCGGCGGAATGACACCTTGAAGACCCACAATTCCCTTTCCATGCGTAAGAACTCACTCCCCAACCGCAAAGCCCAACCCCTGCACTCGTAAGTGTACAATGAGCCTCATTCCGGGGGCCCGACGAACGCCCCGCTCCCGGAATGAGGCGTCAGGTTTCTTCCCGCCTCGATTCACTCCCTCCTAGGTTCCCTTCCACAGTTACTTTCCCGAAGAAAAAAGCGGCAATTCCCTTCCGAGATTTTTTTGTCTGGCGAGGGCATAGACCTTTTCGGCGACGGCGAGATCCCAGGAGGCGATGCCGTTGGACTTGAAGAGGGTGATTTGCTTGTCGGAGGAGCGGCCGGGGACTTTACCGGCGACGAGCTGATCGAGTTCGTGAACGGTGTCCCATTTTTGGGGTTGCTGCTGAAACGGAATGATCAGGTCACCCGCTTCCTGTTTGGATTGCTCGATGGAATCCACGAAGATCGCGTCCGCGCGGGTGACGGCCGTGTCGTCGAGTTCGCGCTTGCTGGCGTGATTCGCGCCGATGGCGTTAACATGCGCGCCTTCAGCGATGTCATGGCCGTCGATGACGGGCTTGGCGGAAGTTGTGGCGGTGTTGATGATGTCGGCGCCGCGGACGGCTTCCTCAGCGGATGCGGCGGGATGTACCGGGATGCCGAGGCGGTGGGACATTTCTCGGCAGAATTTTTCGCGCCGCTCGGGGTCACGGCCGTAGACGCGGACGGATTCGAGCTTTCGCGTGGCGGCGACGGCTTCGAGCTGGGTTTTTGCCTGGCCGCCGGTGCCGATGATGGCGGCGGTCCGCGCGTTCTGGCGAGCAAGATATTTTGTGGCTACGCCGGATGCGGCTCCGGTGCGTTGCTGACCCATGAAATCGGCTTCGATCAGGGCGAGGAGCGCGCCGGTGGAGATTTCGTAGAGCGGAACGAGGAAGCGGAGGACTCCTTTCACGTACGTGTACTGCTTCATGGCGATGAAGCCCGCTTCAGTGTCCATGGCGGCCATATAGTGAAAGAAGCCGCCACCGGCGGGGAGTTCGAAGCGGCGCCGCGGGTGGAGGATAACGCTTCCGGCTGCTTGCTTACGGGAGATTTCCTCGACGGCGTCCATGGCCATGGGCATGGTGAGAAGCTGGCGGACTTCGGCTTCGTTGACGTGGAGGGTCATGGAGTGGCTCCGCGCGCAGAGGGAGTATTTTGAGCGGGATGAAATTCGACGAGGGCGAGGCTGGTGTCGGCGACGGTGCCGTGATGATGGTATTGGTAGCTCAGGATACCGATGCCGGGAGAAATCTCCATTTCAGTGTCGTCGGGATTGGTCACGTATTGCAAGAGGAAGACTTCGGTGGAGCGTGAAGGTAGCCCTTTAATATCAGGCAAATTCTTCGTCTCCTGAGTGGCTACAACCCAGCAATAGCGATCGTCGTCGCGGCGAATGCTTTCAGGATCGCCAAATTTCATGCCCTTTTTCAATGGCCAGCGGAACAGAAGATTGTCTTCGGAAAGAAACTTGTCGAGTGATACGGCGTCTTTCTCAAGTTTCGCGTAATCGAAATCAGGTGGCAGCGAATTAAGGAAAATTTCGTGGCGTTTTGTTTCGATCAGAAGCCAGGGCATCCCTGCCACTTCGCCGGTGGCCCAATCCAGATCGCGGGGGAATCCGGAGAGGATGGCGATGGTGAACTCGGGCTTCTGGATGACTTTTTGAACCGTCATTTTGAGGGTGACGTCTGCATGGGCTTGTTTTTCCGATTGAGAGTCGGTCCAGCTGACCGTGCCGCGATAGAGCCAATATGTGCCAGGGGTGAGTGGGAGGAAGAGTTCGAATTGGGGCTCTCGACCCGAGCTTGAGAAAACTCTTGAAGTTGAGGTTCTTCGGGCATCCTCGTCGGATGCCCTCAGAATGACAGGTTCGGGGTTATTTGCGAATTTTGAGGGAGTGGCTTGCTGGAGGTGATCTGTAAGCGGGACCCACGCAAGTTGCTGCGCCGTGATGAGTGAAATGCTGAGCATTGAGAGGAGAGCAAGGATCAGGCTGACCCCGACCATCGCGAGAGGTGCGGGAGATTTTCTCAGGAAGCGCATGATTATTTCTTGGACGGAACTTGTTGGGGCTTGGCTTTTTCGGATTTGGCTGGGACGGCGGGATTTTCGTCTTTGATGCGTCGGACCACGGTCTGAATCAGGCGATAGTGGCGGTCTTCTTTTTCGCGGGAGAGAAGGAAACGGAATTCGGGCTGGCCTTTGGGGTCTTTCGAGACGCGGATAGGAAAGGCGCCGCAGAGATTGTTGTCAATGAAGGCGGTCTCGTATCGGGTTTTGCGGGTATTCCAGGTGTACACGCGCAGGGTGGTGAAATCGCAAGGCATGCCTTCGGGGCCGCGCGCGCCTGCGGCGAGATATTGCGGGTGCTCGCCTTGGCCGTCGCTGACACGGTTGAGTTCGAACCACGCGAGCGGGCGGATGTTGGCGGATTCGGCGCCTTCGCGGACGGCCTCGGGCAGGTCGAGGGAGACGAACCGCGCGACGACCCATCCAGCGATGGGAATGGTCTGATCGCCGGGCTGCGTGGTGTTGGTGATGGCGGAATTGCGGACTACGCCTTCGCCTGGCGGGCGTGTTGCAGTGCCGCGGATGAGGAACCAGTCTTCCTTTTTGGTTTCGGAAGGCTCGCCGGAGGTTTCTTTTTCGTCGGAGACCTGCACCCAGTCGGCGGTGGCGCGGCCGACGATTTCTACAGGCGCGTTGCGGGAGAACTGGTAGAGGCGCGGCTCGTTGCGGCCGGGTTGGACGCGCAAGTTGGTGGGAACCTTGGTGCGGCCGCGGGCTTGGATGGGGATGGCGGAGGCCTGCTCGAGCAACTTGGCGCTGCGATGCCAGAGGTCCGGGTCCATGAGATACCGGCCGTCCACCCAACCCACCACACCTGCTGCGGTACGGACCTTCACATTTTCGTTGTGGCGGGCGAGGACGTCCACGTGGTCGCCGTAGAGAAGCACACCAAGCTGTTCGCGAACCTGGGCGATGCTGCTCCAGAGCGTGACACTGCGTTCGCTGACGTAGGCGTCGCTGATCGATTCGTGCTTGGGACGGAGAATCCAGGCCAGCAGCGCCACGACGCAGAGGAGTGGCACGGCAACCAGTAGCTTGCGTTTCATGGTCCCTCAATAATGATCCTGAAGATTGTACCTGAAACGCAGGCGTGGCCGAGGTGACACATTGCACGGAAGAACCGGTAGAATCAACGGCGTGGGATGAGTATTGTGGGGCGCGGGGGCAGAGATGAAATTTTTGAATTCGTTTCAGCCTGTGGGGCTGGCAATTCTGCGCGTGGCGCTGGCGCTGATTTTTATTTACCACGGATATCCGAAGCTGGTGCGGGCCGACGCGGCGATGCGGGAGTTCTTTATGCAGCACGGATTTCCCGGATATTTTGTGGGGCTGGCTGGCATCCTGGAGTGTATTGGCGGGGGGATGCTGATGATCGGGCTGTTCACGCGGCCGGCGGCGTTGCTGCTGGCGGCGGAGATGGTGATTGCGATCTGGAAGGTAAAGATGGTGCATGGAGTTTTCGCGGTGAATGAGTATCAGTTTGAGCTGGCCTTGGCGGCGGCATGTGTGGCGCTAGCGACAGTAGGAGCGGGCAGTTTGTCGGTGGATCATGTGATGTTGGGAGAGGGTGGGGGAGCGAGACGGAGAACGGTGAAGAGTGGAAGGGATTAGGGGGAGTTATTCCCGGTGGAAGATGGATGAGCTTTGCCTGGGATTAAGAGAACAGCAGGTTCCTCACCCCGTTCAAAAGGCAAACGGGGTGAGGAATGACAGACTTTAGTTATGCGGTAAAGTTGGTCGGCTGGATTTGCGACGGAAAAGCGGAAGCGTTGCTTCCGCACTCAAAAAAAGGGCTACGGCCGCTGCTACACTTAGACTTGGGCGGGAGAGCCAGGGACGGTTAGTGCGGGCGCGGCTGGAGCGAGAGGCAGCGCGATCCAGAGAATGATGTAGACGAGACCGCCGGTTCCGGCGAAGAAGACGGCTAGCAGCCAAACGATGCGGACCAGCGTGGGATCGAGATCGAAGTAGTCGGCTAGGCCGGCGCAGACACCACCGATCTTCTTATCGCGACTGGAGCGCATCAGGCGCTTGACGGGAGCAGCATAGCCACCGGCGGGCGGAGCTGCCTGGCCGGCCAACTGGGCTCCGCAGTTGTAGCAGAACTTCGATCCTTCAACGACTTCCTTCTCGCATTTCGGGCAAAACATGGTTCACCCCCACAGAGCGACATTCCACGGCATTCTAAACAAAGATACGCAAAGTGGACGAGAAAAGTTTCAAATGGCTCGAAGAGGACCTAGTACTCGAGAAGCTTCATTACGGCGGCCGTGATGTCGTCGGTTTGCGGGAGGATGGCGTCTTCTAGCTTTGGATGGTAGCCGCAGAAGGTGTCGGTGGCGGCGACGCGCTTTACCGGGGCGTCGAGTTCTTCGAAGAGTTCCTCGGCGATGCGGGCGGCGATTTCGGCGCCGTAGCCCCAGCTCATCATGTCTTCGTAGGCGACGATGACGCGATGTGTCTTGCGAACGGTGGCGGCGATGGCTTCCCAGTCGTAAGGGGAGAGCGAGCGCAGATCGATGATTTCGACGGAGACGCCGGAGCGTTCAAGGGCCGCGGCGGCAACTTCGGCGCGGCGGACGACGGCACCATAGGTGATGATGCTGACCTGCGAGCCTTCTTTGACGAGGCGGGCTTTGCCAAAGGGAACGGTGTAATCCGGGCCGGGATATTCGGAGCGGTTGTAGGGCTGGCGGTAGAGATGCTTGTGCTCGAGGAACATTACTGGGTCGTCGCAGCGGATGGCGGTGCGCAGGAGGCCGGCGACGTCTAGCGCGGTCGAGGGCATCACGACGCGCAAGCCGGGGCAGTGCGTGAAGATCGATTCGCCGCTCTGGCTGTGGTAGACGGCACCGCCGGTGAGATAACCGCCGATGGCCACGCGCAGGACGACGGGGCTTTTGAACTTGCCGTCGGACCGCCAGCGCATGACGCAGAGTTCATCGCGGATTTGCATCATGGCGGGCCAGATGTAGTCGAAGAATTGAATTTCGGCGACGGGCTTCATCCCACGGGTGGCCATGCCGATGGCGCGGCCGACGATGCTGGCTTCGGCGAGGGGCGTGTTGAAGACGCGGTCGGCGCCGTACTTACGTTGGAGGCCAGCGGTGGCCTTGAAAACACCGCCCTTCCCTTTTACGTCCTTGAGATTTTCCTCGCGGCTGGCGTCGGCGACGTCTTCGCCGAAGACGGTGATGCGCTCGTCGCGAGCCATCTCGTCTTGCAGCGTGGCGGCGACCGTTTCGACCATGGTTTTTGGGCCACCGTGAAGCTTGGGCTCGGCGGCAAACGCCGGGGAGGTAGGATCGATGTCCGGCGAGTAGACGTTTTCGTAGACGGAGGAAGCTTCCGGCGGCGCGGCCGCCAAAGCCTGATCGCCGGCTTCGCGAACTTCGCGGTCGACCTCGGCTTCGAGGGCTTCGATCTCTTTCTGGTCCATCAGACCTTCGCGGATCAGGAAGAGGGAGAACTTGGAGAGCGGGTCGCGGCGGGCTTCGCCTTCGCGTTCTTCGTGCGTCTTGTATAGCTTTTCGTCGTCGGAGAGCGAGTGCGAATAGGGGCGGGTTACACGCGCGTGGACCAGAGCCGGTCCGCGGCGCTCGCGGACGTAGCGAATCGCTTCTTTGCAGACGGAGTAGCTTTCGAGCGGGTCGGTGCCATCGCATTCTGCGACCTGCAGGTTGGGAAAGTTTCTAACGAGCTTCGAAATGCTGCCACCGGCGGTTTGCACTTCCACGGGGACGGAGATTGCGTAGCCGTTGTCTTCGACGAGATAGAAAAGCGGGAGCTTCTTGGCGCAGGCGGCGTTGAGCGATTCCCAGAATTCGCCTTCGCTGGTGGCGCCGTCGCCGGAGGAAACGTAGACGATTTCTTCGGGATCGTGATCGAGCGATTCGCCGAGGGGAGCTTTCTGCGCTTGTGCGAGAGCTTTCGGATGGTGGCCGTAATAAAGAGAGGCTTCGGCTGCTCCCACCGCCTGGACAAATTGTGTTCCGGTGCAGGAGGACTTGCTGACGATATTGAGTTTCTGGTGGCCCCAGTGGGAGGGCATCTGGCGGCCGCCGGAGCTTGGGTCGTCCTTGGCGCCTACGGCCTGGAGAAGGGTTTCGAGCGGGGTGACGCCGAGCGCGAGGCAGAGGGCGCGGTCGCGGTAGTAGGGGTAGATCCAATCGACGCCGGGACGAAGAAGCAAGCCGACCACGGTGGTAACCGCTTCATGGCCGGCGCTGGAGATTTGGAAATAAATTTTGTTTTGGCGTTTGAGCTGGATTTCCCGGTCGTCGAGGCGGCGGGAGAGATACATCGTACGGTAGATGCGGATGAGGGTTTCTCGGTCGAGCCCCTGGTGCCTTGGGGCTTCCAACTTGGCTACTTTGACACGCGTTTGTACCGCCATTCAGTCTGCCTCGCGTTGGAATGGGGATGGGCGTCTACGGAATTTAATTATACCGGAGGGCGCGTTGGAGTGCACAGTAGAACGTGCGCTGGGTTGTGAAAAACGTAGGTACTAGACCGGTGGGGGGAAACAGTAGTGCTGCCGTCCTGGAAGCGAGTGTGTGGGCCTGCGGAAGGCAGGCGCTACCGGCGCCCATCGGGTCGCTCCCAGCCACCTGGATTCAGTTCCTCGAATTGCTTTTCGGCGTCGGAGAATTGGGCGTCGCCGGGTTTCAGAACCCGCGGAGAAGCGGCGAGGAAGGGCTCTTCGGTGGGGATGCGGTCGACCCAACGCTGCTCGGAGAGTTTTTCATGGTTGGAGAAGCCGAGGCGCAGGAGGAGTTTGACAGTTTCGTTGGAGGCTGGGGCTTCGGGTTCGTCCTTGGCTTTGCCTTTGCTTTTGGCTTTGGATTTTTCGGGTTTGGCGGCTACGGGCTCCGCAGCGGGTTGCCCGTCGGTGGCGCGTTCGAATTTGTAGAGCAGCTTTTTGTCGAGGCGAAAGGCTTGTTTCCAGACTTCCAGTTTGTGGCGGGCGAGCTGAGCTTTTTCTTCGTCCTTGCCAAAGTCGAATTGCATGTAAATGTGGGGCATGGATTTAGTTTGTGACCTGCGTGGCCGGGTGTCAAGACGCGGGGGGAGCCAAGCGCCAATTGGAGTTTGAGATTCAGGGAGTATTAGATTGATCGAAAACCGATGCGCCGGGGCGAGTCAAATGGGATTCACCAGATCTTCGGCCAATTTTAATTTACGGGCGTCGGCGGGTAGAGTACTCTTGGGATTCGGGAAAATGATGAGAATGCGCCACGATTCCTACGCTCCGGGAAGAAGGTTGGGGGCGTGTGTGTGTTTGGTGGCGGTGATGCTGCTTTGGGCGCCGGCTTGGGCTGCGGCTTTGCAGGCTACGGGCATGGCTTGTTGTGATGGAGTGATGTGTCCGCTGCATGGGCATGCGCCCAAAAAGAGTTCCGGCGGTACCAATTCCGCGAAGGATGCGCCGATGGCTGGTTGTGAGCATCATGGGCGGAAGGCGGCGATGGATTGCAGCATGGCGTGTTGCCATCCGGCGGATCCGGCTGTGACTGGAGCAATTGTTTTTGTGCTGCCGGGTCCTGTGGTGATTTCTGCGCTGCTTCTGATTGGTCCTTCAAACCCGACCTTGTCTTCGTCGGCGAGTTCTTTTGTTTTTGATCCGGTTTCCCCTCCTCCGCGAACCCTTCTCCTGAGTCTGTAGAAATTCCCACGCATCCCTTTGTAGGCCTGCAAAAGCGCCCGCCGCAGACGGCGGCCGCTACCACAGCGCTAAACACACAAGAGAAGAATCAGAGCCCACCCTTTGCAAAAGGCGCAAACGGCAGGCCACCCGGGAAGCAAGAGAGGCCACCTGAAGGTGGCCGCTACTGTTCGCATTCTCAAGGAGAAGAGATTCATGGCTCGACGGATTTCGTTTTTGTTTGGACTGCTATTGTTGTGCGGAGGAGGTTTATTTGCTACGGCGGTTGCTACTGTGCGGGGGATTGTGCATGACGCGCAGCACCGGCCGATTGCGGATGCGGAAGTGGTGTTGAAGGCGGAGCATTCGGAGTTCACGCAGACGACGCGGACGAGCGCCGAGGGTGAATTTCACTTTGACTCCGTGCCGATTGGCGAATACCACATCACGGTGAGCAAGGCCGATTTCGGGGCGCAGGAGGAAAAACTCACCGTGCTTTCCGGGACCGCGCCGATTTTGCATATTGAATTGAAAGTGGCCAAGCAGGCGCAAACGGTAACGGTGACTTCCGAGGCTCCGCCAGCGCAGGAAGAGTCGGTGACGCCGACGACGCTGGTGACGCGCGAGGAGATTGCCGAGACGCCGGGAGCGGGGCAATCGAACAGCCTGGCGATGATCACGAATTATGTGCCAGGAGCGTACTTCACGCATGACCAATTGCATGTGCGGGGTGGGCATCAGGTGAGCTGGCTGATTGACGGCGTGTCCATACCGAACACGAATATCGCGAGCAACCTGGGGCCGCAGATTGACCCGAAAGATATCGAGACGCTGGAAGTGCAGCGCGGGAGCTATTCCGCCGATTACGGAGACCGTACCTACGGCATCTTTAATGTTGCGCCGCGCACGGGATTTGAGCGCAACAACGAGGCTGAGTTAATTCTGACCGCGGGGAATTTCTACCAGACGAACGACCAGTTGAATTTTGGAGGGCACACCAACCGGTTCGCCTACTACGCCAGCGTGAACGGCAACCGCAGCGATTTGGGCCTGCAAACGCCGACCTCCGCGGTGATTCACGATCAGGCGAACGGGTATGGCGGATTCACTTCGATGACCTACAACGTGGACGCGCAGAATCAGCTGCGGCTGGTGGCGCAGTTGCGGCAGGACTTTTATCAGGTGCCCTTTGACCCCAACAATCCAGCCACGCCGGGGCAAGTTCAGAGCGACTCCAACAAAGAGCGGGATGGATTTGTGCTGTTCTCATGGGTGCGGACGTTCAGCCCTGGCCTGGTGCTGACGGTCTCGCCGTTTTATCACTACAACAACGTGAAGTATGCGAGCAGCCCGGCTGACCAGCCGAGTTCGGCGACGGAAACGCTGTCGTCGAATTATGAAGGCGGACAGGCGAATTTGTCGTGGATTGCGAAGCGCAATAACTTGCGCGCTGGCCTTTTCGGCTTTGCGGAGCAGTCGAGCCAGCTATTTGGATTGCTCTGCAATCAACCGGGGTCTTGCAACAATGTGAATCCACCCGTGACGACAAGCCCCGCGGGCGGCCTTACGGCGGCTTATCTTGAGGACCAGATCAAACTGACATCGTGGTTTTCGTTGGATGGCGGCATCCGGCAAACGCATTATTCCGCGGAGGTGGTCGAGAATGCCAGCAGCCCGCGCGTTGGCGCTTCGCTGCGAATTCCCAAGCTGAACTGGGTGTTTCGCGCGTTTTACGGGCATTTTTACCAGGCGCCACCGCTCTCGACGATTTCCGGACCGCTGCTGGACGCCGCGAGCAGCCAGAACTTGAGCTTCATTCCGCTGCACGGCGAACGCGACGAGGAGCATCAGTATGGCGTCACCATTCCTTTGTGGGGCTGGACGATCGACGCGGACACCTTTCTGACTCGCGCCAAAAACTTTTTCGACCACAACAATTTCAACAACTCCAATCTGTTTTTTCCCATCACAATACAGGGCGCCCGCATCAACGGCTGGGAGTTGACCCTGAGGTCACCGCAGATTCGGAAGCGCGGGCAGGTCTACCTGACCTATTCGAATCAGCTGGCGCTTGGCTTCGGCTGCATCACGGGAGGATTGATTGGTCCATGCTCCGTTCCGCCGCCGGGTTTCCGCACGCTCGACCACGACCAGCGGAATACGCTGCACATCGGGGGGCAATGGACCTTGCCGTGGAGAAGTTACGCTTCCACTGACGTGTATTACGGCTCTGGTTTCTCGAACGGGGATCCAACTCTGCCGGGGAATCACCTTCAGCCGCACACCACGTTTGACATGACGCTCGGCAAGGATTTTGGGGAGCGCATTTCGCTTTCGGTAACGGGATTGAACGTCGGCAACCGGCGGGTGCTGTTGGACAACAGCTTCACGTTCGGCGGGACGCATTTCAACAATCCGCGCGAGATTTTCGTGCAGGTGCGTTATCGTTTTCACTACTGAGGAAAAGATGAAACAAATATTGGTGATTGTCGTACTGATTTGCGCGGGGCTTGCCACTGGCTGCCAGTCCGCGCCCGAGAAACATTATCCGATTCAGGGGGAAGTGATCTCCGCGGATCCCGGGAAGAACCTGATTACCGTGAAGCACGGCGATATTCCGGGACTGATGCCGGCCATGACGATGACATATCAGGTGGCGGAACCCAAGCAGATCCAAACTTTGCAGCCGGGGGACAAGATCACGGCGGACCTGGTGGTGTCGGAAAGCAAGGGACGGCTGGAGAAGATTGTGTTGGTGGGCAAGGGAGACGGGAAGAGTTCCCCGGGCACGACGCAACGCGTTCCCGAAAAGGGCGATGCGATACCCGACTTTGCGCTTGTGAATCAGGACGGGAAGACCATCCACTTCAGCAACTATCGCGGCAAAGTGCTGTTGGTGACGTTTATTTACACGCGGTGCCCGCTGCCGGACTTTTGCCCACGGATGAATGAGAACTTTCGCGCGGTGCAGAAACTACTGGCAGAAATACGCGGCTCGACGGAACGTACGGAGTTTTTGAGCATCAGTTTTGATCCGGAGCACGACACGCCGGCGGTGCTTAAGCACTACGCTTCTCTGTATAAGAAGAGCGCACCGGGCGAGAAGTCATTTGATTGGCAATTTGCGGTACCAACGGCGAAGGATTTGCCGGAGTTGGCGCGATTCTTCGGTTTGGTGTATCAGCCGGAACAGGCACAGATCGTGCATTCGCTGAGCACCACGGTGATCGGCCCGGACGGCAAAGTCGAGAAGTGGTATTCGGGCAACGAGTGGACTCCTACCGATGCGGCGCAGGCGATGGTGGCAGTGATTCGGCGTGGGTGAAGTGTTGCGAATTCCGGGCGGACGCGGTTAGACTGGGGCACAATTTCACGGCGATGGAGTTCGCCATAACCGCCCGGGCCGAGTGCGCCGGGGCTGATGACTCCTGGCTGCCAGGCGGCACCGGGAGTTTTTTTGTATGCGCGGCAGAGCGGCAGGATTGGAGATACGTTGCGATTATTTCTGATTGGGGCGTTCGGGGCGATTGGAACGCTGGCGAGGTACGGGCTGCAGGGGATTGTGCAGATCAAGATGGGGAGCACGTTTCCCTACGGGACGCTGCTGATCAATCTGACGGGATGTTTTTTTCTTGGGTTGATCGGGCAGATTTTGTTGAACCGGGTGATTGTCCCACCGGAATGGCGCATGGCCATCGCGGTGGGATTTTTCGGGGGATACACCACGTTTTCGAGCTTCGGATGGGAAACGGCGAAGATGCTCGAAGCGGGCGAATGGCTGTGGGCTACGGTGTACGTGGCGGCTAGCGTGGCGTTTGGGCTTTTGCTTTCGGTGGCCGGAATTCGCCTGGCCAACCGGATTTAGAGGATGTTGGGCGACACGCTGACATTTTGTCGGAGAGGAAATGCGGCGCCACCTGAAGGTGGCCGCTACGCGGGTTCGGAGCGCGCCATGACACACCAGAAATTTGAAGGCGAGCGGACGCTGATGCGGATTCACATCGGCGAATCGGATAAATGGCATGGCAAGCCGCTGCATGAGGCGATTGTCGAATTGTTGCGGAAAGACGGGTTCTCCGGCGTGACCGTGCTGCGCGGCGTGGCGGGTTATGGCTCTTCCAGCGTGTACCACACCGACAAGCTGCTGCGGTTGTCTCAGGATTTGCCGATTATTCTCGAGGTCATTGAGACACAGGAACGGATCGATCAGATGTTGCCGCGATTGGATGAGATGGTGGACGGCGGTTTGATCACGCTGGAAAAAGTGCGGGTGATTCTTTACCGACCCGCGAAGAGATAGGCGGCACAGTGGCCGACGTGAACTCCGACAAAACTCCAGCGCAGAATTCTTCCTCTGGTTGGCTGAACCGCACAGTGCTGGGCGTGGGCGTAACCAGTTTGTTCAGCGATTGGAGCCACGAAATTGCCACTTCCATTTTGCCGGCATTTCTGGCCTCGATTGGCGCGGGCCCCGCGTGGCTGGGTGCGATTGAGGGAATCGCCGACGGGCTATCGAGTTTTGCGAAGCTGAGCTCGGGGCACTACACGGATCGGTTGAAGAAGCGGAAGCCGCTGGCGGTATTTGGCTATGCCTTCACGGCGCTTGCAACGGCGTCGTTTGCGTTTGCGACTCATGCGCACCACGTACTGCTTGGGCGCGCGGCGGCGTGGTTGGGACGCGGCGTGCGTTCACCAGCAAAGAAGGCGCTGCTTGCGGCCGACGTGGCACCAGGAGCGTATGGCCGGGCGTTTGGGCTGGAGCGGCTGATGGATACGGTGGGCGCGATCGCGGGACCGCTGACGGCGCTTTGGCTGCTGAACGTGACGAATCACAATTATCGCGCGGTATTTTTGTGGACGCTTCTGCCCGGGATGATCGCGGTGCTGAGCTTCTGGCTGCTTGTACGGGAACGGCCGTTTGAAGCAAGAAAGAAAGTGACGTTTCTGACGGGTCTGCGCAGCTTGCCGAAGAATTTCCGTGAATTTCTGCTGGGAGTCGGTGTGTTCGGATCGGGAGACTTTTCCCACACGCTTTTGATTTTGTACGCGTCACGGATGCTTGCCCCGACTCATGGCGCGGCGCGCGCGGCCAGCCTGGCAGTGGGACTCTACACCTTGCACAACGTTTTCTATGCGGGATCGGCGTATGTGAGCGGGTGGGTCAGCGATATCGTCCCGCACCGGAAGGTGATCCTTGCGGGCG
>Ga0210399_10002295_pt1 | contig 14934 bp, 14 predicted proteins | sample IncBWC14MmetaG_FD_150865 | JGI IMG/M metagenome (GOLD analysis project Ga0210399, IMG submission 150865) | Forest soil microbial communities from Barre Woods Harvard Forest LTER site, Petersham, Massachusetts, United States - Inc-BW-C-14-M | ecosystem: Environmental > Terrestrial > Soil >...
CTCCGGATCGCCATCACCGATCACTGCAACTACAAGTGTGTCTACTGCCGCACCGGCAACGAAGGCGCGCTCTACCGCGATCTCCCCATTGCCGACTACCTGCGTATGGCCCGCGTTTTCGCCGCACTCGGCATCAAGAAAGTTCGTCTGACCGGAGGCGAACCGTTACTGCGCAAGGGAATTGTCGAACTGGTGCGCGATCTCGCGAAGCTGCGCAGTGCTGATGGCGAACCCCTCGAACTCGCGATCACCACCAACGGCCACCTGCTCGCCGAAATGGCACAGCCGCTCAAAGACGCGGGCCTCGACCGCGTCACTGTCAGCATGGACGCAGTCGATCGCGACCGCTTCGCCCGCATCACCCGCGTTCCAAACGGCTACGACAACGTACTCGCCGGCATTCGCGCCGCCCAGCGCGCCGGCCTCGAACCGGTGAAGGTGAACTGCGTGCTGCTCCGCGGCTTCAACGAAGATCAGATCATTCCCTTTGGCAAGTTCGCGCGCGAGGAAGGCGTCGTGCTGCGCTTCATCGAATTCATGCCGCTCGAAGAAGACCGCGTCTGGTCGCCCGACGTCGTGGTCACGCTCGACGAAATCCTCGAACGCATGTCCGAATATCTCCCGCTCGTCGAGATCCCGCACGCACGCTCAGAAACCTCCCGACGCTACCGCTTCGAAGACGGCCTGGGAGAAATCGGCATCATCGCGCCCGTCTCGCACCCCTTCTGCGGACACTGCAGCCGCATCCGCCTCACCTCCGACGGCAAAATCCGAACCTGCCTCTTCTCCGTCTGGGATCACGACCTGCACGCCCAAATGCGCCGCGGCGCCACCGACGCCGAACTGGAAGCCTTCATTCGCGAAGTCGTCCTCCACAAGGAAGAGCGTCACCACATCGGAGAACCTGACTTCATCCCCGCCTCGCGCACCATGGTGCACATCGGAGGCTGAAAACCAGTCGCTAGTCGTTGGTGGTTGGCGAACCTAGTCCATGGAGCGACGGGCGTCCCCGCCCGTCGGCTCTTGCGCGATGCTCCGTGGTCGGTTGTGGGTGACAAAGCCCCGCACGCTAAAATTCATCTCTGCTCCGCGAAGCAAGTGTGACCGAGCATCCCCGAAGCCGGCCCGTGGCGATTCGCATGACGGGTTCGCCAACGACCAACGACTAAGACTGCTTTTAACCGACGACTGACAGCTGCTCTCTCACACCTGCCCCATGCCGCCATCCACGTTGATGTCCACGCCCGTCACGTACGACGACTCCGGGCTAGCTAGGAATAAAACCGTGTCCGCGACTTCCTCGGGCTTGCCGAATCGGTTCATGGGCACTTTCGAAACCAGGTAGCGCGACAGATCGTCGATCGCTTCCTGCGACAGCCCGTTGCGGCTCAGAATCGGGGTATGAATTGGTCCGGGACTGACCACATTGATCCGTATCCCGCGCCCGACCAGTTCCGCCGTGAGTGTCCGCGCGAAGGAACGCACCGCAGCCTTTGTCGCGGAATAAATGCTTCCTCCGCTCAGACCACTCTCGCTCGCTACCGATGAGTTAATGATGATCGACGCGCCCTCGCTCAACAGCGGCAGCGCCTTCTGGATCGTGAAATACACTCCCTTCACATTGATGTCGAACGTCTCGTCGAACATGGCCTCCGTACTGTCGCCAAGGGGCGCGAACTTGCCGATGCCCGCATTCGCAAAGAGCACATCGATCTTGCCGAACTTCTCGGCGACCGTTTTGTAGAGCCTGTCCAGATCGGCGAGTTTCGAAACGTCGCTGCGCACCGCGACCACATCGCCCCCGATCGTCTTGACAGCCTCGTCTAGCGTCTTCTGATCGCGTCCAGAGATCACGACCTTGGCGCCTTCCTCATGAAACCGCTTCGCGGTCGCCAACCCGATTCCGCTGTTGCCTCCGGTCACCACCGCTACTTTTCCTGTCAGTCTTGCCATGATGTCCTCCAATGAAGTTCCTTGCAAAAGCCAGGCTCGCAACGCTGTTCCCAACTTGCCTGACCACGCGCCTTGACTCCGCCGCTTCAGTTCGATAGTTTGATGAGTATCAAAATATAAAGTTTCATTCCTATTTCCACAGGCGAAGCAAATGAGCAGGTTTCTCCGTATCCACTAGAATCAAAATGGGCGCGGCGTACCAAAAGACGAAAGCGCGCATCGAATTTCTGATGGCTGAGACCAGATACCCGACACCTGACACCCGAGACTGACGCCTGAGACCTGACCAATGACTACCGACGAACTCGCGAAAATCTCGAAGGCTCTCGCCGATCCCACCCGCCTGCAGATCTACGAATCGATCGCGGCCAACCCCAATACGTACTGCGGCCAGATCATCGACAAACATGATTTGTCCCCCGGCACGGTCTCGCATCACCTGAAAATCCTTATGGAAGCCCGCCTGATCGAATGCCGCCGCGACGGCCAGTTCATTCACAATCGTGCCGTCCCTGAAACCATGCGCGAATACACGCAAGCCCTGGCCCGCTTGGCGCGCTCTGGCAAATCGGAGCGAGATCGAAAATGAAGCAAGTGCTCTTCTTCTCCACCGCTGAAGAGTTCCGCGACTGGCTCGATCGGAATCACGCGAGCGAAGCGGAATTGTTTGTCGGCTTCTACAAAATAGCTTCCGGTAAGCCCAGCATCACCTGGCCTGAATCCGTCGACGCCGCGCTCTGCTACGGTTGGATTGACGGGGTTCGCAACGCCATCGACGAACTCAGCTACCGCATCCGGTTCACTCCCCGCAAGCCCAGCAGCACATGGAGCGCGGTCAACGTCAAACGCGTTGCCCAACTGACAAAGCTTGGCCTGATGCGGCCCGCAGGGATCAAGGCATTCGAAGCCCGCCGAGGCGACAAAACCGGAATCTATGCCTACGAGCAGCGTAAGAGCGCCAAGCTGCCGCCTGCCTACGAGAAGAAATTTCGCGCGAACAAGAAAGCCTGGGCATTCTTTCAGTCACAGCCGCCCTGGTATCAACGCACAGCTACCTATCGCGTAATCAGCGCGAAGCAGGAGCCCACGCGGGAGAAGCGCCTGGCCCAGCTGATTAAGGACTCTGCGGCAGGCCTGTCGATCAAGGAACTCAGGCGGACGGAGACGAAGAAATGAGGACGGTACATGTTGCCGCGATGCTGATTGCTTTGATGGCTGCAATTCGCGCCCACGCGCAAACCTCGGTTACGAACACGCCCGAGGGATTTCAGTCGCAATTTCACGCGGTTTTCGAGGCCTTCCAGCATCACAATGAAGCCGCCATGCAAGAGCGTCTCCAAACTTTCGCAATCCCGTCTCACTGGTTCATCGACTCATTTGTTCCCGGCCAGGCAGCAGAATTCACGCGCCAGTACGCTGGAGCGTTCGCCGATTTCAAACGCCGCACCGCTTCCAATTTCGCTGGGATTGACACGCTGAAAAGGCGTGTTCTGGTCGACGCCGCAACTCCCGTCAACATCCGCACCCGCCGCTGGACACCCGCCGAAAGCACCGGCACGCCACACTTGTCCGCCCTTCGCGCACCACTTCCGCCACTCCAGAAATTCGAGATCGATTACATGCTCGACGCACCCGGGCAAGGCGCCCGGCTCACCTCCTGGATCGAATCGTTCATTTACATGGACGGAGCCTTTCGCTTCTTCGGGCAGGGCAGCAAACCCTTCTGGGCGCCAGCCCCAACTCCGAAATCCACCAATCCGTGAGCAGTAATGACGAGGAATCATGCCTGGCGCTGACACCTGAGACCTGACAGTAACGTTCCCAGCGTGATTCGCCCCCCAGCGACCCATGAATTAGAATAGAAACAATCTTATGTCTACCCGTACTTTTACACTGCAAGACGCCCAAATGTTACTTCCCACGCTGGAATCCCTGCTGCGTACTGCTATTAAGAGCAAGCAGCTTATCGAAGAGGTGGACGCCGAAGTCCAGGATCTTGCCCATCGCATTTTTCTGAATGGCGGAACCTTGGTGAAAGTCGTGGAAGTGGCACGCCGCAAGGCCGAACGGGAACGCGCCATCCAGCGCGCCAAAGATGCGGTCGCTGAAATTCACGCCACCGGAGTGCAGGTCAAGGACATCGATATCGGATTGCTGGATTTCCCCTGCAAGGTCGAAGGAGAAATTCTCCTGCTCTGCTGGAAACTTGGCGAAGAGAAAATCACCCACTGGCATTCGCCCGAAGAAGGCTTCGCCGGCCGCAAGCCCATCGATGAGCGCATCGAACGGGCGGGGAAGAAAAAGCGGTAAAGCAGTCGTCGGTAGATCGCTGGTAGCTGTCAGTCGTTGGCCAATGGCTATTAGCCAACGACCATCAGCCATCCACCACCCGCCAACGACGAATCGACCAATGTCCAAGGAATGGAACGCCACCCTCTACCACCAGATCTCCGCTCCCCAAGTAAGCTGGGGCAAAAAGGTGCTCGCGCGCGTGAAGTTGCGCGGCAACGAGCGGGTGCTCGACGCTGGTTGCGGTACCGGACGCCTCACGCGCGACTTGCTTGAAGCTTTGCCTCGCGGACACGTCGTTGCTCTCGATGTTTCGCAGAACATGCTCGACGCGGCTCGCGCCTACCTCGAACCCGATTTTGGCAGCCGGGTTGAGTTCGCTCGCTGCGATCTCCTCGAACTGCCCTTTGAATGTGAGTTCGACCTGATCTTCAGCACAGCTTCTTTCCACTGGGTGCTCGACCACGACCGGCTGTTTCGCAATCTCTATCGCGCGCTGCGTCGGGAGGGTTCTCTCATTGCGCAATGCGGAGGCGGCAACAACCTCGCGCGCTTGCTGGCGCGCGTTGTCTGCCTGATGGAGTCCCCGGCGTATGCAAAACATTTTGTCGGCTATCGGTTTCCCTGGGAGTTCTCCGATGCCGAGACCGCCGCGAACCGCATGCGCAAAGCAGGTTTCGAGCAGGTCGAAACAAGCCTGGAAGAAGCGCCCACGAAGTTCGAAACCGCCAGCGAGTTCCAGAGCTTTGTGGAGAGCGTCATTCTGCATCGCCACCTGGAGCGTCTGCCGCAGGCAGAGCTGCGGCAAAACTTCCTCGCCGAACTGACCCGCCAAGCAGCCAACGATAATCCGCCCTTCCTGCTCGATTACTGGAGACTGAATCTGCAAGGCCGTAGAGTCTAGTCGCCAGTCTTCAGCAAATCGCTGATAGCTGATGGTCGTTGGCTGATGGCGAAAATTTGCGCGCCCGCAATTTCGCGATTCACACGTGGGCCCAGACGCCCTCGTCTGGGCGGCCGGGCGCCAGCCCGGCGGCAGATGGAAGCCGAGCTTCGCTCGGGCCGGGCAGACGGGGCGTCTACCCCTACGCGAAGCCCCAGGCCGCGCTCATTCAGACGTGCCGGAAATCCAAGTTTTACCGCACCCTGCCACGTGGGCCGCCATCAGCCAACGACCATCAGCTATCAGCGACGTGCTAGCGACTGGCGACCGACGACTGGCGACTGAACCACGACTAAGGTCTCCCCCCATCCAGCCATCGTGGCCGAAACTCCGAATTCACCAGCCACTCGATCGACTCGATCAGCGATGCAATCACCACCCGCATGTGCTGGAAATCAATATGCGCAAGATCGTCGCTCGGCTGGTGATAATCGGCGTGCAGCCCGAAGCTGGACGCGGTCTGCGCAACTACGCCCCTCTTCGCAAACACGTAATTGTCGGAGCGCATGAAAAAATGCTCCTCCGGGCGCTCGTCCTTCACCAGCTTGGCTCCATGCGCTGCCAGCGCCGGCCCCAGGTTCGTTCGATCCCAACCGGAGAACCAAAGTGAGTCGTCCGGATATTTGGGATCGCGCCGCCCGATCATTTCGAACTCAAGATTGGCCGCGATATTCGCCAGCGGCACCGGAGGATGCGCCTCAAACCAGCTGGAGCCAAGCCCGCCGTCTTCTTCGCTGCCGAACAGCGCAAACACCACAGTGCGCCTCGGCTTTGGTCCACGGGCCAACACACGCGCCACCTCCAGCACGGCAGTAGTGCCGGAAGCATCATCATCCGCGCCGTTGTAGATCGCGTCGCCATTCACGGGCGGCCCGATCCCCAGGTGATCCAGATGCGCGCTGAGCAGGATCACGCTATTGCGAAGCTTGGTATCACTTCCTGTAATCTTGCCCACCGCATTCCAGGTAGAACTTTTTTCTGGCGGCGCCGTAGTGGTTTCCAGATAAAAAGTGGTGCCATCGGGAATGCCGTTGAGGCTTGCCATGGCTTCATCGCTGAGCACGAATTCGTTGCGGCTGCCTTCTCCCAGCGCAGGGCCGCCGCTTACGCCCTCCAGTTTCAGAGGCAGCTTGGGCAATTCCTTGGCCCGCTCGTCCCAATGCAGGAGATGCTCGCCGGAGGCCGGCACAAGCACGGCGATCGCGCCACTCTCCTCGGCCGCCAACGCAGCCTCACGAACTTTCCGGGAATCCTTTCCCCGGATCAGCACGACTGCGCCCCGTGTGTCTGCTGTTGCGTCGGGCGCATCCTGCTTTCGGATTTCAGAGAACGACATCTGCTCGAGGGATGCGCCGTCTCGATCGGTATCGATGCTCTTCAGCCTCCCTTTGAACTCGGAGTCGGAAAGACTTAGCACCAGCATTTCTTTCCCGTGCGTCCATTGAATCCGCTGCGCGGGGATGCCGTCGCCCGGCGTCATAAACCACAAAGTGGGCGGCGCGCTCAGTTTCTGCCGGATCACCGGAGCCTGCTGAATGTAGGTGCCACGGTCGCCCGCGGGCGCAACGCCGTATTGCTCCAATTGCGCCGCCACGTAAGTAGCCGCGAGCAATTCATCCGGCGTGCCGCTGCCGCGCCCCCGCAAAGCGTCGGAGGCGAGAAACTCCATGTGCGCCCGGATGCAACGCGCGCACACAGTTGGAAAACCACCCGAGGCTTGCCCCGCAACATTCGCGGCGCGTACGGAAGGTGCTGTTGTTGTTGGACTTGCGGTCGACTGTGCTAAAACCGCCACGTCGGCCAGAAGGCAAAACGCGAGCAGAAAATGCTGCAAGCCCAGGCGAATGGTCCGTTCTTTCATGAGGATTGGTTTGAAGGGATTATAAGCCGCCGAAGTCTCGGCCTTGGATCGGTATGTACGGCGCAAACGTCCCGAGAACTCACTCCGACGAAGCCTGCTAGTTAACCCACGTCCTTTGGATTGTTGTGGATGAGCGAAGCGCGGAGCCGTAGTCTGCTACAATTTTGGTTACCCCAACGAAACTAGATCGAGTGTTGCCAGCGAGGGTTTGTGTTTATGTCGAGTGCCCGTTCCCGTCGTAAGCTCCAAGTACTTGGATCTTTGAGCGTTCTTCTTCTGATCGCCCTGGCCATAGGCTGCAACGGATTTTTTGTGGACCCCACGCTCACCAGCATGACGGTGCAGACTCTGCAATCGACCAGCCTGGTGAATGTGGGCAACACGGTGCAGCTGCAAGCCACTGGAGTTTACGACGATGGCAGCCACAAGAACCTGACGGGAACCGCTACCTGGAGCGTGACCTCGAACCCGGACTTCGTCAGCGTAAGTAAGTCGGGGCTGGCGACTGCTTTGAAGGTTTCGCCCGCAGGCACAACCGCCACGGTTCAAGCCGCGGCCCAGTCTTCCAGTGGTTCCGTCGTTTCTGGATCCATCAACCTCACGGTGGGACAGTCGACCTCACTGACTCTTACCTCCAGCTTAGGTACCACCATCAGTCTGGCCACGAGTCCCACCGGGACTGCCATCACCTTCACGGCAACGCTGAACGGAACTGACAAGACGAGTTCCACCACGTTCACTTCGAGCAACTCGAGCATTATCACCATCTCGAGCGGCAGCAGTGGGACCGTGGGCGGAACGACAGGTACGGTCACGATCACGGGCACCGACACGACCGACAACGCAAGCGGCACTCTGACGATAACGGTAACGCAGTAGTCCGGCTCCGCAGGCGCGTGCTTCGAGGCGACCTCCAGGTCTGAAAAGAGATTTCGATTGAGACACAGGCAGGAATCTCAATTTGATTCACTTTTAGCTAAGTTATTGAAAGTTCGTAGAGGCGGCGCCAGGACCTAAAATTGGATTCCGGACTTCGCGTAGAATGCCAGCCAGATGCGTTTAGGAGCGATATGGACGCGGGTTGGGTGGTTGGTAATGGTTTCCTTCATCCGGGCCCGCTCGGCGCGTCCTGATGTATTCCAGCGCAATTCTTATCTAACAGCTAACCTATCCAGGTCTCAGGTCTCAGCCTTCATCATGGCGTCCGCGGCTTCGTGCCGAATACCTGAATATGAAATCTGAATCTTTGAAACCTCGGGAAGCTTGAAACCTTGAAAACCTGACACCTGAGACCTGACACCGCCCCCGTACCTCCGATACGCCCCAACCTGCGCCCCATCGCGATATATTGATTCCAGACCCCTGTGAAACTCTCTCGGCGAGTGCAACTCAGGAAAATTGCTTGGGCCCTTCTGTTTGCGTTGGCGATGCTGCCCGCGTGCGGGCGGGGTAGAGGGCGGACGCTGGAAGTCATGTATGTGTCCGCGCCCCAGGCATTTCTGCGGGATCGCGTGGCCGCCGTCTACAACAAAACTGCAACCGTGAAGAACGGCGACCGCCTCGACGTGCTCGACCGCGAGAAACGTTTCATCAGAGTGCGCACTTCGAACGGCACCGAGGGCTGGATCGAGCAGCGCTATCTCATCACCCAGCAAGTGTTTGATCATTTTCAGTCCCTTACCAAGGATCACCAGAACGATCCCATCCAGGCTACCGGCAGCACCCGCAACGATACCAATCTGCACATCGAGCCGGGCCGCGACACGGACCACCTCTATCTGCTTCCGGCCGCCTCGAAGGTTTCAGTGCTGGCGCGCGGCATGGCCGAGCGGACCGGCGTGGTTGCGCCTCCCAGTCCAGGCAAGAAAGATAAGGCCGCGGGCCCGGTCATGGAGGATTGGTGGTTAGCGCGCGACGCGCAGGGCCATGTCGGTTGGCTGCTGGCACGCATGGTCGATCTCGACGTGCCGCTCGAAATCGCGCAGTATGCCGAGGGGCAGCGATTCGTTGCGTTCTTCAAACTCAACGAAGTGCAGGACGACGACAAGAAGGTTCCACAATATCTTGCGCTGCTCACCGAACCAAAAGATGGCCAGCCTTTCGATTTCGATAAGGTGCATGTCTTCACCTGGAATGTGAAGCGGCACCGTTACGAAACCGCGTACCGTGAGCGCAACCTGAATGGGGTGCTGCCGGTGACGGTCACGCACGAGGACTTCGGCAAAGAAGGCGATCTGCCGGTCTTCATCCTGCGCGTGAAAGACGACTCTGGAAATGTCGTGGAGCGTAAATACAAGCTGAACACGCCGATGGTGAGGCGAGTGCTCGCGCCCGGAGAAGTGCCGGCGAAGCCGGCAGTGGCAAAAGGAAAGCGGAGAAAGAGATAGGCTTTAGGCTCAAGGCTCTGGCAATCAGGCTCTAGCAATCAGGCTCGGCGGCAAGAATGGGTTGCCGCGCGATACAAGGACTGGGTTTCTCTCGGGCTGGTTGCGCCTGTGTGCCCATGGTTTCTCCCATCTGTCATCGGCAGTCCCGGGCGCAAACTTTAGCCCGCGCGTGCCGAGGCAGGACAGTTTTGTTCGTTTCCGTCTCACCATCGCGAGCGGGTCGCGTCTATAATCGGGGCCCTGCTTTGTTCGCCATGCAATTCAGATCGTTCTCTTCCGGAGAAATCATGCGCCTGTTGACTTGCTCGTTTGTGCTGACGTGCGCTTTGTGCGCCGGAGTTTTTGCCCAGCAGCCCGACACCACAAAACCCGCCGAGACGGCGAAAGCGCGGGAGAAGAAATCGAAGCCGGAGTCGCAACCGGCACCCGAACCGAAGCCCACCGAGCCGGCAGCGCCGGCTGCGGAGCCGAAGCCGGAGACTGGCAAAGAAGCGGGCGGAGATAAGGAGGAGCATTTCGATATGACGGAGGTGCCGCCCGTCGCCACCCATCATCAGGTGATGGTTGCGGGCAAACTCCTCCGCTACACTGCGACCGCGGGACGCCTGCCCATCAAGCGCGGCGACGGAAGGATTGAAGCCGAGATGTTTTTCGTCGCCTATACGCTCGACGGCCAGGAAGCGAGCCAGCGTCCGCTGACGTTTTGCTTTAATGGCGGCCCGGGCTCAGCTTCCGTTTGGCTCCACATGGGCGCGGTCGGGCCCAGGCAGGTCGTGCTCCAGCCCAACGGTTTCATGCCCGCAGCGCCTTACCGCATCACAGACAATCCCAACACGCTGCTCGACAAAAGCGATCTGGTTTTTGTCGATGCCATCGCAACCGGTCTCAGTCGCGCCGCCAATGCCGAACTGCAGAAGAAATTCCTGGGTGTGAAGGGCGACATCGAAGCGTTCAGCGAGTTTATCCGGCTCTACATCACCCGTTATGACCGCTGGCCGTCGCCGCTGTTCATCCTGGGCGAAAGCTACGGAACCACGCGGGCGGCGGGCATCGCAGGGTATCTCGCCGATCACGGCATTTCGTTCAACGGCATCACGCTGCTTTCGACGGCCATGGATTTCGCCACACTGGAGTGGTCGAAGAACAACGATGTCCCCTACATTCTGCTGGTGCCCTCGTTCGCCATGATTGCCGCCTATCACAAGCGGCTGGCGCCTGATCTCATGCAGGATCTGGCGAAGACCCGCGCCGAAGTGGAGCACTGGGCGGCCAACGACTATGCCTTGGCGCTCGCGAAGGGCGACGCGCTCGCTCCCGATGAGCGGCAGAGAATCATTGATGCCTACGCGCGCTATACCGGGCTCGACCGCAAGCTGATCGACAACGTCAATTTGCGAATCGATGTCGAGCAGTTCACTCTGAATCTGCTGCTCGATCAGAAAGTGCGCGTGGGGCGGCTGGATGGACGCTTCACCGGTCCTGACCCGGAAAGCGTGCTCACGCCACACCAATACGATCCCACGGGCTCGGCGATCGTTCCGCCCTACACGTCGGTCTTCAACAACTACCTTCGCACCGAACTCAGCTACAAGGTGGATCCACCCTACAAAGTCTTTGCCTGGGACGAGCCTGCTTTTCAGAAGTGGGATTGGGGCGAAGGCATCAAAGGATTCCCGAACACCGCGCCCAGCCTGCGCGCCGCGCTGGCGAAGAATCCGTATCTCAAAGTGCTGGTGATGGAAGGCTACTACGATCTGGCCACACCCTACGCCGCCGCGAACTACGCGATCGACCACCTCAATTTTGGCGATGCCCGCAAGAGGATTTCGTTCGCGACCTACGAGGCGGGCCATATGGTCTATGTCGACAGCGCGTCGCACGCGAAGATGACGAAGGACCTCGGAGAGTTCATGGGGAAGTGTCTGGAGACGGTGAAATAGTCGTCAGTCTTCAGTCTTTACTCGTCAGCGAAGAAGAGCTGTTGGCGGATGGTCGTTCGCTGATGGCAATGCCTGAGGGTTTTTGCGTCTAAGAACTGCCGAAAAATCGGTTGAGAACGCGACTCCTGAGTCTTCGGGATAGGGCGCGAGACATTCTTCCGAATACTCATCGACCGGGTCGATGAATGTAACGGGGATGTTACGCCATGGATCCGAGTCGAGCGTCGATGCTTGTCCGACTCCCTACTTCGTTCCAGCGGGACAACTGGCCGCGATCCACTTGCCCTTGCCGGAATAGTCTCCGTGCATTGTGCCCTGAGGACCGGCAAGAGTGAGTTGTCCGCTGCCTTGAGCATGTTCCGCGTCCATGACCTCAAGCTGAATCTTGAAGTCGGCCTTCTCGCCTCCCGGGTACACGCAGCTTCCGCTCACATCCATGTGGGTGCCCGTGGAACTCTGAACCTTATATTTGCAGTCGTTGTCGGGATCGTTGAACGGGTACTGGTTCATGTTTTCTTTTGTGATACAGGATTTATAAGTCTGGGTCTGCGGAGCTCCCACACCTTGGATGGTCAGGATCGTCGTTACCTGCCAAAGACCGGCCTTCACATTGAGCGGTTGAATGTTATCAGCCGCAACCAAAAATGTTGCTACGAACGAAATCGCTCCCAGCACTATCATTTTCCGCATTGCATCCTCCTTGACATTTTTCGCACACGGCCCGGTCGTTCATTCGAGATTCTGCGCAGCCCCCCACGAAGGCGCGTCATTCCAAGCGCCATCAACGCAGCATCGCCCGCTCAACCATGGCAGTGGGGTTGCGCCGGGCGCGATAGCGGGAGATGTTAGCCCGAGAAGGGCACAAGCGACAACCGCAGCAAAGGCATGGGAACGCACGGTGGGTCCAGCGACTCCGGATTCTGATTGGAAACCGGGCGGTTACACTCACTGACTTTTTTTCTCGCCAACCGGAGCGGTTTTGAGTGATATGGCGATTTTTCGCCAGTTAAGCTTCACCAGTGCCTCTCACTTACCTTTTCGGCAATCAGCTAGCTGGCGCAGTGAGGCGAGGATCTCTTGACGAAGATAAGTCTGGATAGCGGCTCTCTCGCAGCCAGGCTGCGCAAATCAACCACACCACAGCAATGAGCAAGGTGCAGATCACGCTGCCTTCCGGTCCAACCGTGCCGCCAGACAGCCACGGTAGACCCGAGAATGTCGAATTCAGCAGATGGCCGGGTGTCACTTGGCCGCTGTCAGGGAACCCGTAAAAATACGTCTCACCCCAGTCGAAGGCCATGTGAAACCCGATAGGCATCCAGAGATCGCCGGTGCGACGCAGCAAGAAGCACGCCAGCAAGCCAAAGACCCCAGCGTTGAACAATCCGATCCAATCCTCACCCGAGTTGCCATGATGCGAGTAGCCGAAGAAGGCCGCGGAGAGAATCGCGGCTGGCCAGAAGCCTACGATCGAGGAGAGTGTAAACAGCGCATATCCACGAGCGCGAAATTCTTCACGAACGGCAACGAGAACGAAAACGAGTGCCCATATGATGGCCCATTTGAAGACATCCGTTCCGTGCAGTGCAATGCTCCCGAAAGAAAAGACACCAACGGCTCGCATCACGGCTAGTAGGCAAGTGATCGAAGCAAAGCCAAGCAGAGCACCTTGCCAGAAATGCGGCCCGAACATTCGGCGTCTCGGCAAGCCATACTGCCCGATCGTCCTGCCTTCGACACGTCCCATGATCCAACTGGCACAAAGAAAAACGAGCAAGTCCATCACTTCGCGAACAAGGAACAATGTTGTATTGTCAGCGCCGGGCAGCGACCGGCGAACCGTAAGGTTGCTCGCGTAAATCAGCATGACGACAATACTCAGGAAAATGAGCAGTCGCCAAATAGCCCGAAGTTCTGAACGATGGTAGAAAAGGTGAAGGCTTGCACTCGGTGTTTCGGCCATGGGCCACGTAGCCTCCCAGCAAACGAATACGATGCGGGCCAGACGTTTGTTCCGGGAATTTGTGATCGAACTTACTGCTACAGCCACGCCCGAAAAGGGCAGTTCGTTACCCAAACGACGCGGGTCTGAGGTCAATGCATTATGAGAGAGCGGCCGTGTGCAATGCAGGAACTAGGACGGAGGGAAGCGATAGGAAAATCGACTAAAGAATGACACTTTACCTTGAGGGAAAGACTCCGTTGAGCGCGAATGATCTTTCCCTCAAGGAGGCAACTGAATGAGTCGCGACATCAAGTATATCGGCATGGACGTGCACAAGGAAGCGACCGTGATCGCCGTGCTCAACGGCAGTGGCAAGCTGGTGATGGAGTCCATTGTCGAAACCAAGGCCAGCAGCATTCTGCAGTTTATCCACGGTCTGCGGGGTGAACTGCATGTCACCTGGGAAGAAGGGACCTGGGCGGCTTGGCTCTACGATCTGCTGCAGCCCCAGGTGGCGCGAGTGCTGGTCTGCGATCCGCGGCGCAATGCCTTATTAAAGGAAGGCAACAAGAGCGACAAGGTAGACGCGCGCAAGCTGGCCGACTTGTTGCGCACGGGCATGCTGCGCCCGGTTTATCACGGAGAACACGGACTGCGGACGCTGCGCGAGTTGGGGCGCAGTTACCAGACCCTCAGCCAAGACCTGAACCGGGTGATGAATCGGATCAAAGCTCTGTATCGTGGCTGGAGCATCCCTTGTGCAGGTACCCAGGTCTATGCTGCGCGCTATCGGGAACAGTGGCTACAGAAGATCGAACATGCCGGCGTGCGTCGGCGTGCCGAGCTGCTCTATCAGCAGTTGGACGGATTGCAGATGTTACGACGCACCCTTCGTCCCGAGTTATTGGCGGAGAGCCGCAAACATAAAGCCTCGAAACTACTACGACAGATTCCCTGTATCGGTCCGATTCGAGCCGCTTAATCGCGCTGATGCAGACCCCACACCGGTTCCGTAGCAAACGGCAACTGTGGACCTATAGTGGCTTGGGCATCGAGACCCGCGACAGTGCGCAATATCGCTACGTGCACGGACAACTGCAACGCTCGAAGAAGCCGCAGCAGATTCGCGGTCTCAATCAGAATCACAACCACGAGATGAAAGAGATCTTCAAGGGAGCTGCCATCCGAGCCAGCTGTGGTGTGGGCCCGTTACGCGACTTCTATGGGGCGTTGCTGGCCAAGGGAATGAAGCCCGAGATGGCACGTCTGACTCTAGCCCGAAAGATCGCGGCCATTGCTTTGACAGTCTGGAAGAAGGAGGAACGTTTCGACCCGGAACAACTGAAAGCGCAAGCAGCTTGAGCGTTGCACAGAACTCAGGTGGTCTCCCAGGTTTCATGCCTCGGTAGTGACCCATCGGTTCTGGCGATGCTCGGGTTCGAGGGAGAGTATCCATACACTCATTAGGCGTCCTGTGTGCTGTCATGCAGCACCCAGTCTCCGGGTCAATCCTATGCCCCCTCGGATAACCCAAAAAAGCCATAGGCCTCGAGCCTCACATAGGATGATGGTTGGCACTTAAGCCAACGGTTGGCTTGCGCAGCTTCGCAACGAAT
>Ga0210399_10002297_pt1 | contig 14925 bp, 15 predicted proteins | sample IncBWC14MmetaG_FD_150865 | JGI IMG/M metagenome (GOLD analysis project Ga0210399, IMG submission 150865) | Forest soil microbial communities from Barre Woods Harvard Forest LTER site, Petersham, Massachusetts, United States - Inc-BW-C-14-M | ecosystem: Environmental > Terrestrial > Soil >...
GGACGATCGGCGTCTCCGACGCTTGCCAGGCCGATAGCGATGAGGCCCACGCCCGCGCGCTCGACGTTCTCCAAAAGTGGTTCAGCGAGACACCCATTGCAGACGAGGTCCTCAGCGCCCTGAGGATAGCTACCGCCGATCCAGCTCACAGAGCCGCGTGAGCTTGATCTGTAACCAGGAAAGAAACCTACAACGGAGCCAGAGCCATCGTTGAGTCGAATGGCGGCGGCTGCGGCATCCGCCTCCCTTACTCAGGGGACATGATTCATCCGGCCCGATAGGGCAATTCACCATGTTCAGATGAAAGTCCGTCATCAATCCCCAGCCACGTCGTCCAATACGGAGAACGAACAATGACGAAACTCGAGATGCTTACCCCAAAAAACAGCGCGATTGCCCTGATCGACTATCAGCCCGCTATGTATCAGGGCGTGCAATCCCATGACCGATTAGTAGTCTTCAACAACATACAGATCCTCGCCAAGGCCGCGAAGCTCTTCAGCATTCCCACCATAATTTCGACGATCGCGAAGGACTCCTTCTCGGGTCCTTTCATGCCGGAAGTGACCCAACTGTTTCCGACGCATGAAGTGATTGACCGAACCGCCATGAACGGGTGGCTGGACCCGAACTTCCGCAAGGCTGTTGCGACGACCGGTCGCAAGAAGATCGTCATCGCTGGTCTTTGGACAGAGGCCTGCGTGATGTTTCCGACCCTCGATATGTTGAAGGACGGCTACGAAATCTACATTCCCGCGGACGCATGTGGCGACGTTTCGCCGGAGGCACATAACCGCTCAATCGATCGCGGGGTCCAGGCCGGCGCGATCCCGATCACGTCGCTTCAGTATATGTTCGAGCTCCAGCAGGACTGGGCTCGCTCGGAAACCTACGAAGGCGTCATGAATATCATGCGTGAGCACACACCCTACGGCATCCAGGTGCGTTTTTCAAAATGGGCGCTCGGTGAACATGCCTCCGAGGGCGGGCTGAAGGCAGCCGAATAACGCGCGCTTTGCGTTCGCTACCTCAACGGGGACCGACGATGAGGATATATCTGCTGTCGCTCGTAACCGGTGTTCTGGTCGGCGTGATTTACAGCCTTCTGAATGTCCGCTCCCCGGCGCCTCCCCTCGTAGCGTTGGTCGGTCTGCTCGGAATTCTTATTGGTGAGCAGGTCATCCCGATCGGGAGGCAAGTGGTTGCCGGAACTTCGCTGGGCAGTGCCTGGCAGCAAGCGAAATGCGCTTCGCACATGTTTGGCATGCTGCCTGGCCGCCACGCCGGCGCAGCAGCCACAACGACCACGACGACTGAGATTTCCACGGAGAAACATTCATGACGACCAATATGCCCGATCTTATCCTCCACCGCGGTGTGTTTACGACACTCGACCGCTCAAATCCGACGGCGAGCGCGGTCGCCGTCAAGGACGGCAGGTTCACCAGGGTGGGGCAGGACCACGAGATCATGCCTCTTGCTGGGTCCTCCACGAAAATCATCGACCTGAAGGGACGCCGCGTTCTGCCCGGCTTGATCGACAACCATCTTCATATCATTCGCGGCGGCCTGAACTTCAACATGGAGCTCCGTTGGGACGGCATCTGGTCGCTCGCCGACGCGATGGCCATGCTGAAGCGTCAGGTCGCGATCACACCACCGCCTCAATGGGTCCGGGTGGTCGGCGGCTTCACCGAACACCAGTTTGCCGAGAAACGCCTGCCGACCATCGAAGAGCTCAATGCAGTCGCTCCGGATACCCCGGTTTTCCTTCTGCATCTCTACGACAGGGCGATCCTGAATGGCGCTGCGCTGCGCGCGGTTGGTTACACCAAGGACACGCCCGAGCCGCCGGGCGGAGAGATCATGCGCGACGCTAGGGGCAATCCGACGGGCTTACTGCTCGCTAAACCGAACGCCAATATTCTCTACGCGGCACTGGCCAAGGGGCCGAAGCTGCCGTTCGACTATCAGGTCAATTCGACCCGTCACTTCATGCGGGAACTGAACCGGCTCGGCGTCACCGGCGCGATCGACGCGGGCGGTGGTTCCCAGAACTATCCGGAAGACTATGCGGTCATCCAGAAGCTGAGCGACGAGGGACAGCTAACGATCCGGCTTGCCTACAACCTCTTCACGCAGAGGCCGAAGGGGGAGAAGGACGACTTCCGAAACTGGACCAAGACCTCGAAATACAAGCACGGTACCGACTACTTCCGCCATAACGGCGCCGGCGAGATGCTGGTTTTCTCCGCGGCCGATTTCGAGGATTTTCGCGTTTCGCGGCCCGACATGCCGCCGGAGATGGAAGGCGAACTTGAAGGGGTCGTCCGGATCCTGGTCCAGAACAAGTGGCCGTGGCGGATGCACGCAACCTATGACGAAACCATCTCGCGGGCGCTTGATGTTTTCGAAAAGGTCAACCAGGACATGCCGCTCGAAGGCCTGCACTGGTTCTTCGATCACGCCGAAACCATCTCCGACCAATCTATCGACCGCATCGCTGCGCTTGGCGGCGGCATCGCCGTACAGCACCGCATGGCCTATCAGGGCGAATATTTCGTCGAGCGCTACGGAGCTGGCGCGGCGGAGGCGACACCGCCGGTGAAGAAGATCATCGGCAAGGGCGTCAAAGTATCCGCCGGCACTGATGCCACCCGCGTCGCGTCCTACAATCCCTGGATCTCGCTGGCCTGGCTCGTGACCGGCATGACCGTCGGCGGTCTTCGCATCACGCCGCAGCGCAACTGCCTCGACCGCGAGACAGCACTGCGGATGTGGACGGAAAACGTGACCTGGTTCTCGAACGAGGAAGGCAAGAAAGGCAGGATTCAGGTCGGTCAACTGGCGGACCTGATCGTGCCTGATCGCGATTACTTCTCCTGCGCCGAAGCAGAGATCGCGGACACGACGTCCGATCTGACAGTGGTGGGTGGCAAGGTCGTCTACGGCGCGGGCGACTTTGCGCGATTTGATGACGGCACGTTGCCGCCGGCGATGCCGGACTGGTCGCCTGTGCGCACCTTCGGTGGCTATGCGGCCTGGGGCGAGCCGTCGCGCGAACCGGCGCTCCCGCGGAAGATGGCGATGAGTTGCGGCTGCGCCAACCAATGCAGCGTTCATGGACATGATCACGCGACGGCTTGGTCGAGCAAGCTGCCGATCTCCGATCTGAAGAGTTTCTGGGGCGCGCTCGGTTGCGCCTGCTGGGCGGTGTGATGATGGCAGCAACGCCTGCCACCAGTGCGGAAGTCGGGCCGTGCACCAAGCGGAGCGACGAATGAACAAGGGTCTGATCTCAGCCTCGCATTCCATTGGAGTGGTTGTCGCAACTCTGTTCGGCGTCGCCTTCTTCTTCGCCATTATCGGTGTATTCGGTCTTTCGGCTTCGATCGCGGCCCTAGTGTTGTTCGTCGCGCTGGCGGTATTCATCTTCCGGCGTCCCCAGGATCAGGAGACGCGGCCATGAATCTTGATCCAGGCCTCCTTGCCCGGATCCAGTTCGGCTTCACGGTCAGCTTTCACATCATCTTCCCCACGATCTCTATTGGGCTGGCGATGTTCCTGGCGATCACCGAGGGCTTGTGGCTGAAGACCAAGGACCCGCTCTACCTCCAGATCTATCGTTTCTGGCTCGGCATTTTTGCGATGGCCTTCGGCGTCGGCGTCGTCACCGGAATAGTATTGTCGTTCGAGTTCGGTCTTGCCTTCGCGAAGTTTGGTCAGATGGCCGGACCGGCGATCGGCCCGATGATCGCCCTCGAAGTTCTGACCTCGTTCTTTCTGGAGGCAGGCTTTCTCGGGATCATGCTGTTTGGCCTCCATCGGGTCGGGCCAAGGCTGCATTTCCTCGCCACCTGCATGGTGGCGCTTGGAACCTTGCTGTCGGCCTCCTGGATTCTCTCGGCCAATAGCTGGATGCAGACGCCCGATGGCATCGAGGTTGTGAACGGCCATGTTGTGGTGACCGATTGGCTGAAGGTGGTCGTCAACCCGTCCTGGCTCTATCGCCTGCCGCACATGCTGACCGCAGCCTATATCACGGGCTCTTTCCTCGTTGCGGGCGTGGGCGCCTGGTATCTGTTGCGCGGCGAGCACGTGGCGTTCGGACGCCGAACCGTGTCAATGGGCACGGCCTTCGCTACCATCCTGATCGCAACTCAGGTTTTTCTCGGCGACATCCTGTACGGGAAAATGGTGCAACTCCAGCCGGCCAAGATGCAGGCGGCCGAGGGATTCTGGGACAAGCAATCGGAATCGCCGGCACCGTACTACTGGATCATCGTTCCCGATCAAGAGCATCAGCGCAACCGCTTCGAGCTCGGCATTCCGCTGCTCGGCAGCATCTGGCTGACCCACAGCCTTGACGGCCGCGTCGATGGACTGAAAAACACGCCGGTAGATCGTCAGCCGCAAATGGGCTGGGTCTTCTACGGCTTCCGGGTGATGTACGGCATAGCGATCGTCATGTTCGGCGTCGCAGTCGCTTCGTTGTGGCTGCGCTGGCGGGGGTGTCTATTTAACACGCGCTGGTTCTTGGGCGCGCTCGTCGTGATGACGCCATCCGGCGTCGTGGCGACACTTGGTGGCTGGTATCTCGCCGAGACCGGCCGTCAGCCTTGGGTGATCTATGGAATTCTCCGTACCATCGACGCCGTATCGCCGGTACCGGCCGACGCGTTGCTGTCGAGCCTGATCGCCTTCATTTGCGTCTACGCGTTGTTCCTGACTGCTTTCGTGCTGTTTGCCGTCCGGCTGATCCGACGCGGTCCACAGGACGCACCGGCGCAGGCTGAAGCATCGGGCTCCCTGAAGCAGGCGCTAAAGGCCCGCGTGATGAAGACTCCGGGTAGCGCTAACCCGGTTCCGGCGGAGTGACAGCCATGGACCTGCCGCTTCTTTCCGCTCTATTTGCCGCGTTTGCGCTTTCGCTTTATGTGATGCTCGATGGCTTCGACCTCGGCGTCGGCGTCTTGCTGCTTGCGCAGTCCGACGAGCAGTTGCGCGACCGGATGGTCGATTCCATTACGCCGACCTGGGACGGCAACGAGACCTGGCTGATCATGACCGGCGTAGCGCTGCTCGCAGCCTTCCCGATCGCATATGGCATCCTGCTGCCGGCCTTCTACCTGCCGCTGATCGCGATGCTGTTGGCGCTGGGTTTGCGTGGCGTCTCCTTCGAATTCCGCTATCAGGTCGAACGGGGGCGCCGGGCCTGGGATGTCGCATTCGGCCTCGGCTCAATCATCGCGGCGCTGATGCAAGGTTTTATCGTCGGCGGCCTTATCCAGGGGCTGGCGATCGATGGCGAGCGCTTCAGCGGCGGCGTCTTCGACGTTTTTCGTCCCTTCTCCCTACTCGTCGCGGCAGCGGTATTGACTGGATATATGGTGCTTGGGGGAGGGTGGCTACATTTGAAGGCGACGCGCAGCTTGCAGGGCTTCGCAGACCGCAGCCTGCGGCGGACGACACCCGTCTTCGTCGGCTTGGCGGCTGCGACCTGTGCCGCGGCGTCCTTCGTTCAGCCCGGCGTTTCGGAAGCGTGGACCTCGCATCCCGTGGTGCTGACGATCATCGTTATTCTGTTCCTTTCCACCGCCGGCGCGCTGATGCGGGCGATCGGTCGATCCTCAGCGCTTCGTCCGTTTCTTCTGGGGCTCTTCCTGTTTGCGCTCGGCGTCGTGGGGCTCGGCGTCGCGATCTTCCCCGACATCGTGCCATTCCGCCTGACACTCTGGCAGGCGGCATCCGCAAGCCTCAGCCACGTCTTCCTGCTGATCGGGGCTGCCATCGTTACGCCGGTCGTGCTCGCCTATTCCGCGTTCGCCTATCGGGTCTTCCGCGGCAAGACGCCTGAGAAGGGATGGGAAGTATGACCGCGCGCCTTCGACGTCTGCGATGGTTCGGCGGCCTTTATCTGGCGTCCCATGCGGCGCTCACGCTCGCGACGCTCCTGATCTGGACGGCGCTACGGCTCGCCAGTTGACTTCGTTGCGTGCCGGCACCGTCTTGGCGAACCGAAAACGAGTTGCTGACGATCGATGACGAGAAACAATTATGAATGAGATGATCCATCCGATTGCGAATACCGCCGTGCCGCAGCCCGCGGCGTCGACGGTGCTCGCGCCGGCCGATCGCCGCTGGCTGCTGCTCGGGCTCGGCCTCGCGACCGGGATGGAATTCTATACCAACGACAGCATGAATCTGATCTTGCCGGATATCACCGGTACGCTCGGTCTATCGTCAGACGAGGGAAGCTGGATCCTGACAGTCTATAACGGCTCAATGTTCTTGAGCGTGCCGGTCTCGATCTGGATGGCGGGACATTTCGGCTACAAGCGTTATGTGATCGCCACCATCGTGGTGTTTGCGATTGCATCGATGGGATGCGCGATCTCACCCGACCTTCCTTCGATGCTGGTCTGTCGCGCGATCCAGGGATTCGCCGGGGGCGGGCTCTATGTCTGGTGGCGCGCGACTATCTATGTGGTGCTGCCCAAGCCGCTGCGAAGCCCGGCGCTAATGCTTGCCTCCACCATCCTCTATCTATCGAGTGCGGCCGGCTTGCTGGGCAGCGGCTACATCACCGATCAATTCAACTGGCGCCTAATTTTTCTGCCCAACTTGATCTACGCGATTGCCGCGATATGGCTTCTGGTGCACTACTTCCCGCGTCTGGAGGGTCCCTCGAAACCGCGCGACGAGGGCGATGGCCTGGGCATTGGGCTGCTCGCTGTGGCGCTGGTGTCGCTGCAGATCATCCTCAGCCGTGGTCCGATTGACGACTGGTTCGGCTCATCGTTTATCCAGGCCCTCGGCTGGACCGGCGTGATCGCGCTCTGCCTGTTCGTGTTCTGGCAAGCCAGCCCATACAACCGCGCGCCACTGTTGCGTATCGAGCTGTTGGGCGATCGCAATGTGACGTCGTCGGCCCTGATTGGTGTATTCACCGGCATCATTCTGTCTGGCAGCCTCTACGCCCTGCCGGAGTTCTTGCGGAACATCGACCCTGAGCCCCACAGCGCCACGCACACCGGGCAAATCATGTGCGTCTATGCGCTCACCGCGGCCGCGATCCGGCCCCTGGTGGTACCGCTGATCGCAAGGATCGGCCAGCGCAAGACCATCGTCTTCGGACTTGTCATGCTGATCGCTTCGATGCTGACGTTTTCGCACGTGCTTACGACGGGAACGCCGGATGTCGTCTATCTCATCCCATTGGTGCTCTATGCCTTCTGCCTGTCGCCTTTGTTGCCGGCCGTGGGCAGCGGTACGGTGGCCCGGGTAGAGCAGAACAAGCTGCTCGACGGCGTGTCGATCTATATGACGTTCCGCCAGTTCGGCGCTGCTGTCGGCGTTGCGCTGCTCACCATTCTGCTCGAGCGGCGCGAAACGCTTCATTCCTCGCGGCTGTTCGAGCACGTTCGCGTAACGAGCCACGTGACGCAGGACTGGCTGAGGTCTGCGGCCGCACTGATCCAGTCGCGGGACGGCCATTCGGCTTTGGAAAGTCTCAACATCGCAATCAAGATGCTCGCTGAGGCCGGTGCCCGGCAGGCGGCAACGCTGGCCTATCAGGATGCCTTCATTTTCATGGCGGCGATCGGCGTTGCCGCGCTGTGCGTGGTCCCGATCATCCCTCCAACCCCGGTAGCAAAGAAATGAGCACGACCGCGCCCGCCGGTTCAAATGGCCTTCACCGCATCCAAGGTAGATCCGGACAACCGGAGAAAATCACGATGACCGTGCAACCCGCTCTCGAAGCACCATCCGTTCCCCACACTGTGCCGGAGGCACACCAGGCCGCGATTGAACCACCCTCGCCGAAGCCGCGGCATGGCCGGTGGTCGTTCGTATCGCTCGGGCTGGCGGCCGCCGGCCTCGTGGGAGCGGCACTCTATCTCTATGTACCGAGCTTCTACGAAGTCGGTACCAACGATGCCTATGTCGACGCGCACGCGATCTCCGTCGTGCCCAAGGTCGCTGCATACGTGTCGGCGCTGCTTGTGAACGACAATTCGAAGATCGCCAAGGGTGACCTGCTCATCGAGCTCGACCCGCGCGACTTCCAGGTTGCTGTCGACAGCACGATGGCGGATCTCAAGAGTGCGGAAGCCAACGCGGCGAATATCGATGCGCAGCTGCACGAGCAGCAGGCTGTCATTGAACAGAATGCGTCGGCGATCGTCGGCGATCAAGCGATGCTCGAATTTTCTCAGCAGGAGTTACAGCGATATCAGTCACTCGCGAGCACAGGATCCGGTACGGAGCAGCGGTTGCAGCAGGCGCAATCCGAGATTGGCCAACGGCAGGCGAACCTCAGGCGCGATCTGGCCGCGTTCGCCGCCTCACGCGCCCACGTTGCGGTGCTCGAAACCCAGGGCCGCCAGGCGCAGGCTACGATTGATCGTCAGCGTGCGGCTCTCGCGCAGGCCCAGCTCAATCTGTCCTATACGAAGATCTATGCGACCGAGGCCGGGAGTGTCGCCAACAAGACGGTCGAGGTTGGTAACTTCGTCCAGCCGGGACAGGTACTGCTGTCGGCGGTCCCCGACGTCCTCTACATCACCGCCAACTACAAGGAAACGCAGATGACGAGCGTTCGGCCCGGCCAGCCCGTCACCATCAGGGTCGACGCCTTTCCCAATCTGCGCCTGAAAGGTCATGTGGATAGTATTCAGCGCGGCACGGGCTCGCAATTCGCGCTGCTTCCACCTGAAAACGCGACCGGCAACTTCGTGAAGGTGGTGCAGCGTGTTCCGGTCAAGATCACGTTCGATGACCCCGGAGAGGCCATCAAATGGATATCGCCTGGCATGTCGGTTGAAACACGAATCACCTTTGGGACGGCGCCGCGCTGGCTGGGCTTCCTGAATTAGCGTGTTCCCGGCCGCGAATAACTGAGCCAATAAGCGAGTTCAAACTTGAATGCGATCAAGATGCAAAATGCCAGTATGGTCGAACGCCTCCGCCCGATACTTGGAGCGCCCGTTCTGCGATGGGTCGCTCTGCTGGGCCTGTGCGCGGCATATCTGCAGGGCGGCTTCGACAAGGCGGCAGATTTTTCCAGCGCCATCGCCGAGATGAATCATTTCGGACTGTCGCCAGCCGCACCGCTTGCCGTCGCGACGATTGTCATGGAAATTGTCGCGTCTATCCTGATTTTGACTGGGTTTTATCGATGGTTGGGCGCATTGGCGCTTGCGGGCTTCAACTTCTTTGCTACCTTCGTCGCCAACCGCTTTTGGGAAATGGCGCCTCCGGAGCGCTTCATGGCTGCCAATTCGTTCTTCGAACATCTTGGCCTCGTCGGAGGATTCCTGCTTGTCGCCTGGTACGACCTGCGTGAACGAAGTCATGCGTCGGATCCGTAGCCTTCGCCGTGACTGAGGGCACGAAAAGTACCGCCGGCGATCCGATGCCGGGTACGAGCGGGTTCGCGCCATTCCGTCAAACGACGTTCGCCGTACTCTGGATCGCGACGGTACTAGGCAACACCGGCAGCTTCATGCGCGACGTTGCCAGCGCCTGGCTTGTCACCGATTTGTCGAGCGCGCCGGCGGCGGTCGCGATGATTCAGGCGGCGAGCACGATACCGGTATTCCTGCTCGCGATTCCAGCGGGCGTCCTTTCGGACATTCTCGACCGGCGCAAGCTTCTGATTACAATGCAGCTCGTGCTCGCATCGGTCAGCGCCACGCTGATGCTGCTGTCCTATACCGGCGTGTTGACGGTCGGCTTGCTTGTGGCGCTGACGTTCGTCGGCGGTGTCGGCGCAGCCCTCGCGAGCCCGACCTGGCAGTCGATCGTACCCGAGCTTGTCCCCAGGCAAGACCTGAAGAACGCGGTGGTGCTGAACTCGCTAGGTTTCAACATAGCGCGGTCGATCGGACCGGCCGCGGGCGGCCTGCTGCTGGCCGCGCTGGGCGCCGCAGTCGCCTACAGTGCCGATGTCGTGAGTGATCTTGTCGTTGTCGCCGCTCTCGCATGGTGGCGACGTGCGCCCAGCGCGGATGACGAACTGTCGGAACGCTTCTTCGGGGCGTTCAGGGCCGGACTCCGTTTCGTTCGCTCAAGCCGCGAATTGCATGTGGTGTTGATGCGCGCGGCGATATTTTTTGCTTTCTCAAGTGTTCTGTGGGCGCTCCTGCCGATCGTCGCCAGGCAACTTCTCGGCGGCAACGCCGGATTCTACGGCATCCTGCTCGGTGCGGTCGGCGCGGGCGCTATCCTCGGTGCGCTGGTCCTGCCGCAACTGCGCCGCCGTTTCGACGCTGATGGCTTGTTGCTCGGCGCCGCGATCATCGCGGCCATTACCATGGCGGTATTGGCTCTCGCCCCGCCGCGATGGCTTGCCGTCGTGATCCTGCTTGGGCTTGGCGGCGCATGGATTGTCGCGCTGACGTCGCTCAACGGCGCGGCGCAGGCGATCCTGCCTAACTGGGTTCGCGGCCGGGGCCTTGCCGTCTATCTGATGATCGTCAATGGGGCCATGGCTGGCGGAAGCCTCGGATGGGGGATAGTGGCCGGGGCCTTGAGCGTGCCAGCGACGCTCCTGGTCAGCGCTTGCGGGCTCTTCGTTGTTGCCTTCATTCTCCATCGCATCAAGCTGCCGGCAGGCGAAGCCGATCTGAAGCCGTCGAATTATTGGCCCGAACCCCTGACCGCCGATCCCGTCGAGCATGATCGCGGGCCGGTGCTCGTCCTGATCGAATATCGCATCGCGAAGGACGACCGTTTGAAGTTCTTCCAGTGCTTGAAGCGGCTATCGCAGGCGCGCCGGCGCGACGGAGCCTACGGCTGGGGCATCACGGAAGATGCCGCGGATTCGGAGCGTATCGTGGAATGGTTCTTGGTCGAGTCATGGGCAGAGCATCTACGCCAGCACCATCGCCTGTCGAATGCCGATGCGGATATTCAGCGGGAAACAACGCAGTTTCACATCGGCCCAAATCCTCCGGTGGTGCGTCACTTCCTGGCGCTGGAGCTGGATGATGTCGGCCGGTGAACGGGAGGGCCACATGAAGGAGCCGCACCGCAAGCTATTGCGTTTCGTCGAGCCAGCCTTGGGAAATCTAGGCTAAGCCGATGGAACGCTCCCGGCGGTCAATGGAGCACTGCTTAAAGAAAAGGATCGGTCGATGGGGGGAGTTCTTGAGGGAGTGCGGGTGCTCGATTTCGGGCGCTATATCGCGGGGCCCTATTGCGCGACATTGCTAGCGGAATTCGGCGCGGAGGTGATCCGCGTGGAGAAACGCGACGGCAGCGAAGACCGTTTCGTAGCTCCAGTGGGCGCGGGCGGCGAAGGTGCGTTGTTCCTGCAGATCAATCGCAACAAGAAATGCATCACACTCGACCCGATGAAGGCAGAAGGGCAGGAGGTGCTACGGCAACTGGTCGCGAAGTCGGACGTGGTGGTCGCGAACCTGCCGCCGCAGACGTTAAAAGCGATGAAGCTCGATTATGAAACGCTGAAGGCGATCAAGTCCGACATTATTCTCACGACCGCGACCGCATTCGGCGGACCGGGCCCGTGGTCGGATCGGGTTGGCTTCGACGGCGTCGGACAAGTCATGTCGGGTGCGGTCTACATGACAGGCGCGGGCGATCCGCCTTATCGCGCGGCGGTGAACTGGGTCGACTTCGGCACCGCGCTGCATTGCGCCTTCGGTACGCTCGCCGCCTTGATCGAGCGCGGCAAGTCGGGCCGCGGGCAGATCGTTGAAGGCGCGCTACTGGCGACCGCGCTCTCCTTTACCAACGCGACCCTGATCGAACAGTCGGTGATCGCCGCCAACCGCGTTCCGACCGGAAATCTTGGCCAAACAGCGGCGCCTGCCGATATCTACCGCACCAGGGACGGCTGGATGCTTTGCCAAGTCACGGGACACCCGCTGTTCGTTCGCTGGGCGAAGCTGATGGGCGAGGAAGATCATTGGCTGAAGGATCCGCGCTTCTCCAATGACCTTAAGCGTGGCGAGAATGGCCCGCTGATCAGCCAGCGGATGGCGCGGTGGTGCGCCGAGCGCACCACGCAGGAGGCCGTCGATATCCTCGGAACAGCACAAATACCGGCTGGACCTGTATTGAGCCCACAGCAAGCGCTGGATCACCCTCACGTTCGTGCCGCGGGCTTTATGACTAGTGTGGACTATCCGGGCTTGCCGAGCCCGGCGCCGATTGCACGCGCCGCAATAAGACTTTCGCAGACCCCGGGCGAAATCGTTAGCCGACCGCCGACGCTCGGCGAGCACACCGAGCTTGTGCTGGGAGAGCTCGGCTACGATGCAGCAGCAATCGCGGCGCTGCGGGAAAATGGAGCGATTTAGGGCCGATTTCGAGCCGCGCGGGCCGTCTTTAAATGACCGCTGTTGGCGGCGCGAAGCGGACGTCGAGGTCCGATCGCGCGTGTCCTCAACATAACTATTTCCCGATCGAATTAGAACGTCGCGGAGATCGTCGATCTCCAGACTTGGTACGTCATGCGACATAACCGCCGTCTATCGTCTGGCTGGAGCCGGTAATGAATCCGGCCTCGGGGCTTGCGAGATAGGCCACGAGTCCCGCAATCTCTTCAGGCTTGCCCAAGCGTCCGAGGGGCACCAGTGGCTTCACCATCTCGGCGTAAGCAGCTGTCATGTCTGTTTCGGTGGGTCCAGGCTGGACGTTATTGACGGTAATCCCGCGCGGCGCGAGGTCGATAGCGATGCCCCGCACCAGCGAGGCAACAGCGCCCTTTGTCATCGAGTAAACGCCTGCTCCCGGGAATGCAGTTCGAACAGCCGTATTGCTGCCGATTGTGATAATCCGTCCGCCTTCCCTGAGATGGGGGCACGATGCCTGGATCGCGACGAAGATGCCACGCACATTCGTCGCCATCATACGATCGAAGTCGGCAAGATCATACTTGTCCACCGTGCCGCGTATCAAGATCCCGGCATTGACGACCAGAATGTCCAGATGGCCAAAGCGTGCGATCGTCTGTGCCACCGCATCCACGACGGCTTTTGGATCGGCACTGTCGGCTTTGATCGCGATCACGGGCTGGCCATCCGCTTCCGCCGCGCGGGCGGTTTCGGCCGCCTTCTCCGCCGAGTTGGCGTAGGTCAGCGCAACCGACGCGCCGTTCGCAGCAAGTCGCCGCACGATCGCCGCACCAATGCCTCGAGAGCCCCCAACAACAAGGGCGACCTTATCGATTAGCGTAGGTTCGTTATACATATGCTCTCTCCGTTATTGACTAATAAGTCCAAAATTGTCCAGACCAATGCTCGCAGCACTGCCGCGAAACTACTGATTTTTCAAACTTGCGATCGCAAAGGCGGCCGTGTCGCGCAGAGCTTGAAGAGAAGCTCCTGCCTTTGCTGCGACCTGGAGTCCGAACATCGTTGTTTCCACGAAGCGCGCGGCCCGCTCGATCTGGACATTCGCTCCGATTTCGTTTGCCGCTTGCGCGTGCCGTAGCCGCTCGATCAGAGCCTTGTGCTGCGCGCCACCGCTCTTGGCGCGCAGTGCTGCCAGGTCGGTGTCGGTGTTTCCGAATTCGCAGATGGAGCCGACACCCATGCAGCCCCTCTCGCGCGTGGATTTATCTGAAGCAATGATGCCGATAACAAGCGCTTCAATTCCGGCCAGCGGCGAAGCGGTCGATCGCAGTCGCCTGATGTTCTCGGCAATGCTCTCTCGCTGATATCTCTCAAGCGCTTCCAGATAAAGGCGGTGTTTGTCGCCGAACGTGTCGTACATGCTCTGCCGGCCGATATTCATTGCACGCAGCAGATCGTCCGTAGAAGTTGCAGCATAGCCCTTTCGCCAGAAAACGGACATCGCCCGTTCTACCGCTGCATCACGATCAAATTCCCTTGGCCTTGCCATGGCCGTGGTTAGCTAATTTGGACCGATCTGTCAATAACTGCGCATCCGGCAACGGAAGCATTCTTGTTGAATGGCTGGTGTTGGCGGTCGCACGAGGCCGCCATCGGTCAGGCCCTGCCAGGACATGCCGTCACGCGAGCAGTTCACGAAAATTATACTTTACGATAGTAAAGTAAAGTGACATAGTCCCTGCGGTCGAACGGACGATGCTTAGGTTGTCGTCTTCTCGACATCGTCAAACGTCGACCGAAAGGGTCGCGAAAAGCCGGAGTGGAACGATGATCGAGGAGAGGGACATCAGCGTCGCCATGAGGGACGGCACGCGGCTTGCCGTCGACGTTTACCGTCCGGATGCGCCGGGCAAATACCCCGTGCTGTACGCGTCAGCGCTGCACAACAAGGACATCCAGGGTCCTGACATCGCGGATATCTTGCCGCCGCAACCGGCGCACGCGCCGCTCTGGTTCGGCCCCATCGAGGCGGGCAACACGCGACGCTTTATCGCCAATGGCTACGTTCATGTGATCGCGCAGCCGAGGGGCTCTGCCAAATCGGAAGGACACTACGGCCACGAGGATTCGGATCACTACGATCTGATCGAATGGATCACGCAGCAACCCTGGTCAGACGGCAAGGTCGGAATGGTCGGCATCTCCGGATTTGCCGGAGAACAATGGCGAGCGGCCGCGCAGGGACATCCGGCCCTGAAGGCTATCTTTCCCTATGACGCGTGCAGTGCGTATGGCGGCATGTTCGGATTCCGCGACTTCAATCCCGGCGGGGTCCTGCACAGTTTTCCTTATTTGCTCGACGTCTTTAGCACGGTTCATGAGTCGCGTGGCCGGCCTGCGGAACTTCCCGCCGCGGAGGAGGACCTCTGGCGTCGAGCCATGCGGAATCCGGACTACAAGCAATACATCAACCTCTACAACATTCTCACTCAAAAGGGGCAGCGGACGTTCATCATGTATCTCATGATGACACATCCCTGGGAGTTCGACGGCACGGTCGAGCGCGCGGAAGAGACCTTCAAGAAAATCAAAATACCAT
>Ga0210399_10002298_pt1 | contig 14922 bp, 14 predicted proteins | sample IncBWC14MmetaG_FD_150865 | JGI IMG/M metagenome (GOLD analysis project Ga0210399, IMG submission 150865) | Forest soil microbial communities from Barre Woods Harvard Forest LTER site, Petersham, Massachusetts, United States - Inc-BW-C-14-M | ecosystem: Environmental > Terrestrial > Soil >...
CTGGCTGTGCGAGAAAACCGCGAGTAGGTTTCCCGTGACACTATTGCATCAGTCATTGAAGCAACCATCCCTGATAAGCGCGGCCGGCTTTCCCGCCGCAGCTAGGATTCACATCCGCCCACTTGGGCCATTCCATCACGTTCAGCGGTTTTTTTCCAGTTCCGAACTCAACAACCCGATGGGCGTCGCGCCCGCCGAATGCATGAGGTCCAGAACATGGGCGACCGCTTGAAACTCGAGCGAGCGATCCGCCTGAACAAACGCAACCCGATCGGAGCGCCGGGCAAGAATATCCTGCAAACGAGCGCTCAACTCCCCGAGCGGAACTCCCGACTGGTTGATTCGGGGCGAACCATCCGAGGCAATCTGAACAATGATTGTTTCGGGTGGATCTTTTGGGACTGGGCGGTCTGTCTGCTGCGGTATAGCCGCGTCCAGCCCCTTCTGGCGATGCGGAATGATCATGAAGATGACCAGCAGCACCAGCAGAATGTCAATCAGCGGGACCACATTCACATCGGAAACGATCCCGCGCCTGCCCACAACAACGCCCACTCCCATGAGTCACCTCGCGAAGCTAAATTACCCTGCGAGGAGGACTCCCACATCCCGGCGTAAACTCGAGCACGAGCTACTGCCCTGCTTCCAGCTTGGCGGTGATCAGACCGACTTTGTCGATGCCTGCGCCGCGCATAATGTCGATGGCACGCGCCACAGACATGAACAGCACATCGTTGTCGCCCTTGACGAAGGCGACTTTTTCGGCGCGATCCTTGAAGATCTGTTCGATACGCGGCCCGAGGCTGTCCCAAGTGGCATCTTCATTGTTGATCTTGAGCTTGTCGCCCTTGTGAATCTGTACCACGACCGTCTTGTTCTCGAGTTCCTGATTCTGTTGCTGGTTCGGCGAGGGCTGCGGCACAAGGGTATCCATACCCTTGGGCGTAAGAGGCGTGATAACCATGAAAATGATGATGAGCACCAGCAGAATGTCGATCAGAGGAACGATATTCGGCGACGCCATTGATCCTGAGCTGCTACCTACATCCATCCCCATTGCGAGATCTCCTGTCGTGCCGCCGCCCGCCTCTTTTGGAGTCTGGCTGCCGCGCCGGGTGGGAGCCAGCGCGGAGCCTGAACATCGGCAAACGAATGAGCGTACAGCAATATCCCTACTGCGCCCTCAATCGCCGGGATTGGCCGGCGGCTGGGGGGCCTTTGTGTTGGGCCCGGGGGCCTGTGTTTTTTCCGTCAGCAGACCGAGCTGGTCGACGCCCGCGGACCGGATTTCGTCCACGATTGCCACCACATCTCCATACTTGGCGCGCGCATCGCTTTTAACATAGACGGTCTTGTCCAGTTTGTTGGCGAGGCGGTCCTTGATCTGCCCGGTGATTTCTTCCTTTTTGATCTTGGTGTTTCCCATGTACAGGTTGCCGTCGCGGGTGACCGCAACCACAATCGCGTCATCCTTGTCGGCGTCCTTCATATCCCGGGCATTCTTGGCCGTAGCCATGTCTACCTGGTGGGTCTTCTGCAACATGGGGGTGACCACCATGAAGATGATGAGCAGCACGAGCATGATGTCCGCCATCGGAATCACGTTCGGTGCTGCCATCTGGGGGCCGGCTTGCGGCTTGTAAGCCATAGTATGCCTTCTTCCGGGTTACTTCTTGGTCGCGCCGCGGCGCAGGATGAAATAGTTGATCAGCTCCATGGAGGAGTTGTCCATCTCAACGTCAAACGCTTCGACCTTGTTCGTAAAATAGTTGTAGGCCCACACGGCGGGGACGGCTACGAGGAGGCCGAACGCGGTGGTGACCAGCGCCTCAGCGATACCGCCGGCTACCGCGGAGAGACCCGTCGCCTTCTGGCTTTCAATTCCCTTAAACGCGTTCAAGATGCCGACGACCGTGCCGAACAGTCCGACGAACGGCGCCGTCGAACCGATGGTGGCGAGCGCCGAGAGACCCCGCTTCATTTCCGCGTGCACGATGGCGACGGAGCGTTCCAGGCCGCGCTTCGCGGCTTCGATCACTTCCGCGTCGGAAACCTGCTGCGAAGCCGACTGGAATTCCGAAAGCCCCGTGGCGACAACCTTGGCGATGTGGCTCTTCTTGTTGCGCTCGGCGATGGCGATTGCTTCGTCGAGTTTTCCGTCCTTGAGCGCGCCGGCAACCTGTTGCACGAACAGGCGCGACTGCTTGCGCGCGTTGTTGTACATCAGGAAGCGGTCAATCATGACGCCGAACGAGTACACCGAGAGAATGAAGAGAATGACGACTACGACTTTGGCGAGGAGGCCCATCGAAATCCACATGGAACGCAGGTCCCATGAAGTGGTGGGCTCCTGCAGCCACGCCGCGTAAACCAACAAAGTTGCTAACATTCGTTTGCTCCTTATTTCCGAGGGGCGCCGGGCGAGCCGGATCCCACAAGTGAGTTAATTCGACTGCGGACTCAGACCGGCGCGCACGTCCCACGACACCCGCGCCGCCCCGTTGAACAACTTACTGTGCCAGAGAGAAAATCACGTCGATTTCGGTGTCCACTTCGACCGGATCACCGTTCAGCAGCGTTGGCTGATAGCGCCACTGCCGGACCGCGTCCAGTGCGGATTGCACAAGGAGTGGATGGCCCGAAACCACTTGCAGTTGCTCCACGGCGCCGTTTTTCCCGATGATGGCGTGCAGTTTCACGGTGCCACTGATGCGCGTCTGCCGCGCAAGGGGCGGATAGAGAGGCTGAACACGGTTGACCAGGCGAGCGGCCTGCACGTTACCACCAACGGTGACGCGTTTCGGGTTAGCCCTGGGCGGCGGCGGTGGTGCGTTTCCTGCGCCACCAATCACGCCTCCAATCACGCCGCTAGCGGACCCGCCGGCAACGCCGCCGGGAACACCGCCAGCCATTCCGCCCAAGTCAGGCTCAGCTTCCTCCTTAATGACTTTGAGGTCCTTGGGGATGGCTTTTGGCTGAACCAGCTTTCCGGCATCCATCAAGTGCTGAATCGGTTTGCGAATCACTTGAACGGCGGCCGGGGGCGGTGGCGGAGGAGGCGGCGGTGGCGGTGCCAGTAGAATCGAGGACATGAGCGTCTTTGGCAACGCTTCCGTATAAATCAGAGGAATCAGGATCAGAATCGCGAGGAACAGGACCTGAAAGATCATGGAAATGACGACCGTCCACGGCTTGTTGGTCTTCTTGTTCGTCGAAGTTGATACGACCATTTCTTCAAACATGGTTGGCTACTACCTCCTCCCAGAAGTCGCGAGGCGCGGTTGCCCGCCCTCGTTGCTCCGGGGTCTGCTGCCGGCTGCGGTTCCGGTGCTTGCGACTCCGCCGTGTCCCCGCCAGTTATTCCAGGCGACGACGAGCGGAGCAGCGATACCAAAACTGGAGTACGTTCCTACCACAATCCCCACCACCAGGGCAAAGGCGAACGCCCGAAGCACCTGGCCGCCCATCAGGAACAGGACGAGCACGGTGAGGAAGGTTAGTCCGCTGGTCAGAATCGTTCGCGACAGTGTCTGGTTGATCGACTTGTTGACAATGTCTGCGAATGGCTCCTTGCGCAGCAGGCGGCTGTTTTCCCGGATGCGGTCAAAGATGACGATAGTATCGTTCATCGAGTAACCAACCAGGGTGAGCAAAGCTGCGATGACCGTCAGCGAAATTTCGAATCCAAAAATCTTGAATAGACCCAGAGTAATCAGGACGTCATGGAATACCGCCAGAACCGCCGCGGCTCCGTAGACCCACTCGAACCGAAAGGCAATATATACCAGCATGCCTGCTAAAGCATAGAGGGTAACTCGGATGGCCTGATTGCGTAACTCGCCACCCACCTTGGCGCTAACGATTTCGGCGTTGCGAATGGCGAAGGGGGCAGGGGAAAAACCGTCTTTGAGTGCCGATATCACGGCGGGGGTGACGCCGTTCACCTTGGCGAGGTCATCGAGACTTGTGAGGACACCGTTCTGGTCCTTGTCGCGGTAAGCGAGAATAGCTTTTGCCAGCTGCTGGTATTTGTCACCTGCGGCCACCGAAAGCCCCAGTGGATCTTTCGCTGACAAAAAATTCGCTAGCTGAGTGGGCGTGGCAGCATTGAAATCCTGCTTGCCGGTGCTGGAAACACCATAAGTAGCATTGAGGGCGCTGAGCACCTTCGCCTTGGCCTCATCGAGTGCCTGATCACCCTCCCCAACCTGCGCCACGAAAATCAAGACCTCGTTGGAATTCGGATTGGCAATATCACTAATGCTTTGAATCTCGCTGTTGCCCAGGCCCTGGGCGCGCAGGCTGTTGCGTAGCTGTTCGACATCGGGCGCTTTGGCAAAGCGTACGTCCACGTCGGTGCCACCCCGGAAATCAATGCCGTACTTGATGCCGCCCTTCAGAAAAATGGCGGCCCAGCCGATGAGCAACAAGGTACCGCTCAAGGCGAAGAAATACTTAGCCTTACCCATCCAGTCGAGATTGGGCTGTTTAAAGAGCTCGATCATGCCGTTTCGCGCTTCCCTTCTTTAGACTCCACTGTCTTCCTGTTTGTTCCCAGCCCCCAAAAGATGGAGTACTACCGGAACCATTTGGCTGTACCTAGATACTCAGTTCGGCCTGGCGATCCATCTTGCCCAGGTGGTATTGGAAAATCGTCTTGGAAACGTAGATCGCGGTGAAGACGTTGGCGATCAAACCGATGGTCAGGGTGATGGCAAAGCCCTTGATGGGGCCCGTCCCGAAGATGAAAAGGAAAAAGGCCGAGACCACCGTGGTTACGTGCGTGTCAATGATGGTCAGAAACGCCTTGGAGAAGCCAGCATCCACTGCGGCGGCGGCTGACTTGCCGTTGCGAAGTTCCTCGCGGATGCGTTCGAAGACCAGAACGTTCGAGTCCACACCCATACCGATGGTCAAAATCACGCCCGCGATGCCTGGCAGGGTCAAAACAGCGCCAAACATGGCCAGCGCCGCCAATAGAATCACCAGGTTGATAATTAAGGCAAGCACGGCGTTCACGCCCGACAAGCGGTAGTAGAACACCATGAAGACCATCACCACCAGCAAACTCAGGATGGAAGCCTGCACGCCGTGGCGGATGGAGTCGGCACCTAGTGAAGGTCCTACGGTGCGCTCTTCCAGATACTTGATCGAGGCAGGTAGTGCACCGGCACGCAACACCAGCGCCAGATCGTGCGCTGCTTCCTGGCTGAAGTTGCCGTCAATGCGGCCCTGGTCCTCAATGCGGCTCTGAATTGTGGGTGCCGAGTACACCTGATGCTCGAGGACAATGGCCATCTGCCGGCCGCGGTTCTGTTCGGTGAAGGGGCCGAAACGCTTCGCTGCCTCGTTCGAAAGCACAAAGTTGATTTGCCACTGGCCGGGCATTTCCGTGTTGCGATTTTCCGTAGCGCTGCGCAGGTCGCGCCCAGTCACCACCGGGGGCCGTTGCACCAGATACCAATTCTCCGACGTATCGTTCGGATTTTGGCGGATGTGCGATTCCGGCCGTTCTTTCAGCAGTTCGGTGCCCGGCGGCAGAATGCCGCCATGCCGGGCCAGCCCTTCGGCTTGTGAAGGATACGGCGTGGGGTCCACCAGCAACATCAATTCGAGTTGCCCGCCCGCTTGAATAACCGCCTTGGCACGCTCGGGATCGCCTTCGCCGGGGAGTTGCACGAGAATTTCGTTGTCCTTGCGTCCATGCAATTGAATGGTGGGTTCCGTCAAGCCCAGGGCGTTGATGCGGCGCTCGATGGTCTCGAGCGACTGGTTCATTGTGGTTTCCTGGATGCGCGCAATCTCGCTCGGGCGCATCGTAAGCATGTAAGACGCCGTTTCGCCCGGCGCGGGAGCAAGTTCCCAGACGCCTTCGTATTGTTCGTGAATCAGATCGCGAAATGCCGAGAGCTGCTCGGAAGGAATATTGCGCACGATGATGTGCGTGTCGTCGGCGCGGCGCACTTCGTCGTAGCGAATATTTTTGGCGCGCATGGCGGTGGTCAGGCGATCCACCGTCTGGTCGGTCTCCTGCGCGATGGCTTCCTGCACCTGCACCTGAAGGATCAGATGCGTGCCGCCCTGCAGGTCCAGACCGAGCTTGATCTGGTGCTCGAAATTATTTTTCAGCGCCGTGAGCGACGTGGGGAAATCCGGATAGCCGATCACAGCGTAGATGCACAACAGAATGACAGCGAGGATGAACAGAGCTTTCCACTTCAGATTAGGGTTCATGGTTAAGAGATCAAGCGCGTAATCGAGCGGCTCATGGAGTTATTTCGCATCGTCGGATGCCTCCACCTGAGCAATCGCTGCCCGCGCGATGCGGATTTTTACATTGTCGGCGATCTTCAGAATGACGGTATCGCCGTCCATGCCATTGATCGTGCCGTAGATGCCCGCTGTGGTGATAACCTTGTCGCCGTTCTTCACGGCGGCCAGCATCTCCTGCACCTTCTTGCGCTGCCGCTGCTGCGGCAGAATAACGAGGAAATACATGATTCCGAACATGAGCCCGAGGGGAATCAGAAAACCGCCAAACCCTCCTCCGATGCCGCCACCTTGCCAGAAAAAAAGTGCTGCCAGATTCATGTTCTGAATTGTTCCATGCCTTTCCGAGTTTTCTGAATCGACCTGCTGGCGCAGCCGCATCCCGAACCGGAAGGAGAGAATACCATCCTCTAGCGGGTGTGTTCCCGCTTCCCTTCCCGCTCGATTCTCCTGCTGAGACTCGACTTGTGCGGGTTGCCCGCGCCCTCCAACGCCTTACGTGCGTCCCGGGCGGCTCGCTTCAGGCTGGGCCCGCCGCATAACGCGCGCGCAGCTCTGTCGCGAAATTTGCAAGTTGTCCAAAACTGATAGCCTCTCGGATTTGTCGCATTATGTCAAGGTAAAAGTGGACATTGTGGTGGGTCGCCAGGATGGCCGCGGTGATTTCTCCAGCGGCGAAGAGATGCCGAAGATAAGCGCGCGTGTAGCGTCGGCAGACCGCGCAAGTGCATCTCGGATCGATCGGGCGCTGGTCTTCGACGTAGCGCGCGTTCTTGATGAGCACGCGGCCTTCGCTGGTGTAAAGGCAAGCGTGCCGCGCCGCGCGCGTGGGCAGTACGCAATCCATCATGTCGATCCCGCGCGCGACGTAATCGGGAATTTGTTCCGGCCTCCCAACGCCCATCAGGTAGCGCGGCCGTTCTTTCGGCAGCAGCGCGGTCACTTCTGAGGCCATTTCGCACGTGGTTTCGTGTGGTTCGCCGACGGCGAGGCCGCCGACCGCATAGCCGGGAAATCCCAGCTCCAGCAGTTGGTGCGCGCTTTCCCGCCGCAAATCCGGAAACGTTGCGCCCTGCACGATGCCGAACTGCCACTGCGGGGGTTCGCCGTTTTGCTGAGCTTGCTGCAGAAAATATTGCCGCGCCCGCCTTGCCCAGTCGGTAGTGCGCTTCAGCGCCGCTTCGGCGATGTTACGCGGCGCCGGCGTCTCGATGCATTCGTCGAGGGCCATCGCGATGTCGGAACCGAGTGCGAGTTGAATTTCTGCGGCTTTTTCTGGCGTGAGGAGATGCTCCGAACCGTCGAGGTGGGAGCGAAAGCGCACGCCTTCATCGGTGATCTTTCGCAATTCTGCCAGGCTGAACACCTGGTAGCCTCCGGAATCGGTGAGAATCGCGCCGTTCCAGGACATGAACTGGTGCAGTCCGCCCATTTTCCGGATCAGTGCGTGCCCTGGCCGTAAATACAAATGATAAGTGTTGGCAAGGATGATTTTCGCGCCCAGCGTCTCCAGTGCTTCCTGCGTGAGACCTTTCACGGTCGCCGCCGTTCCCACGGGCATGAACACCGGCGTTTCGATCACTCCGTGCGGCGTTTTCAACTGCCCACGGCGCGCACCGGTCGGATCGTTTTTCAAAACCTCAAACGAAAAATTCACTCGTTTAGTGTATCAGGAGAAAGCGAACGCCAATCCCACGCGGAGAACAAGGTAAATCAGGAACACTCCGAGAACAATGCTGAAGGATTTGCCGCCCTTGAGCTTTTTGGGATATACGGCAGCAAAACCGATCGAGAGAAGGATTAGCTTCCAGAGCTCGAGCAGATCAATGTTTTTGGCGAGAGCGACGAGCCATTTGGAGGCATCGTCGGGGAGCAGCGCCGCCAGGTTGGTGGCGACTGGATTGTCCAGATCGAACATCCCGACTGGCTTGAGGAACAGGACGGTGACAAAGAGAATTGTGCCCACGATGGAGGCGGGGATAACGGCGTGCGAAACGATGGCAAGGGAGGTCTTAAAGTTTGTTCCCGCGCCAGCCATTATATTGAACGCGCCCCATAGAACCAGAGCGATGACAAGCAAACCACAGATGGGGATCACCAAGCCAAAAACGTAGGCGAATACAGGCGAGTACTTTGCGCTCATCTCCACTCGTTGTTCTTTTTGCTCGGTGGAGAGTTGAGAAGCTTGCGGGCTCTTCTCTATCTGCTGAGCAATGTAGTCGCGCCAACTGAAGTGGCTGTTCAAAGCAATGATGGCCGCAAGACTGAATAGGAGAATCAGGGCTGTGGGCAGGACCCAACTCGGCTTGCGAACTATATCTTCGAAAGTTGGCTTGGGAGAAAAAAATACGCCGATGATCCGGCCGAACGGAGAGATTGCGCCCTGCGGCTCTGCCACAGGAGCGGGAATGGTAGCCATCGAGGACTCCTCCACCACAGAGATGTCGCGAATTGCTGCTGAGAGTGTTACGCGGGACCCGCACGAAAAATATCACACCTCGCCCGAACGCGGTATCTCCGGCACGGCCGCCAGCAACTCTTTCGTGAATCTCGCGGCCGCGCACCTGCCGCCACTCCTCCTCGCTCAATCCAACAAGGTTTTTCGCCGCACCCGCAGCGGAACTCTCTGCACTCTTTGTAGGGGAGGAGCTCGCTCCTCCCTCTTCGCCACCGCCGAGCAACACTTGCCCGCTAACCCGCGCTCCCGCCGGCAACAACCCCATCAACGCCAGCGACAACATCGTCTTCCCGCTGCCCGACTCGCCCACCAGCCCGACGCACTCGCCCTCGCCGATGCGCAGCGACACCTCATTCACCGGCCGCACCCACCCCGCCGCCGTCGGCAACTCCACAATGAGTCCGCGCACATCAAGTAGAGGATTCACGATGACATGATAATTGCGACGCCCAACATTTCGCTAGAAATCTGAATTCAGTTTCGTACACTTCACTTGTGGCGTTACATACCCAACTCGCTCATGCCAGTTTGGACAACCGGGAATGGAGAATCTGCGCTCTTCCAACGCCGAGAAAACTAAAGATGACCTGGAGGATCTGGGTCGAGTTTCTTGTTCTTGTTCTGGTCGCTGGAACAGGATTCTCGACATTCGGTGGGTACGTAATGGCCTTCTACCGAGTGTCGAGCGGTACGGTGTCGGCGATATTCCTCATGGCGTTTATCACTCTGTTCGTATTTCTAATCTTCTATTCACTTTTCTGCAGCGGCGTTTCCGACCATCCTCTTCTGAAGCAAGGCAAATGCGTCGCCGGCAAGGTTATTTCGCAAAGAAGAATAAAGATGGGTAGGGGATCACAAAGCGAAATCACTTACTCGTTCCCTGTCGGTCCTGGAAAGCCGATGACTGGCCACGGGACCGACTGGACTGGATTCTATTTGAAAGACATGCCGGTCCTGGTGTTTTTCGACCGTGAAGACATATCGAAAAATGTCGCGTACTGCTGCGCCGCGTGGAAAGTGCGCCTCGAAGATGGCACATTGCTAGAGCCATAGATAGTTTTGCATCCGTCACACCTCTAATCTGCCGAGACCTCTTCCGATAGTAAACTGATACGTTCCATGGCCACCGCCGTCACACATCGGGTTGATTGGTCGCTGCTCTGGCAGCAGCGCGGATTCCGCTATTTCTTTACGGCGATGTTTGTCTCGCTGTTCGGCAGCGGGATGAATTTCATTGGCGTCAGCTGGTACATCATGTCGGCCACGCACTCGACGGTGGCGGTGAGCTGGCAAGTCATCGTCGTTACCCTCCCGGGCCTCGTCGTGCCGTTTCTCGGCGGCGTCTTGATTGATCGCCTCGACCGCCGCTACCTCGGTGTGCTGCTCGATCTCTCGCGCGGCTTCGCGGTGCTGGCCATTGCCTATATCGCATGGCGCGGCCACCTGCACGTCTGGCACCTCTATTTCATGACGCTCATCACGGGCACCGGCTCCGCGATGTACTGGTCCAACGTAAACGCGCTGGTGCAGGAAGTGGTGCCGCCCAGCCAGTTCACTGGCGCGAACGCGTCTGTCCTCGTCGGCGTGCAGAGCGGCATGCTCCTCGCCGGCACCTTCGTCGGCTTTTTCTACGACAACATGGGCATCGCCGGAATTCTGCTGATCGACGGGCTCACCTACTTCGTCTCCGCCTACTGCCTCTATCGCCTCCGCAGCGGTTACGTCTCGCCGCGCGATCACCGGCAGTACCCGCGCGAATATTCCGAGTCCGCCGACACAGCGTCACAAGCCCTCGGCAGCGGCGAAAATCCCGAAATCGCGGAAGCGGGAACATCGCTGGCAATTTATGCCGCCGATATGAAGGAAGGTTTCGCATACCTGCGCAGCCAGCCGGTGGTGCTGGCGCTGGGCGTGACGCACGCGATCTTGATGGCCAGCGTCGTCAGCGGCAACGTGGTTGTGGTCGCGCTGGCGAACGACGTGCTCCATTCCGGATCGCGCGGATTTGGCTTCATCGAAGCGGGCTGGGCGATCGGCGCGATTGCCGGCGGTCTGATCACCAGCCAGCTTCCGCAGCGCGTTCGCTTGCCGCTGTACGTCGCCGTGATGGCAGGCTTGGCGCTGGGCCACATCGCCGTGCCGTTCGTCACGTTTCTCCTGGGCGCGGCAATCCTGCAAGGCTGCTTCGGTTTTTTCCGCGCTCTCGGCGGCATCGTCGCGCAATCTTCGTTAATGTCCATCGTGCCACGCCACTTTATGGGCCGCACGCAATCCGCGTTTGCTATCATCGCCACCATCCTGCAACTCGCGATGAGCTTTTCGCTCGGCTGGCTCGCGCAGCGCTTTAGCATCGCCACAGGCTTCTTTCTTCTCGCCCTGATGTATGCCGGCGCCACGCTCTCCGCCTCGCGCGCCCGCGCCCTCCTGCGTTGATTGCGATTTTTCCTTACCGTGTCATCCTGAGGCTATCCGACGGGGATAGCCGAAGGACCTCAACTTCAAAACCTTGCACAGCGTTCAGTTGAGGTCCTTCGCGGCGCAAACGACGCGCCGCTCAGGATGACAACGCTTTCTAGAATTTGAGAGCTGAGAGAATTGTTCGTTGCCAGAAAACAGGATTAAAATTTCCTTGCAACGCTCATAACAGCAGAGGCGAGTGCGAGGTTTCCATGCAAATTCAAAGCATCAAGCCTTTTCTCCACTATTTCGGCAACGTCCGCGAACGCACCATGCGCGTGGCCCGCTGCATCCCGCCTGACAAGCTGGACTGGACCTATGCTCCGGGAAAATTCACGCTCGGCGATTTGCTGCGGCACATCGTGGTAACAGAGCGCTACATGTGGGGAGAAAATCTGCAAGGAAAGCCCAGCCTGTACAAAAGCCACGGCAAGGAATTGGCCGACGGCTACGAAAACGTCCTGGCGCTGATGGAGCGCCTGCACAAGGAATCGCTGGAGATTTTCGCCCGCCTCAGCGACGCGGATTTGCAGACCAAATGCAAAACGCCGGGCGAGGCCGAAATCACAAAGTGGAAGTGGCTGCGGCTGATGGTCGAGCACGAAATCCATCATCGCGGACAGATCTACCTCTATCTTTCGATGCTCGGTGTGCCGACCCCGCCGTTATACGGATTGACCAGCGAGGAAGTGCGCCGGCAAGGGGGTTCCGAATGAATTCGTCTTATTTCGGGGCCGGCCAGCTCTCTTCTTTTCCTCCCAACAATTGCACGGCGGCCTGATTCAGTTTCGAGCGCAGGGTAAACCGCTCGTTGGCCCGAGTAATGTAGCGCACCGCAACTTCCACGCCGCCCAGCACGGGTTTCACGCTGATTGCCGGCACCGCCGAAAATCCGCTCATGTCCCGCGAACTCGCCGCGCTCCGCCACTCCTGCTCTGCCTGCTGGCCGCTTTCCCGCGTTTCCTCTTCCACTTTCTTGCGGATCGCTTCGACGATCGGATAAGGATCCTTGCCGGTGGGCAGCACCACGGTGAGTTCGTCCCACAACCATTGTCCGGTCGTTGAAAAATTAAAGTAGTGGCCTTCGATCGCAAAACTGTTTGTAAACGTGACCCGCCGCCCGGTCGGATGCCCGGAGTCGGTCCAATTCCCTGTTTCCAGAAGCACGGTGTGAAACGGCCCGATCTCCACCACTTCGCCGGTCACTCCATTGATTTCCACCCAATCGCCCAGCCGAATACCGTGCTTGCCCATCAGCACGAACCACCCGATGAAACCAACAATGAAATCCTTCAGCGCCACCGTCAGCCCGGCGCCAGCCAAGCCGAGGAACGTTCCCAACTGCCCTGGCGGCCCGAAAATCACCAGCAGAATAAAAAGCACCGCGAAGATCTGCACCGAAACGCGCGTCACCGTGCGCATCGTTTCCACCTGCCGGCGATCCAGGGACGTCTTGCCCAGCAGCCGTTCGAGCCAGCTATCGAAAAAGATTCCAATCAGCAGTATCGCCAGTATGAATGCCAGCCCGATCAGGGCGCTATGAACCACCGCTCTCTGTTTCGCGGCGACCGCTTCGATCCATTTTCCATAATTCTCCGCAAGCTGTTTCTGGTCGCCGATGCGCTTGTCCAGGGACGCCAGTGCTTTCGCAGCTGCGGAGCGCTGCTTTGTTGCTTTAACCAGCGCCGCAGACTCTTCACTGCGAAGCCTTGCGATCGGCACGCTGCTTGGCGTTGCTTTCGCAGGGTTTGCCTTCGATTCAGCGGGTCGAGCGCTCGTTTTTTTCTCCGCGATTTGCGCTTCGCGTGCTTTATGCCTTGCCGAGAAGAATTCAGCGGCGGACTCCGCTTCTTGTTTGGCCTGCCACAACAGCATCTGCTTCTGGTGGAGCGTCCTCCATTGCACGAACCGGTGAATTAGTCCGCGCTCCTCGACGGTGTTGCTGACCGCAACATGCAAGATGTCTGCTGCCTGCGAAGCGGCTTCATGCTCCTCAATCATCCCCTGGATCCGGCCTTTGGGATCGCCGCCGGCTCGGATTAGATCCTGCTTCGCTGCATCCACTTCGTCCTGGTCCAGCTCCTGTTGCGCCTTGGCAACATCCAACTGGTCTTCCAGCGAATCCTTCCGGTTTCCCTCGGCCTTTTCATAGGCGGCCGTAAGTTGCGCCACCCGCGCCTTGTCCTCTTCCAGCGCTTTTCCCGCCTCTTGCAAACGCGCTTCAATCTCCTTGGTTTGGGCGCTGAAGACGGGCGGGTTCTCCTCCGCGTCGCGTACCGCCGCGGCAAACGCAAGATCCATTTCGTGGTCCGCGAGCCTCAGGGCTTCCTCCGCGAAGGGCTTCTCCTCCACGCTGGTGGGCATCTGCACCAGCCGCCGTGCCGTCAGTAGCGGCGTTTGATCGACTATCGGCGCCTGCGCCGCCGTTCCCGGCGCGGGCGTGGTGCCTCTCGCCGGCTGACCCGTCCGGAACAATCCATACGCCACCGCACCCAGCAGACCAACCAGCAATATCGCGGCAATTTTTCGCTTCCTCTTCATTGTGGGTACATATCCGCACTTTATTCTATATGCTCGCCCGGAATCCTGGTGTCTCGTTTTTTGCGTCCGTGCAACCCGTTACCTACTCCCCAACAAAAGCTACTGGCTCGCGCCTGAACGCCGCGCGGATGCACTGCACTTCCTGGGAACGATGAGGGCGTGGTTCAGTTGCGGCCAGCTCCTCGTTCTGATTTCCGGGACGATTCTCGCCGTGCGCGCCAACCTCGCCATCGGCTCCCGCTTTGAATTCCCAAGCCATGCTCGCGGCCTGAGCACATTCCTCTCTTCGTGGCTCTCTGGCTCCTCCGGGTGCTCCGCCACTTCAGGCAAGCGCCCCAGCCACTCTGGACCGCCGAACTACTTCAGTGACGCCTTGGCGGACATTTCCCACCCGGCTTTGACACTCCTGTAACATTTCCGAGTTCTGCCAGTAACGATGCCCATCTAGAGTTTTCCCCGGTCCGCTGTATTACTCCGCCGCCGGTTTGTCATTGGAGTCTGCCCGGTGCGCTCCGCGCATGTCCCGCCGGGCTGGACAGCGCGTATCCCCGGTTCGGAATCTGGATTAGCAATTTCCTCGGAAAGAATGGAAAGGGAGAAATCATGAAAATGAAGTGGAATCGGAAGTCAGCTGCCGCTTTGCTGGCAGCCACTACGCTTGTCAGCCCCGCGTTCGCCAACGAAGGCGCAGTTCCCAAAGGTGTGCCCCGCATGGATCACGTGTTCGTGATCATGATGGAGAATCACGGTTACAAGCAGATCATCGGCAATCCCAACGCGCCTTTTGCCAACCAACTCGCAAGTCATGCCAACGTGGCTACCAACTACTTCGCCATCGGGCACCCAAGCTCCACCAATTATCTTGAGACGGTTGGCGGTTCAAACTTCGGCGTGCGCTCGGACAACAATCCCGATTGGCATAACGCCAACTGCGTCACCAATCTGCAAAGTGGCCAGCCGAATCTGGACAACCCCAACAGCGGAAATGTCTGCCCGATCTTCGGCACGGGCACCGATGCGGAAACGCCCGCAACCGATTGCACCAACGAAGTTCAGTGCACCCCCGCCAATCCCAACCCCGAAAACAACATTGATGGGACACTTTCCATTCCCGCGGCAAGCAATATCAGTGGCAAAACCATCGCCGACCAGCTGACGGAATGGGGCAAGAGCTGGAAGACTTATCAGCAAAGCCT
>Ga0210399_10002302_pt1 | contig 14904 bp, 13 predicted proteins | sample IncBWC14MmetaG_FD_150865 | JGI IMG/M metagenome (GOLD analysis project Ga0210399, IMG submission 150865) | Forest soil microbial communities from Barre Woods Harvard Forest LTER site, Petersham, Massachusetts, United States - Inc-BW-C-14-M | ecosystem: Environmental > Terrestrial > Soil >...
ATCTCGGGGTGGGCAGGGCGCCGGGAACGGATCCGATTACCGCTATGGCTCTGCGGCGGAGCACAAGCGCCGATACCTTTCCACAGGACGTCGTGGAACTGCTCGCGTACTTCCGTGAGCCTGTTCCGGGGCAGAAGGTCAAAGCTGTTCCCGGTGCAGGTCTGAACGTACCGGTTTGGATTCTCGGATCGAGCCTTTTCGGAGCGCAACTGGCTGCGGAGCTTGGGTTGCCATACGCCTTCGCCTCGCACTTCGCGCCCGCCCAGATGATGGCGGCAATTCAGATCTACCGGAGCATGTTCCGACCCTCCGAGTACCTCGATCGGTCTCGGCTGATGTTGGGGCTTAACGTCGTTGCCGCCGACTCTGACGATGAAGCGCAGCGGCTCTTCACTTCTCACCAGCAGATGTCCCTGGGGTTGCGCCGCGGAGAGCTAGGACCTCTGCCCCCGCCGGTTGATCCGAATCATTTCCAAGCCGGGCTCACGCCGATCGAACGCGCGGAGCTCCAGGACAGGTTGTCGGCGGCGGTGGTGGGAGCGCCGGATACGGTTCGCGCGGGCGTAGCCGACTTCATCCGCCGCACTTCGCCCGACGAACTAATTGTGACCGGACAGATCTTTGACCATTCCGCGAGGGTTTACTCGTACGAGATTCTGAAGGAAGTCATGCTGCGGCTGCCGAGAGCGGTGCAGCCCGAGATACAGCCAGTTTTGGAATCCTAGCTCGGGAATGACGCGCGCCTGCCGTCCTGCGAAGAATTGCCAGACGCCGACCGTCAGGGCTGAAGTGAAGAGATGTAGGCGACGACCGCCAGGATATCGTCTTCGCTCAAATTAGCGACGACGGGCTGCATCATTTGGGCGCCGGGGCCGACGCGCGTGAAGTGCTGGAAATCATAGAGTTGGCGTGCAAGATAGCTCGGCGAACGTCCGGCGAGTGAGGGGAAGTTACCGTTGCCTTTCAGACCCTCGCCGTGACACGCGGCACAGGCAACCGTCTTACCGGGACCGCCGTGAAGGACGAGCGCTTCACCTTTCTTAAGGCTCCCAGGTGGGACATAGGCGATGAAGCCGGACCGCGGATTACGCATCGGTTCGGTGTCTTCCGGACTCGCCGGCGTTTCGACGATGCGGTTGCCAAGTGGCTCCATTCCCGCATCGGCCCCCGTCAGCGGCATATTGAGACCTCCGCCGCCTCCGACAAAATGGCCCTTCGGAACTGTGTCCGCCTCGACGACTTTGATATAAGGCGTCCATTTCATGGAGGAAAAGTATTCGGCTGCCGCCTGCATCTCTTCGGGAGAGAGGCCCTTGGCAATGTCGATCATCTGATTCGTATTCCGCTTTCTCTTATCCCAACTGGTTCTCGCGCCGTTCTTGAAATCTTCGATCTGCTGCAGGATGTACTCGGCGGGCAGTCCGGCGGGCCCTGCGTTATTGGCACGGCCCTTGCCATTCGGGTAGTGACAGAAGCCGCAAGCATTCACCATCGCGGCTTTATCGCCGTGTGCCACAATCTCGGGCATCTTGGGATGATCCTGAGGAAACCAATCGGCCGGGCCGTAATTATTGTCAACTTCTTTAAGTGCGAAGGCGGCCGCGGCGCCGGGTAGGTGCCGTGGCGTATCGCGGTCTTCGGGTTCAGCAGCAGGAGCTGCGGGTGCGGGAGCGGGCGCTGCTGCGGCGGCACCGCCTCTAGCCCCTGCCCCTCCAGCTCCACCAGGACCGGGCGCCGGGACGTAGGGCGTCGCAAAGCCGTAGGCCCACGGGACGCCGTGATTCATGTTCTTTGCGTCTTGCTGTCCTTCTTGTTGTGCTCGTTGTGGCGGCGCGGCTTTAATCGCGAGCGCGCAGAGCGATGCAAACGCAGTGAGGAGAAGAATCCCCGAACGATTCCTCATCAATTGCCTCCCGAATTCCAGTGAACCCTCTGAATCAATGCGCCCGATTTGACCATGATTTGGGACGCGTTTCAATAGGCGTCAAAAACCGGGGACGCCGGAAGCGGCTGGACGGATCTCTTCGGGGGCGCGCACGCCGAAGCGCAGGCGCTCAATCCACACCTGGCCGAGCGACATCAGGCCGGTATACAAATAACCCCAGACAAAAAGCAGCAGGAAGGGCGCCGTGAAATAGTTCCCGTTCTCAATGGAATAGTAGACCGTGGCCGCGAAGTAAAGCCCGAGAGCCACTTCGACGAAGGGCATCCAACCGGCGCGATTGCGGTAACCTTTGCGCTGCCAGGTGCCGGCCTGACCTTCGATGCGATATTTAGGCGTTCGCGCGAACTCGGATTGCACACCGAAAAGCGCTTCCAGCACTGCTTTGGCGTTGCGGACGGAAAGACCGATGCCCACCGCCATGACAAATGGCAGGTAGACGATCTTTCGCGTCCAGGACTTGGGATAAAGGGCGCGCTGCGCCGTGAGATAAAAGCCGGAAATCGAGCAGCTCGACGCCAGAAACAGGGGCAAATCGATCAGCAGCATCTGCATCCAGCCTTGATAAAAGCGCACGATCATAGCCGGCAAAAGCAGAGTGGAGAGCAGCACCATTAAGGGATAGCTGATGTTCGCGGTCAGGTGAAAGAAGGCTTCGGACTTGATGCCAATAGGCAAATCGGCTCGTAAGACGCGCGGCAGAATTTTCTTGGCGGTTTGCATGAGTCCCTTGGCCCAGCGCGCCTGCTGGGCTTTAAAGGCGTTCATTTCCACAGGTAACTCGGAAGGACACTCGACATCCTGCAGATAGAGGAATCGCCAGCCGCGAAGCTGCGCGCGATAGGAGAGATCGGTGTCTTCTGTGAGCGTGTCGTGTTGCCAGCCGCCTGAGTTGTCTATGGCCTTTCGGCGCCAGACGCCCGCTGTGCCGTTGAAATTGAAGAAACGACCGCTGCGAGCGCGAGCGCCATGCTCGATGACGAAATGGCCGTCGAGTAGGATGCTTTCAACTTCGGTGAGAGCGGAGTAATCGCGGTTGAGATAGGTCCAGCGCGTTTGCACCATGGCCAAATTGGGATCGCTGAAATACGGCAGGGTGCGGCGCAGAAAATCGGGACTGGGCTGGAAATCGGCATCGAAGATGGCGACGAACTCGCCAGTGGCCGACTTGAGCCCGTCGGCCAGTGCTCCCGCTTTGTATCCTTCGCGATTCGTGCGGTGGAGATAATGAATCTGGAGACCAAGAGCGCTGTAGCGTTCCACGCAAGCGCGCGCGACTTCCTGAGTCTCATCGGTAGAGTCGTCCAGCACCTGGACTTCGAGCAGACTGGACGGATAATCCAGCCGCGAAATAGCCTCCACGAGGCGCTCTACGACGTAACGTTCGTTGAAGATGGGAAGCTGTATAGTTACTTTCGGCCAGTTGGCCGGCTCGGCGGGTTTGACGGGGATATTGGCGCGATGCTTCGTATAACAGTAGACCAGCCAATAACGATGTATCCCGTACGCCGCAAGCACTCCCAGAACAAGGAAGTAGGGGATCGTTACGGCCAAGTCGAAGCCGTTGAGTTGATAAATTCCGCGGAATGGATCCTGAGCTGGATCGACGAGGCGCGACCAGTCGGTCCGCGAGCTTTGAGCCGCTATCAACAAATTGAGATCAGCGCTGAACAAGCCGTGCGTTCCTCCTCAACGTGAACTCTTCCCCATCGAACTCGATGCTTAGCGCTGCTCAGCCTTCCTCTGCGCGTCGTTCTCGCCTTGCTTCTCAGGCTTCCGCGGCACTTGCCGGCGCGCTCGCGCTCGAAGCGCTATTCGCGTTAATGGCGCGCTCGGGCGAGCTAAAAGTGGAGGTCATCGAGACCATCGCCCTGGCACTGGCTGCGGGCGTCGTTTATTTCATCGCGTTATACGCCCTGGAGCACTCCGCGAAAAGCCGTCCGGCGTTCTGGATCATAGTGACCGCGGCAGTGCTTTTTCGCCTGACACTTTACTCGCTCACGCCCTCGCTTTCCACTGACATTCAACGGTATCGCTGGGACGGGCGGGTCCAGAACGAGGGCTGGAACCCCTATGCGTTAGCACCTAACGATCCCCGCTTGGTCTATCTGCGCGATCCCGGCTGGGCGGTAATGCCAGGACCGGAAATTCCGTCGATGTACCCTCCGCTATCGCAACTCGTCTTCCGGGCCGGAGGGCGCTTCCTGCCCGGCACGGTGGCGTTCAAACTGCCTTTCGTTTTGGCCGAACTCCTCGTGCTGGCGATGCTTGCAAAATGGTTCCGATCGTACTCCGACGGAAATTATCGGCTCGCCATATATGCCTGGAACCCACTGGTCATCGTTGAGTTCGCGGCGAGCGGGCATAACGATGCGCTGGCGATTGCCGCCATGATTGCAGCGCTCGCGATCATAAAAAAACGACCGGGCGCATCGGCCATCACTCTTACTGCGGGCTCGTTGGCGAAGCTCTTTCCCGTCACTTTGTTGCCCCTGGCATTGCGACTCACCGGCTGGCCGCGAAAGCTTCGAGGCTGGCTAGCAGTCGGGGGCGCGGGGCTGCTCGTGGGTGCGTGCGTCTGGCCGTATCGTTCCGCGCTCACGCAGTTCCCACATATATTCGTTCGTTACCAAGCCATCTGGCAAAACTACAATCCCAGCTTATACGCCGTACTGCTGTGGTTCTCCGGACACGCAGAGGTCGCCGCGGGGATCGGCGAAGGCATCGTGCTCGGACTGGCGATCTGGGCTGCTGCTCGAAACATTGAGCCGCTGCGAGCGGCGTATCTCATCGTCGGAGCCATTTTGATGCTCGCCCCAAATACGTATTCCTGGTATTTCACCTGGATCGTTCCGCTGCTCTGTTTTTTTCCGAATCCCGCCTGGATGCTCCTGACCATTTTGCAATTTCTTTCCTATAAAGTGCTCATCGAATATCAGATCGATGGCATCTGGCATTTCGATCCGTATTTCCAGTGGCTGACGTACGCTCCGTTTTATGCGCTGCTTCTCGGAAGTGCGTTACTGAATCGCCGCGGCCAGCAAGCTCTGCTCGCGTCGACGCAAGAAAGGTCCGGCGAAATAGCCCGAGAAACGACTTAACAAGATTTGACGGGGCTCGACGGGGCGCGGGAAACGCCAGTTTTCAAGCAGCCAACTATACGATGATGGAAAGGCTTGCTCGGGGTGGCGAGGGAGCCGCCGGCATCTTGGATCGATCGATCTGGCGATAGAGCGTATCGCGCTCGACGGGTACGCGGCCCGCTTCGCGAATCAGCCGTTCGAGTTGGGAGCGTGGTGTGAATTGCGCGGTGGTGGCGCCGGCATCGTGGTAAATCTTCTCTTCCACCACAGTGCCGTCCATATCGTCGGCGCCAAAACGCAGGGCAATTTGGGCCACCCGGGGCGTCAGCATGATCCAATACGCCTTGATGTGATCGAAATTATCGAGCAGCAGGCGCGATATGGCGATGGTCTTGAGATCGGTAAAGCCCGTCGGTTTGGGCAAATGCGCGAGTCCGGTATTTTCGGGGTGAAATGCCAGCGGAATGAAGGCCACGAAGCCGCTGGTTTCGTCCTGCAACGCGCGCAAGGCCAGTAGATGCTCGACGCGCTCGTCGTCGGTTTCGATGTGGCCGTAAAGCATCGTGGCGTTGGAATGAAGTCCGATCTGGTGCGCGGTGCGCGCGATGTTGAGCCATTGCTGGCCGCTCACCTTGTGATCGCAAATCACTTTGCGCACGCGCGGATTGAAAATTTCCGCGCCTCCGCCGGGCAGGGAGTCCACTCCCGCGTCTTTGAGCGCGAGCAGCGTATCGCGGATGGAAAGCTTGGAGATGCGCGCGAAATAGCCGACCTCGACCATGGTGAAAGCCTTCAGATGCACGCCAGGGCAGCGGTCTTTTAGCCCTCGAATCAGATCGAGAAAATAGTTGAACGGGAGATCGGGGTGCAGGCCGCCGACCAGGTGAAATTCCGTGGCGCCTTCACGCAAACCTTGTTCGGCGCGCTGCCAGATTTCTTCGAGGGCAAATGTGTAAGCGCCGGGTGCATCCGGGCTGCGGCCGAACGCGCAAAGCTTGCAATGCGCCACGCAGACGTTAGTTGGGTTGATGTGCCGGTTGACGTTGAAGTAGCAGATGTTGCCGTGGCGCTTTTCGCGGACGTAGTTCGCCAGCCAGCCCAGGGCCAGCAGATCGGACGAGCGGTAAAGCGTCACGCCGTCTTCGAAGCTGAGCCGTTCGCCGGCCAGAACTTTGGCGGCGATGGGTTCGAGGCGCGCATCGTCGATTACCGGAGCCGAGGCGTTCATTCCAGCAAGGCTCATGCAGTCACCGGGGCAATCCGTGTCCTTTCTCTTTTGGCGCCCTGCGGGCAAAGATTGGAACGGCCTCAGGTCTCGTCCGCACAAAACGCGGCCGCGACCTGAGCTACAACCGCGCTCAGAATCGCAGCGGTCCCGCCGATCGCGTCAATTTTTTTAACGCGCGAGAGCGACAGCGGCGCCCCAGAACAGCAGAAACAAAAGACTAATATAACCGTTCACTGCGAAAAACGCAGCATTCAGCCGTCGCAGATCGTTGGCATGCACGAGCGAATGCTCGTACGCGAGGAGCGCTGCGATTACGACGATGCCGGCCCACGCAGGCCATGGCAGCTGAAAGCCAGCCGCTAGCCAGGCTAACAGCGCCACCATGATCGCGTGCATGGCGCGTGTGATCAGCAAAGCTCGCGCGATGCCAAAGCGCTTGGGGGCTGAATAGAGTCCGGTGCGGCGATCGAAATCGAGGTCCTGACAAGCGTAAAGGACATCGAAGCCGCCCACCCACAGGGTCACTGCGGCGCACAAAATCAGCATACGCAGATCAAAGGCGCCGGTAATTGCAATCCACGCGGCGGCGGGGGACATTCCCAGGCAGAATCCCAGTACGAGATGCGACAACATGGTAAAGCGCTTCGTATAGGAGTAAAGAAAAAGGATCGCCAGGGCCACAGGCGAGAGCTCGAGCGCCAAGCGATTCAAACGCCATGCGGCGATCACCAAAAGGCCGGCGCTGGCAAACGTGAATACCCATGCGAAGCTGATGGAAAGCGCGCCGGTGGGCAGCGCCCGATTGCTGGTGCGAGGATTTTCGCGATCGTAATCGACATCCACGATGCGATTCATGGTCATGGCCGCGGAGCGCGCGCCGACCATGGCCACGATGATCCAGAGGATTTGCCGCAAGGACGGCCACGGTTCGCCTGTGCCGTAGCGAGCGGCGAGCAGCGCTCCTGTAAGCGCGAAGGGCAATGCAAAAATGGAGTGCTCGAACTTGATCATTTCGAGCACGATGCGAATTCGGCCCTGCCTGGCGATCGGAGCGACTTTCACCTGAGCTTCGGCGGTCATATTTTAAACGCTTTTCGCAAAGGCTGGCCCTTCCAGGCAAATTGGCGGTTCTGGGGCAGCCCCATTTGCGCGAAGACGCGACAGACATATTGCGTGACCAAGTCGTCGATGGTCTCCGGCTGATGATAAAAAGACGGGATCGCCGGCATGATCACCGCTCCGGCCTGCTGCGCGCGCATCATGTTTTCGAGATGGATGCGATTGAACGGCGTATCACGAATACAGAGCACAAGCCGACGGCTTTCTTTGAGCGTCACATCGGCGGCACGCGAAACGAGATCGTTGCTTGCTCCACTGGCAATCGCGGCGAGCGCACCCATCGAGCACGGTATGACGCACATCGAATCCGCAGGATAGCTGCCGGAAGCGATGGAAGCGCCCACGTCCGTATTCGGCAGGATTTCAATCTTAGGGCGAGGCTTACTGCCGCTCGAATCGAGCATTCGCTCCGGCAATTCGGAAAGCGGTCCGGTGATGCGCAATTCGTGTTCGAGCAGGCGCAGACCGGTTTCGGTGACTACCAGGTGAATGCGCGCCACGCGCGGGTCGGCATCGAGCATGCGCAAAGCGGTCCGCGCCAGTACGGCGCCCGAAGCGCCAGTGACGGCGACGATAACGACTTTGCCTTCCGACGACTCCATCGATTTTTTCACGCGCGCTTTTCATGCGCAGGTTTTCTCTGCGGAAGCATGCCCCGTCTTTAGTCCCGCGCTTTTTTAGCGGAGAACGAGCGAGTGTAGGCAGCCGCTCCCGCCAAAGTCAAGACAACGGCGCCCTAGATAAATGCAGGTTGCGATCAGCTTGTGCCTCGAAAGGTTTGGTGTTATATGTTATTGCTTTGGTTGCGCCTCCCTAGTCCCCTGTGGACGGGTTGAAGCGCCGAAATCGTTCAAGGAGAGCAAGATGGCCTACGTGATTGCTGAGCCCTGCATCGGAACGAAAGACACTGCATGCGTGGATGTATGCCCGGTCGATTGTATCCATCCGCGCAAAGATGAGCCGACTTACGAAAGCGAGACCCAGCTTTACATCAGCCCGGTCGAGTGCATTGACTGCGGAGCCTGTGTTCCCGTTTGCCCTGTGACTGCGATTTTTGCGCTGGACGATCTACCGGAAAAGTGGCAGAACTTTACGGCGATCAACGCGGATTGGTATACGAAAAAGGCATAGTTCGCTCGACTGCTGGATTCATAGCACGACGGCGGAGCCATGAAAGCTCCGCCGTTTTTATTCTGGCCGGGAGCGCAAACATCTTTCCTGGAGGCGAGGCATCTAAAATTGACGCGAAGGTTCCGAAGCAATTCGGATCCGAACACACCCTATGATTACGATCGCCTCAACGGCCACGGCCGTTCCTAAACATGTACTCTCGCTCGAGTTGGTGAAGGAGTATTTCGGGCGGACTTTTTCGCTCTCCCCGCGGCGCCTGAGTGCCATGCTCGAGGTTCTGGACAACTCCCGAATTGAGCGGCGCTATTCCTTATTTCCCGTCGACTACCTTGTGGAGACGCGTTCGCTTACACAGAAGAATTCCGAATACAGGGAACACGCCATAGCATTAGCGCGCGAAGTCACGCAGAAAGCGCTCTCACGCGCAAATCGCAAAGCCGCAGACGTCGATATGATCATCACCGTTTCGTGCACGGGATTCATGATTCCGTCGGTTGATGCATACCTGATTTCGGAAATGGGATTTCGTGCAGACGTGCGACGTTTGCCGATTACCGAACTGGGCTGCGCAGCGGGCGCGGTCGGATTGACGCGCGCATGGGAATTCATTCGCGCTAATCCTGGCAAGACAGCGCTCTTGATCGCGGTTGAACTCCCCACGTTGACGTTTCAGCGAAGAGATATGTCGCAAGCCAATTTGATTTCGTGCGCGCTGTTTGGCGATGGAGCCGCCGCTGCGGTGGTTACGGGCGCTCCCGGCAGCGGGCCCGCAATACTCGACAGCCAAAGTTACCTTTTCCCTTCTTCTATCGACGCGATGGGATTCGAACTAAAGGATAGCGGCTTCCACATTGTGCTCTCCAGAGAAGTGCCCCAGCTCATTCGCGAAAAAATCGGAGCTTTGGTTGACTGCATGCTCTCGCGGCAGGCGCTCACGCGTGAACAAATCCGGGCGTTCGTTCTTCATCCCGGGGGACAAAAGCTGCTCAGTTTTATGGAGCAAGAGCTGGGACTCTGCGCTTGCCAGGTCCAGCCTTCGTGGGATGTTTTGCGGGACTACGGAAACCTTTCGAGCGCTTCGGTGCTCTTCGTGCTGCACGAATGGATGGGCCGCGGTGAGGTAAAAACGGGTGACCGTGGTCTACTGGCGGCTTTTGGCCCAGGCTTCAGCGCGGAGATGTTGCTGCTGGAATGGACCTGACGAGAATCGCATTCCTAATCCTGCTGGCGTGCGTCGGCCTCGAGCGGCTGGTGGAATTGCAGCTTTCGCGCCGCCATCAACATCAGCTGGCAAACAGCGGAGCGCGGAAGCATCGTGATCCTCAGTATCGCTGGATGATCGCGCTTCACACGGGCGTTCTGATCGGAGCGGCGGTGGAAGTCACGGTGCTGCACCGCCCGTTTATCGCCTGGCTGGCATTTCCTGCGCTGGTACTTTTCGCGTTGGCAACCGCACTGCGCTGGTGGGTGATTCGCACGTTGGGAATCCACTGGAATACGGAGGTCGTGGATTCGGCGCGTCTCGGCGTAGTCACTGATGGGCCGTTTCGTTGGATACGTCATCCGAATTATCTCGGCGTATTCATTGAGGTGATTGCCCTCCCTCTCATCCATACGGCATGGATCACCGCGATCTTTGCGGCGGTAGGCAACATTTTGGTTTTACGAAATCGGCTGAGCATAGAGGAGCGCCTGCTCGATGCTGTGCCGGCCTATAGGGCTGCAATGTCTGGCAAGCCGAGATTCCTGCCAAGAATTTTCTAGCTAATTGGCTCTGGAAAACGTTAGATCGGTTGCCCTTGCCGATCACTTCGCGCCATCGAAATCCTTTCTGCTCCGCAAGTTAGCAATTAAGCCGGAATAATGCAGGAATCATGCCTGCGTCCATTGCTTGGTATCCGCAAAGAGTTAAGAATGCGCTCGCTTGAAGGCAAGATGCCAGTCAACAGAGACGCTCAAAGGAGGAGGAAGATCATGAAAACCGAGACCATTCATCACAGGTCATGGGTAAGAGTGCTTGTGATCGTCACGTTGGCGACTTGTGCGTTCGCGGCTGCGGCGAATGCCCAACCGAGCTACACAGGCAAGTTCACATTGCCTCACGAAGCCCGCTGGGGCAGCGTCGTGCTCCCTGCCGGGAGCTACTCAATCATAATGGACTCGCCTTCGGCGCCGGCCCTTGTTTGGTCGGCCAACGGCGAGACGAAGATGTTTACGACCCCGCCCATGATCGCTGATAGCGAGAAAGGCGCTGCGGCCATAACCATGACGGTTAACGGAAACGAGCGTATCGTTCGATCCGTGAACCTGCCTGAGCTTGGCAAATCTTTCACTTACAAACCGCTCACCAAGGCGGAACGCGAACTGTTCGCCAAGAAAGGCCAAATAGAGACCGTGCCGGTGGTTATTGCCAGAAAGTAGATTCGGCGGAGCCCGGTTGGTTCCTGTTGATCGAAAGGGGGGGATGAGCCGCCAGGTCCATCCTCCCGCAGTGCTCCCCGCAGGTGGTAAAATCTGACGGCATCGTGGCCGCTTCCCTCCAATCTCCCCATTCCTTTCGCTTTGGTCCGTTTGAGGCCGACGCAGAAACAGGCGAATTGCGGAAGAGCGGCCGAAGGCTCCATTTGCAAGAGAAACCCTTCCAAGTGCTAATTGCTCTGCTCGAGCGACGGGGAAATTTGGTAAGCCGCAAGGCCCTGCACGAGCGACTCTGGCCGGGAGATACTTTTGTCGATTTTGAAAACGGTCTGAACACTGCGATAAGCAAGTTGCGCGAGGTCCTGGGCGACTCTGCCAAAGATCATCGATACATCGAAACTTTGGCGCGACGCGGGTATCGCTTTACGTCATCCGTGGAGGAGGTCGGAGGGCCAGCCGCAGTTCAGCAAAGAGAACTAAATATTCAGAGAAGGTTTATCGAACCTGACAACGTTGTGGTGGAGATCGTAGGGAGGATTGTTGCCGGGCCCGAATGCCAACAAATTGAGTGGCTGATCTCGGATCTCCTGAGCCAAGACGAAAAAAAGATCATCTTTGATATCTCTGGAGTCAGCCAGATTGACAGCACCGGCGTGGGAATTATCGTGATGTGCTTCGGCAAGATGAAGAAAGCCGGGGGAGATTTGCGCGTTGCGGGCGCCAGAGGCATCGTGGAAGAAGTATTGAAGATGACCAAGGTCGACAGGATCATCTCGTCATATCCGACCGCGGCGGCAGCGGTAGAAGGAGTTGCAGGGCAAGGCAAGTTATCAGGAGCCTAGTGACCGAATTATTCCCCAAGTGTTGCAGCATGCCGAGCGTGACGGCACAAAGCTGTCATCAGTTTCCGTTGTAGTGGTGGAGCCGCGAAGCACCAAGTGTTCATGAACGTCCGTCGAGAATCGTAGCGGCGTCTCTTGGAGTGAGAATATTCAACTCGCGCGGTTTGCGGCGACGTCGCTATAATCAGTCTTTCAATAAAGGAGGACCTGTGCGTGTCGTGACTGCGTTGCTGGTCTGCCTCGGACTGACTCTGTGCGGCCTTTTCACTCTCGCTCAGACTTCTGCGCGCGCGCCGGCTACGGCCGCATCGTCGGCCCATGCGGCCAACGAGCCGCCACACGCTCCCTCGTTCGAGTACCTGGGCACGCTGCGTGCCGAAACCGGTACCCGCACCGTCGTCGAAAACGGCCCGCAGGGGACGCGCACGATCGTGCAGCTCGTCGGTGGCCGCTTCGAAGGCCCGCGTGTCAAGGCGTCGGTGCAAACGCCGGCCGGCGATTGGATTACCAACCGGGCTGACGGCAGCTACCGGCTTGACGTTCGCCTGACGCTGAAGACCGACGATGGAGCGGTGATTCTGGTCACGTACAACGGCATCGGCCAGACAACGGCCGCGGGCGCATCGCTGCGGATTGCACCACTCTTTGAGACCGGAGATTCGCGCTATGTCTGGCTTACACGATTGCAAGCGGTCGGCGTGGGCGAGCGTGCCGGTACCACGGTCACATACGACATCTACGCACTAAAGTAGCGCCCACGCCAGAAGTACACGAGAAAAGCGACAGGTTTAACGAGATCTATCGTTGGCGACGCGCTGGAAAACAGGGGAATAGTTGATGCAAAGATACCGTCAAGCTATAAGCGCGCGCATATTCATTTTAGGAATTAGGACCTTCCTGAACTTCTGAGAAGCCCAGGGAGAATCGTATGCGCTGGGAATCGCAGTTGCTTTTTGGGGCTACCGTTCTGTTCTTGTCGGTAGGCTTGTCTTCGGTACCGACATATGCGCAGAAGGGCGCCGTCCTTTACAAGGACCACTGTGCCATCTGTCATGAGGCCGGGACAAGCGGCGATTCTCCCGCCCCGGGCCGCGACCTCCTTCGCCAGTTGACTCCTGAGCAGATTCTACAAGCGCTCGAAAAGGGTGCGATGAAAGCACAAGCGGCCGAGCGCAGCCGCGCACAGCGCCAAGCACTCGCGGAATACCTTTCCGGCAAACCGTTCGGCAGCGAACTTCCGAATCCTATCCCCATGTCAGCTTTTTGCGGGGGCTCTGCACAGACGTTCCGCAATTCTTTGGACGGGCCTGCCTGGAACGGGTGGGGCGTCAGCGTCACGAATTCGCGTTTCGAGCCGGCGGAAGCTGCGGGAATGACCGTTGATGACGTTCCGCACCTGAATTTGAAATGGGCGTTTGGGTTTCCGGGCGCCAGTTCGGGGGGAACGCAGCCGGTGGTTGTCGGAGGCCGCGTCTATATTGCGGACGCGGAAGGGGACGTTTTTGCATTGGACGCTCAGACTGGCTGCATCCATTGGACCATCGCGGTGGAGGCTGGCGTCCGAAGCGCGATCACCATCGGTCCGCACGGATCGGGCGGCGGTCTCGCAGCCTACTTCGGCGACCAATCGGCAAATGTTTACGCTGTGGCCGCCGAATCAGGCAAGTTACTGTGGAAGGTCAAAGTCGACGACTATTTCCTCGCTGCCATCACCGGAGCCCCGCAATTGTATGAAGGCCGATTGTTCGTGCCGGTGTCCTCACGTGAGGAGTCCCACGGAAATCCGAAATATCCTTGCTGCGCTTTCCGTGGGAGCGTGGTTGCCCTGAACGCTACGACTGGGAAACGAATTTGGAAGACGTATACGATCGCGCAAGAGGCCAAGCCCGAGCAGAAAAATAGCGTTGGTACGCAGCTTGTGGGTCCCTCCGGAGCGGCCGTATGGGATGCGCCGACGCTGGATGTAAAACGGAACGTTCTCTATGTTGGTACGGGTAATAACTTCTCACCGCCGGCGACCGATCTTTCGGATTCGATCGTGGCTCTGGACATGAAGACCGGGAAAATCAAGTGGAGCCGTCAGCAGACCGAAAACGATATCTGGAATGCGAGCTGCCGGCGGCCCGACCGCGAGCCCGCCGTATGCCCGGACGCAGATTCGCCTGATTTTGACTTTGGTTCCACGTCAACCCTGGTGGAAATGCCGGGTGCGCGTCAGATGCTGATCGCGGGAAATAAGTCGGGAATAGTCTGGGCACTCGATCCGGACCGGCAAGGAGAAATCATTTGGCAACAGCAGGTCGGCAAGGGGAGTTCAGGAGGTGGCGTGCTATGGGGCATCGCCACAGACCGCGAAAAGGTGTACGTGCCCAATGGCTTCTTCGATCCGAAAAGCCTTGATTCCGCTGGCGGGATGGCTGCTATCGGGCTCAATGACGGGCACCCGATCTGGAGCAGTCCGAATCCGCCATGCGGTGACCGCAAGGCCTGCAAGCCGTCCCATCCAGCGGCTGTTACGGCGATCCCTGGCGTCGTGTTTTCAGGCACGATGGACGGCCGGCTGCGCGCCTATGCGGCGCAAGATGGCAAGGTCCTGTGGGAGTACGATACGGCTCGGGACTTCCCTACAGTCAATGGCGTGAAGGCGAACGGGGGCTCGATGAGCAATGCCGGCCCGACGGTCGTGGGCGGCATGTTGTTTGTCAACTCTGGCTACTCTCATCACGGCGGTATTGTCCCCGGCAACGCCCTTTTGGCCTTTTCTGCCGAATCGGTGCCTGTCTCGCGCAACTCTCAATGAGGTGTTTATGCGCGCAACGAAGCCGTTGGACATGAGGCGAATTTCGAGGACCATTAGATTGTTCGCTGGACTATTGGCGATCGGTCTTTTCGTCGCCGCTCGCCCCACAAAACCCCAACCGGACAGCCCCCAATCAGTTCACCAGGGGCTGCGGCTTTACGTGATGGACGGCGGAAGTATCATCATTGACGCCCCCGAAAAGTTTGGACTTACCCGAGAGCAAGTAAAGAATAGCAATATGTCATGTCCAGTCTATTTGATCGTACATCCTCGAGGAACACTTCTATTTGACACGGGTCTTGGCGATCGCTATTTTGGGCACCCATTCAATGAAAACCTGC
>Ga0210399_10002306_pt1 | contig 14897 bp, 7 predicted proteins | sample IncBWC14MmetaG_FD_150865 | JGI IMG/M metagenome (GOLD analysis project Ga0210399, IMG submission 150865) | Forest soil microbial communities from Barre Woods Harvard Forest LTER site, Petersham, Massachusetts, United States - Inc-BW-C-14-M | ecosystem: Environmental > Terrestrial > Soil >...
CTAACTCCGCGGCAAGCATTTACGCGGCGCACCGCGACTCCCTCCCATCAGTGACATCGCTGTTTCACATTCTGGATTTCAGCGACCGTGATATCGCCGAATACGTCGCAAAATCGAATGTGGGCACGGACTCGTTTCTCGACGCCGTGCGAGCGGCCGATGCCTCTGAAGAGATCAGGAATCCCTTTGTTCTCTCAATCATGGTTGAGAAATATCGTCACGAGGGGGCGCTGAGCAACCGGAGAACGGAAAATCTCAGCTACATCATAGACCGCCTGATTCAGAGCAGGCCTCGTGTGAATCAGCACCAGCAACGAAGAGCTCTGAAGATGCTGGGCGTGGCGTTCGAAACCTGTTCGAGAAACGAACTCACTGAGGATGAGGCGTTTCACGTAATCAAGCAGGCAATGCGAATCCAGGATGCGCAAGCACGCACCCTCCTCGATGAGCTGTACAACTCGATTCTAAAACGGACCTCAAACGGCCTCGCATTTCAGATGCGGTCCTATGGCGAATTCTTGGCTGCTGAAGCGCTTCAGGACGAACCTGTCGACCGACTAAAGGAACTCGCATTTCTCGACTACTACACGCCAAACGAGAGTTGGCTCAATGCAGTCAGCTACCTCGTCGAGCTAAACCCGCGTGTGCGGACATATTTTGTCCGCCAGCATCCCCTCTGGACCATATCTGCCTCGCCGGCAGTGTTTTCTGAAGAAGAGAAGACTAGTATCGTCAAAAGCGCCCTAGGGAACTGTGTCAGAGAAAAGCAATATATCTACCACCATCCCCTGATTAACGTGCGCAGGCTGTCGCGCTTCGTGACCGCATCGATGGAAAAAGCTCTCATCGCCAATCTGGGTGACCAGGACAACATAGTGCGAGGGAATGCCCTCGTGGTACTTGGTTTGCTGAAGCATCCCGATGCCCTGCCGATCGCGCTCGACGTTGTCAAAACCAAAAGCTTGGGCATTGAAATTCGTCAATGCGCGATTCTGGCACTTGTGAACGTCGGCGCTCCCCGCCATGTGCCCGAGCTCTTGGCGATGCTCGAAGCGAGCGACCCACTTCACATGAATTTCCTCGACATGGTCGGCGCTCTGATAGACGAATCACAGATAAAGATTTTGCTACCGCTCGTCTTCCGAGAAAACGCGATGTTGAGCGCCGCGTACTATCACTTCCGCGAGTTCAAATCGCGAGAAGCACTCGTACAAACGCTTCAGTACTTCGTTGCGCATGCGAATGAGCTGAACATCATTCGGGCGGAGGCTTACGTTGAGCCGATTTTCGAACTGCTGCCCCGATTCTTCGATGCCGAAATCGCCAGGCTATGCGCTGACCTGCTCGAAAGAATGGAGGCAGAGCACATCAACGTGGATCGCAGCGGCGTGATGCCCAAACTTCTCAACTCCATATACGATGCCGACCGCGGGGGACACGTCGCACGTATGTTCTTCGAAAGGGTACTGACAGGAGGACGAGATCAGCGGCAGCCGCTTTACTACGTGGATCAAATACTTGTTTCACTCATGACGCGCGAAACCGCTCAATGGCTCGTCGATAAGAGAGCGACTGAGCTCATTAAGGAACTCGCTCCGTACTCGCGGGGCGAAATGCGGGAGCTGTTCCGGCCTCATTCAGACGGGGTAATCGATGCACAGGATGCAGGGGCAAGGGCCTATAGGGCAGAGGAATCCAGTCAAGAAGAGTCGCGAAAGAAATACATTAAAGATCTTCAGGAAAAACTAGTGTCCAGGACCTCTCTCGACGATGCGATTAAGGATTTTTGGGAACTCAAAGAAGACTATTGGCCTGATGTTCCCGACACGTACCGAGATTGGCTTGCTGCCGAGATTTCAAAACAATTGGTGATTCTCGATCTCGAAAAGAGCGTCTACTGGAAGGAATCTACGCTATGGGAGCCCGGAGTCCTTCCGTTTTTTTCGCGCCTGATCGACCGCTATGCGTTGAGAATTCAGCCTGACGAGCCGCTCGTGTTCGTGCTCACCGGATGGGATACCGGAGTCGTGGGAAATTACCACAAACGTTTTGGTTTGAGTGAACAGGCCAAGAGCACCCTCGAAAGGCTCCTTAAGAACCCTACGTCTCCTCAAGCACTCGAAGGAGTCATTAGGTTCATCGAGTCCAGCGAGACCTGGTCCCAAGAAATCGAAACGGCCCTTAAGAGTGTTGCCTCAGATCCAGCCGATCGAGGCTACGTTCAGGTTATTGCGTTGAGGCTTCTCGTCAAACATAACGTCGAAGCCGCCTTCAGTGTGAACGTATTTGAAACTACCGGGAACAAGGACTTGCGCGATTACGCGTTCGAATCCCTGATCGAACAAGGGCACAGGCCGACCATTGAACGGGCGCTTGCCCGATTGACTGACCAGGAACTCAAGAAAGGAAACGTAAACATTCCAGATTCGTCGCCCCTGGGATGGCTTGTCAAGATCAAGAGCGATTTTGCCTGGGATAAGCTGGCAGATCTAAGGGAGAAAGCACTCCGCCTCGAACTCCCGATGCTCGTCGGCCTCATCACCGGAGCGCTTGCAAAAATCGACCGGACCAAGACGGCAACCCTTATCCGACGACAAGCGGATATCGCCCCTCAGGGTTGGAGGGCAGCGCAGCTTGCCCAAGCAATCGAGCAAGGACGCACAGCGAATATCGAGGCTGCGCAACGGACACCGTTCGATGCCGTGCTGACGAAACTCAAGGGATCAACCTCGCTAAATCGCTTGAAAGTTCTCTGCGAGGGATCGACTGACGAGCCGATTTTTAGATCATTGATTGAGCAGGTCGGAAGTGTCCCCAATGTCCTTTTCGATTCCGTTAGCGGTTGGGCGAATTTACGCGCGAAGTCCGATCCGAACGTATGGCTCCTCGGATGCAAAGAAGCGATTATCGTGATGGACGGAGACGAAGGGCGACACCTCACAAAACCCGGAAAGCCGTACACGAAAACTGCTAAAGAGGAAAGAAAGAAGCTAACTGGCCTACCCATCGATCTTCGCGTTCTTGAGCGGTACGGCATCGAAAACTATTTCCCGCGGGGCGTTTTCGAGAAAGTCCTTGGAATCGATCTATCCGCATACTTCCCTATCCCTGATCATGTGTCCGCTATTGAGCAACTCTCGAAGAGCCGTGCGAGTTGGAAGTACAGATTGAGAAAATTCGTTGCCAAAAACTTCGGATTCCCACGGCCCTCCCCAAAAGAACCGCTCTATTCAAAAAAGCGAAACGCGGATGCAGCGGTGCGTTTGAACTTGCAGGATTTGCAGGGGACAGACTTATCCAACATTGTTCACGATATCAGCAAAACGGCAAAACGGCTCATGGATGAGTAGCACATAGGCATGGGTCTTCTCAAATTATAGTAGGAGAATGGGGACTTTTGTAGCGAACGCTCGGGCAGCCGCGGCCCGATTTTTACTCCACAGTAATTCGGTCCGACCACTCCACGAGCGAGACAAAGATCGCTGGACTTCCGAATTTCGCTCCCCACTGATTCAAGTCTGTTTCCGTGACCCCACGGACCCGGGAGGAGGCGTTCGGAAAACCCTGTGAAAATGACTCGTGGAAGTTTTTGATAATGGTGATGCAAGGAGGTTCAATTGTGCCCTTCAATTAATATGTCTTTTGTGAACACCCACTTTCGGTGAGGCGTGCCTGCGAATCTTATCCGTTGGATTGGATTAAAGTTTTAAGCTGATGTAACTTAACAGCTTAGTACGAGGCGCTAGTGTTTGTTTGTATCGATTGAGGAAAATGGCGCTGCGACGCCTTGGAAGCATGGACCTCATAGATTTGAACTTCACTTCGATGCCTCAGCTCATTAAGTTACACATAATAGAAACCACAGCGCAGAGGGGAAGGGGTACTTGTAGCATATTTCGTTTGATTCGAGCTTCCAGCCAATAGTCAAAACTACCGAGCTGCTCTGCAAATTCTTCAGTCCGGCGTTATCGTAAAAGAAATGAAGGGATCAATGAGCAACGAACGCTTGGTCTTTAACGGAATCAATGGTGCTGATGGCAATTATCTGATGCCGCCCATGGAGCCGGAATATTTCTCAAGGTTCGCCCTGGGGGGGGAGTCGCTGGATCAACAGCAGCTGAAAGAGTTGATATGGCGACGTAAGCAAACTACCGAGATCCATCTCGGAGTGAAGGAGGGCGTTAACCCGAAGAACCTGGCCGAAACCGGTTGGGGTGTAATCTTCGCTCACAATGCCGATCCCGCAATTCGGGAAGCTCTCAGTGGGCTCCTGGACCTTCGCAAAGAGCAAGCTACTCGGAAAAATGGACGATACTACCAAGAGTTTAGTGGCATAAGCGCTTACCGTACCGGCGAGTCCAAACAAGAGTTCTTGGCTCGCCATGGTGTGGGACCCGGTCCGGCCGATCCAGAGCTGGTGCCATACTACCTGCTTATCGTCGGGGACCCATCAGTCATTCCCTTCCGATTCCAATATCAATTGGATGTGCAATATGCCGTTGGCCGGATCCACTTCGACAAGGTTGAGGAGTATGCCAGATACGCGCGAAGCGTAACTATGGCAGAAACCAATAACACACCGCGACCGCATCGGGCTGTGTTTTTCGGAGTCGAAAATCCGGACGACAAGGCGACAGAGCTAAGTGCAAATGAACTCGTAAAGCCACTGGCTAGCGCGGTGGCAATGGATCAGCCAGAGTGGCAGATCGAAACACTCGTTAAGGAGGACACCTCAAAGGCGCGCCTAGGTCAGGTTCTCGGTGGCAGCCAAACTCCGGCTTTGGTGTTCACTGCGAGTCATGGCATGGGATTTCCCAACGGAGACGGACGTCAGCTGAGACACCAGGGCGCGCTGCTCTGTCAGGACTGGCCGGGGGTTAAAGCTTGGCGCCAGTCCATCCCGAGCAGCTTTTACTTCTCGGCCGATGATGTCGGAGAGAACTCACAATTGCAGGGGTTATTCGCCTTCCATTTCGCCTGCTACAGTGCGGGCACTCCCCGGTTAGACGATTTCGCGCATCAGGTCAATCAACGTGGAGCTGTTGCTCCCCAACCCTTCATCGCTCGATTGCCGCAACGATTACTAGCCCACCCAAAAGGCGGTGCATTGGCCGTAATCGGCCATGTAGAACGAGTTTGGGGCTGCTCATTCAAATGGAAACAAACAGGAAGGCAGTTGCAAGTCTTTCGAAGTACTCTAAAGCGGCTAATGGAGGGTCACCCCGTAGGATCTGCCCTTGAGTTTTTCAATGAGCGCTATGCGGAACTCTCCGCGGACCTAAGCTCCGAATTGGAAGAGATAAAATTCGGAAAGGTACCTGATGACCTAGCCTTATCCGACATGTGGACCGCCAATAACGACGCGCGCAGCTATGCAATCATTGGGGACCCAGCTGTGCGACTCTGCTTGGGCCAATCGCAGGCCGCAACATCCTAATGAAGATGGGAAGTGATTTCAGCTTTAGATATTCCCGCATCGCGAAGTAATTGCGTTCTTACAAGAATGGTAAACGGATTCCGGCCCGCCCGAAGATCCCTGATCCATGCCTTTCTCATGTTCGACGCATCCCAATCGAGCGGTTCCGACTTCACAAAAGTCTCAAAATCCATTGCGGCCTGGCCGAACTTCCCGGAAAGCGCGAGAGCAACACCTCGACTGTCGACAAAATTAGCATTCCCCGGCCTTAGCGAGACTGCTTCGTTACAAAACTCCATCACTGTATTTGCATATCCCCATAAGCTGCCGAACCAGCATAGGTAGTTAATCGTGACCGCATCTTGCTTGAGGGAAGGCGAAAACTCTACTGCTCTCATATAGCTTACCTTTGCCTCCTCAACCCTGCCATTAAGTACCATCCTTTGAATCGCAATTCTTATGTTTCGCGTCATAGGCAACGCTTCGGGCCACTTCGCAGCATCCGAATAGATCTGATTAGACTGCTTGTAGGCATCGAGAACGCCATCAACGTCTCCATTCCAGGCGGAGATCTGGCTCTTTTCAAGAAGGAGATGGGCACGGATTCGATTGAGAACGCTGTTTGGATCAGCTGGTATGGTAGAGTTTAGCTTTTCTGCCTTTCGAAGCTCTGCCAGCGCCTCGTCTAACTTCCCGTTCAGAGTTAAGCCCTTAGCTTTAAGGAACTCCTCGTATTCAGCAGGACACGCACTCATTTCCAAATAATGCTGACACTCCACAGGATCGAGCTGCCGCGCAACTCGGATCCACGCCTCGGTAAACAGCTCAGTTATATCCAAGAAATGCAGGAGCAGCCGATCGTCCGAGTCAGCCGTCAGCAGCCGTTTGCCATCTGGGCTAAAAGCGAGCCCATTCACGCTCCTTGCGTGCGAACTAATTGGTATCGCTGACTCACTAGATTTCAAATCCCAAACGCCAATATTGTCGTTGTCGGCTGCGCGCGCAAAGCTATTCCCGTCGGCGCTAAACGCTATTGCAGAAACCCGCCCCGCAGCTCTTCCAAGTTTTCTGATCTTGCTTACGAAATTAAGGTCTCGGATAGTGATATCTCTATCAGGTTCGACAACAGCAAGAAATTGTCCCGAAGGGGCAATAACTGCTTGGGAGCCTTCACTGCCTGAGGGAAAGGCTTGTAGCAGAATTCGCCTTCTTGAATCATCGTCGCTGGTTTGGGTATTAATATCCCATGCAGTTACAGTTCCATTTTGATCCAGAGTTATTACGCGGTCCCGTATTCGATCGAATTCCAAATCCAGGAAGACTGGAGCCCCTTTAGTGCTTACTGTCCTCACAACATCCCCTGAATCGGCGTTTCGAATCTGTAATTCATCCTCACAAGCAGTCACCAGATAAGTTCCGTCATGACTAAAGGCCGCACTCGTACATCTACCCCTCTTCCTAAAAAGTGCATTGGCGAAGTCCCCATTTCCCAATACGAATCCGGAGGCGTCGACAGACGCATAATGTCGACCGTCCTCACTGAAAATAACTTTCTGAGTTAGATAGCTGAAGTACCTAGAAATCACTTCATTAGTAGATGCGTCGTAAATCACCACGCTTATAGGCCCTGCGGCGGCGAACTTGCGGCCATCAGGGCTAAAAGATAGATGTGTCAAGCCTGACACTTCTGCTGGAATTTCAGCGGCCCAGACTCTTGCCGTCCGGTCTTCCCCGGCCGTGCCAAGATGCCCGCCGTCGGGGCTAAACGCGACCGAATAGACAATACCTTTGTGGCCGGCAAGAGCAACCGATTTCCCTGCACAAATGGTCCCGCCGTCAAGACCCGAAACGGTCCAGAGTCTTGCGCTTCCATCTTCACTAGCTGTTGCGAGGATGGAACCGTCTGGGTTAAATGACAATCCTCGGATTGCACGGCCATGCCCCGAGAGTGAGTACAAGGGTTTTCGATCGGACCCTTTTTTGCGAAGCTCTTCTACGGACCAAAGCAGAGCTTGAGAGTCTTCGCCGCCCGTCGCAAACTCTTTTCCATCGCGGCTAAATGACACCGCATACACGTTATCCTTGTGCGCATTCAACTCCAACACCGGGTTTAGAGAACTAGAATTCCACAATTGGATACTGCCGTCGTCATTACCGGTAACGAGTAACTGTCCATCCGGGCTAAATGCAACGGATTTCACAGCTCGGCGTCCAGACAATAGCCCTGCCAATGAGTCGCTTTCTGTCTTCCTCGACTTATTAAAACTTTCCAATCGTTTCAGGATTTTGCCATTCGTAGTATCCCAGATCAGCGTCATATTTTCCTGGTAAGCAGCTGCAAGGCGAGTTCCGTCGGGACTGAAGGATATTGCGCTGATAGGACCCAATTTAGTCGGGGGGGTTAGGATTTTCGGTGGTCTGAACTCCCAAACTGTCTTACTCTTGTCCGCTGCCTTCGTATGGCGTTCACCCGGCTGTGTCTTCGCTTCCCAAATTGTCGCGTTGCCATCCTCCCCAGCCGCCGCAAGTATCCTGCCGATTGGGCTGAACGCGACCGCAGAGAGTTTGCTGGAAGAATGGAGTGACTGCTCAGGTCGGCCAGTAATTGAATCCCATATTTGCACGGTCCCAGCAGCACTGGACGTAGCAAGAAATTCGCCACTTGGATCGTAGGCGATACCCGTTAGTTCAGCAGTAGGATCTTGGAGAATTAGGGGACTCTGCGGAGCCCGAAGGGCGAAATTCAACGTATCTTGAGACTCGCGGAGAGTCTCTTTGTCCTCTGGATATTTTGATGAAACTGTCGCGGAAGCAAGCGCCAAAAGCAAGCTCCGGGAAGGATCTGTATCCTCGTTCAATCTAACGATTGCGTCCAATTCACGAACGTGCGCGGTGCGAGTCTTTCTCGCATCGCCATGTCTTGCATGGAAAAAACTCATTGCTGCTATCCCCAAGACAAGAGCATTGAGGGCTATACTGGCCGATATTGCTGCGAGTTGATACCGGCGTTTCGAAGCATGTCTCTCGGATTCCGATAAAAACGCACGCTCAAGATCCCAGACTAATCCGGGGTTGGCAGATGCCCACTCGGTTGCTCTCCGTAATTTATCGCCGTGTAATAAAAACCTTTCGTCACGATTCGAATCTGACCAGTTCTTTGCCGCCACTTGAATCGGCAAGTCGGACTTGGACTTCCATCGCTCGTTTGAACTTAAAATAGGATCAACTAAACGATCATGCGTTAATTCATAGAGGTTGGCTCCCCGCAGTGACACAGGGCGAACAAGATACTCATTAACAAGTGCGTCCACGACGTCTCGCGATAATGTGTCCTGTCCACCCTGAGCGCGAAGACGCCTGGCGTTGATGAGAACTTCGCTGAACCATCTGCGCACTTCCCCTTCTTCAACAGCTGTTTTTTCAGTTATGCGCTTGATTGCATTCTCGTAGAAAGTCTCCAGGGCGACACCGACATTTCCTAATCTCGCTACTTGTCGGCGTGTTATAACTCGATCGGCGTCATCCAAACTTTCCCAAATCTGCCAACAGACAGTCTGGAGTTGCGCTGGCTCCACAAATTCGCCGGGGATTTTGTCTTTGCGCCCTACAATGGTTATCTGAGCGAGATCTAGAGCGAGCTCCTCAGCTATGTGAGGACTTTCAAATGGGACGCCAGCGTTCTTCGCAGGGAGCAGAATTGCTTCGATTGCCTCTTCTTTCCGCAACAAATCTATACTGAACCGTGAGCGCAAGCGCCGAGGAAGGAATTTCTTATAGTGATCAAGAGATGCGATTTGATCTTCACGCATTACGAAAAGTACTGAGAAAGTGGGATCCTCTTCAAGCAAAGTGCGCAGTTGGATGAAGAAGGCCTCTCGGTGTTCCCAATGATCTTGGTGTGTAGTAAAAATCTCCTCGAACTGATCTATGATGAGCACCTGAGGCTTACTTGAAGTTTCTTGCTTAGTCTTCAAGGCTTGCGCGAGCTCGGTAGTGAGAAATGAATTAGCCATATCCTCAGTGTCGGCGAGGCACATTAACAGGTTGAAAGCGAAGACATTCTTAATCTTGCTTCGGTCAACCGATGCTGGCATTTCTCCACCAACTCTGCATATTGGGAGCGTGTTAAATCCTCTTTCTCTAAGTCCGGGCAAAACCATTTTATTTAACAGAGAGCTTTTGCCTGCTCCGGAGGGCCCGTAGAACAGAACTATTCCTTCGGAGACAATTAGAGATAAGAGAGTTTGACCCTCCTCCTCCCTCCCGACCAATAGGTGAGTATCGCCCTCTTGATAGGGAACAGGACCGACGTAAGGGTTATTCTTCCGTGACATAGCTCAAATAGCCGCGCGCAATTCGGTCATGAATTTGCGCACACTCCCCCAATAAGGCCGTATTTGAAGGTTATTCAGATCCCGTGCGGCGAAGGTTTGAAGTCTATTCAATTCCTCTTGTGACGTGCTGTCATTTGGATTGATTTGAATAATGGCAATTCGACTCTGCTTCATCCTTTTTGCTTCCTCTGCTACACCCTTGAAAAGCACCCGAAAGGCAAGGTCGCGAATGTTATAACCGAGAAACAAAAGCGTCGACACATTTAACGCGGACCAGATTTCGTGAGGTATACGTTGTTTTTCTTGGGAGATGAAGCGCAAAAAATCTAGATGATCGTCTTCCGTTAATACAAGTGAGGACGAATCCTGGTTGTCTCCGAAAAGATAAAACACTAGGGGCTTTTCTCTTGTGCCCTTTAGCGAGTCGTATTTGGTACGCCCCCTGGAACCATCTGAAAGAGTTCTATTCCAGTCACATCGTGCTCGTTGGTAATCCCTTTTGAGGTACGACAAAGCGGCGGTCATGAAGCTATCGAAATTGGTCGTCAAATAATGAGAAAATCTTAGCTCGGCCAAAATCCTGTGTGGTTCATCCACATCCGCATCGAAGTGTCGATACGTTACTCTTTCGAACATCTCATTCAAATTCATCGCGCCAATAGCTCTCCGGTCTTGCACTTTTTCTCGCTCAAGGAGATCTGCTTTCAGAAGACGGAGAATTTCTGCGTGGGGATATCTAGGGTACTCCTTTATGGTCTCTACAAATTGTGCAATGCGCGGGAGATCATTGCGGTCGTTCAAAGGGTAGTTATATTTCTCGTAGTTGAATTGTTTCGCCCATTTGTCGCTAATCTCGCCAAGAGAGATCAACAAACCACTATTTATACCGGGCCCGATAAAGGGAACCACTCTATTTTGGTCGAACATGTCTTTGAGTGGCGGGAAAATCGCGCTTGAATCAGAAGCTACCTCATCGACCCGCGCCTCCCCAACCTGACTGTTCCAAATTTTCCCTTCTCTCGAACGCATGTACAGAATGGGAGTACTCCATTCCGTACTCTCAGCAAGACGCATCTGGTTTCGTGAGAAATTTGCAGCCGCGTCTACTCGACCAGTCAGTGCCAGACCGCTGTAGAAGTGTTTAGAGAATAATGCTGCTGCCGTTGTGCTCACGCTGTTACGCATTGCGATGACCGCTGGAGCGCCTAACCGGACGAGAGTTTGCCCCAGTCCGCCGAAGGGATCGTTGAATTTATTATCAGCGCTATGGCAAGCGACCAGCGTGGCTAATCGAAGCAATCGCTCACCTTGAAACAGATCTGCAAACATCTGTTCGCTGACAAAGTCAGCTTCACCATTGTCTTTTTCCAAAACTAATGTTGTAGCGCGTTCAGACGCTAAAAGCTTTCCGTGAGCTTGGATATGAACAGCATGGAACGCACCCTCCACCAGCCGTTGGTAAATTGAGGCCTTTGTCGCGTTGCCTGAAAGGAACTCCACTTTCATGTGGTTATAGATCGGTGCTAACGCCTCTCTGAGCGTGTCTAGAGTTTGCTCCTTATCGATGGTCGGTAGCCCGTATTGGGGAAGATTTGTCGGAGCTGAAACAACGACTAACAATCTCGCAGGACTGACGTCAACGACATCTCGTGGTGGTAGGTTTACACCTAGGTACCTCGAAAATATCGTTTCGCGTCCCCGGCTGAGCGAAATCTTGTCCCTTGCATCGTACAAAAGTTCCCAGCTCAGACCATGGAGTTGGGAGGGCGCGTTTAGATCGATGTTTAGCCTAAAACGAAGACGTCTATCTGAATGCCTTGCGATTGCCAACGCTTCCCGGTAACCGACCGATAGATCGTCATTGGAGGGCAAGAGAGCATCGAATAATAGACTTCCGTACTGAGTGTCATCTAGAGCCGCTTGAAGCAGCCTTCGTTGCAGATCTTCATCCAACCTTGGCTTGCCAGAGTATTCACTTCCAGCAACCCTTAGGACTGCTTGGTTGAACCCGCTCAGGTAAAGCTCACAATCGAGATAGTCTTCCAGCATAGTCCTCAACCCTGATCATTCCTTTACCGCGGCCACTCTTACCAAAGCTGCCGCCCTGGACACGCTAGGTGTCGCAGGAGGAGGAGCGTAGCCTTGATTCGGAGGGCCGGAGGGCATGGGCATTCCTGTTTCGATATCTGGACAACTTCGTACGATTGGCTCTCGTATCTGCCTGAATACGTAGTATGGATGGAATATACATAGAATGAATGTCAAATGAAAGAACCACTCGCGATGACGGACAGGCAGACACTTCATTGGACCCTATCGGTGGTTGGGAGGGGAGGGCTGATAGCAACGTCAGCTATTTTTTGCGCAGCCTAGATCAAAATCCAAAGCAAAGAGTGGTAATCGTTGCGGCGTTCAGCTTTCAGACTACTTTCGACCAGTTGCATGCGTTGATTCTCCCGCCAATTCAGGCAATCCAGATCCCTTCACGTTGACCTGATTCCGTCTTCCACATCTGCGAGATTAATCAGTGCCGAAGGGTGTTGAAGTTGGCTAGTCGGCAAACCTCGAACTAGCAACCCTTCGGTTAACGATTGAAACGCATGGTCGCCCCGCTTGTATCGACTGCTCGAAGGCCCAACTGCCGTGCTGGCCTCCTATCATCAATAACTTCGTTTTGCGGTCTTTTTTCGCAGTTGCCGTCCAAACTTGGACAACTCGGGGCGTTTTTCTTGGCACATTCCGTCAAGTTTCTTGGGCTCACTTGCGGGCGTTTTTCTGGATCCATGATGTGGAATGACCCCTTGAATTGGCACACTCGCGATGGGCACACTCTCCGGGAGAGGAAACAACAGTGGAGAGAAGAAAGCGATATTCCCGGAAGTTTCAGCGCATGGCCGTAGAGCGGATGAAGAGCTGTGAAGGCGTCGATGAGTTGGCCAAGGAGCTCGGGGTAACCCGACGGTGCCTCTACAAGTGGCGCACTAAACTCGAGGCGGTTGAACCTGGCGAAGAAGCGGCGCGCCCGAGTACCCATGCATCAGCTCAGCGAAAGGAAATCCTTCAGCTAAAGCGGTTGCTCGCCGAGAAGGCGATGGAGGTGGATTTTTTGAAGGGTGCCTTGCAAAAAGTAGAGGCTCGACGCCAGCGCAGCAGCGGCTCTGGCGGGAAGGCATCTACGAACACATCCAAGAACTGATGCCATTGCAAGGCAGGCTTAGCATCGAGCACCTGTGTCAGTTGGTAGCGGTGAGTCGCAGAGGTTTCTACCGGTCGTTGCGACAACGGGAACCGGCAGAGGAAGAGACGGAAGTACGGTCATTGATTCAACAAATCGCTCTGGAACATCGTCGTCGTTACGGGTATCGACGGATCACCGCAGAACTGCACCGTCGAGGCGTGCCGGTGAACCGCAAAAAGGTGGCACGGATGATGCGGGACGATAATTTGCTGGCCATTCAACCGAAACGATTCGTCGTCACGACGAATTCGAAACATAAGTGCGAGGTGCACTTGAACTTAGCAAGTCGCATGAGGCTGACGGGTATCAACCAGCTCTGGGTGGCAGACATCACCTACGTTCGCTTGAAAGGCGAGTTTGTCTACCTGGCGGTAATCCTCGATGGCTTTTCTCGCAAGGTTGTAGGGTGGGCTGTGGATCGAACGATGATGAGTAGCCACCTCACGGTGGCTGCGCTGGAGCGTGCTGTCGCAGATCGACAGCCGCCAGCGGGTTTGGTGCACCATTCCGATCGAGGGCTTCAATATGCGAGCCCGGAATATGTAGCGGCATTGGACAGGCACGGCATGATTGCGAGCATGAGTCGGCCGGCCAATCCGTATGACAACGCGAGTTGTGAGAGCTTCATGAAAACGCTGAAGCAGGAGGAAATCTACGCCAACAAGTACGATGACCTGGATCATTTGCGGGTGAACGTCGAAGAGTTCATCGAGCAGTATTACAATCGGCTGCGTTTGCACTCGGCACTGGGCTATCGGTCTCCGGAAGAATTCGAACAACAGACGGAGGCTGCGAGTTCGGTCGATGCTCGAAGCGCAACGATAGAGTTTTTTGAGAACAACAATGAGAACAGGCAGGGGGAATCGGCCGCATCTCTGGGGAAGGGGGCGACGTCGCCCCCTTCCCCAGACCCCCTAACCTACTAGGAGATGCAAGAACACTTTTAGAAAACGGAAAGTGTGCCCAAAGTTTTTGTGACAGTTTAGGGGGTCACCTCAATGCCGGGGCACAGTTGGGGAACAACTAGAGGAGACAGCTTGGTAGCTAACCGACGCCAAAACAAAGGCTTATGATGTTCGGCTGTGTAGTTATAAGGCTAGCTCGGACTAAAGAACATATTCGACGTTATGGTGCGAGCAAGGCGGATGAATCAAACGATACAAAACTCTCGTTCTCGATTCTTCAGAGCGTCAGCTCGGAAAACGCGAGAATTAGTTGGCAGGACGATGACAAGGGCAAACTTGAAACTCGCATTACGGAAATTGCCATCGAGCTGGTCCTGACTGCTGAGAATCAACATCGTGAGAGTGCAATCCGCCGTTACGAATGGCGTGTCGAACGAAAAGCCGAACTCGAAGAGGAGGAGCGGAAACGCCAGCTTGAAGCGGAGCTCCGTGAAAGCGAGCGGCTGCAGCGGCTCGAGCAGGGCCCCATCGACCGCCTTCTCAGGGACGCTGCGGCATTTCAGCAGGCCGGAATCATAAGGAATTACGTCCAAGCAATCCGATTAGCGCATCCGTGTGATAGGGCTTCATCAACTGAGCCTATTGAAAGATGGAGCAGCGGGGCATTGGCTCAAGCTGACAGGATTGACCCGATGATCGGAGGCTCATTCCTAGAGTCGATGAAAGACGAAGATGAGACTTAGAAGATCTGGGAATCCACGCAAATTGGAGACGGCTGGATGACGCTAGGACGGAGCTTTAGCCCTCATTTTCGGCGAATAAGACTGTGCCCATTTTTGTGCCCACCCTCCATCAAAAACGATAGCCTGTACCAACAGATTGTGTACTGAGATGGCGCGATGGATCGGCATATTTCCATTTCACGGTACGAGGCGATTTGTTGTAGTGCCGGATGTAGCGCAACAGCTTCCCCTTCAGATCAGCGACGGAAGTGAATACCCCTC
>Ga0210399_10002308_pt1 | contig 14896 bp, 20 predicted proteins | sample IncBWC14MmetaG_FD_150865 | JGI IMG/M metagenome (GOLD analysis project Ga0210399, IMG submission 150865) | Forest soil microbial communities from Barre Woods Harvard Forest LTER site, Petersham, Massachusetts, United States - Inc-BW-C-14-M | ecosystem: Environmental > Terrestrial > Soil >...
GACCGCCATCCCCGAGTCGGACTGGACGTACTGGTAGGTCTTGACTCGGGAGACGGCGGTGGTGCCGCCCACCACGGCGGAGCCGGTGCTGGGCTCCTTGACCGTGGCGCGGGCACCGAGGAGACCCGGGGCGTACATCGTCTTGTCCGAGACGGTCTCCGGGTCTCCCGTGGAGAAGAAGGCACCTTGCTGGCGAATGTTGTAGGGCATGGCTTTCTCCTATGCTCCCTTCCCTTAGTTCTGGATTCCGAAGAGCCCGCGCATCAGGCGCATGGTCCGCCAGGTGACGTTCCCTCCGAAGAGGACCTGCCCGGCGACCACGGTCGAGTCCTGCGCCACCTTGAAGCCGGTGAAGCCGAACTGGTACTTCGGGGAGGCCGAGAAGTAGAGGTTGATGTAGGCGTCGTCGCCTTCCTTCCCGGGGTTCAGCCACCAGAAGGTTTCGCCCTTGGTCGCGGTCGAGAGGCTGAGCGTGGTGCCGAGCTGGAAGGCTCCGAGGTTGGTCGCGTCCGAGGCGGTGATGTCCTGCCCGGGAGCGTACTGGCTCTCCACGATCGTCGCCTGCTTGAACTTCAGCCCCGGGAAGCCGATCGTGGGCTCAATCTGGTCGATCCGCTGTTGGGGCTGGAAGTTCTCGTTGATGAACCCCATGCAGCGGTTGCTGGTGACCCCGATCACCGGGTGCTCGTCGCCGATCACGCAGGACTGGTAGGAGTGCTCCAGCACGCGGAAGGAGATCCCGGCGGTAGTGGAGGTCGAGCCGATGTTGGCGGGGATCAGGGCGCCGGTCTGCACCCCAGGGGTGGTCAGCGCAGGGAACACGTCTGAGCGGCTCTGCTGCCCGTAGGAGGGGAAGACCTGCCCAGAGTAGGTGTTGTTCACCCCGTCCCCGAGGGCCTCCTCCATCCCGTTCAACTCGCCCGAGCGGTCCTCCGACCCAGTCGTCTGCCCGTGGCGGTAGAGGGCGCAGGCGAGCAGGGCGCTCATGGTCAGCGCCGCGTTGGCGAGGTCGGCCTGCACTAGGTTCAGCACCGCCTCTGGCCCCCGGATGATCACCTCGACATCCTCGGTGTATTCGGTGACGTTCACCTCGTAGAACCGGGGGTCGAAGAGCAGACCCGCCTTGGTCTGGAGCTTGGTGATGTCGAACTGGGCGCCCTTCTTGTAGGAGCCGCCCTTCATCGGCTTGAAGATGAAGTTCTCCTGGATTTGGGGGCCGCCCGTCCAGACCTTGTAGCGGTTCCTCTTCAAGAAGGCGAGGAGGGGATCGTTCTTGAAGAAGTTGTCAACAAGACCGGGCATGATCTTCTTGACTGTCAGCGTATTAATCTCGTCCAAGTTCGGTGCGGCCAATTCCTTACCCTCCTATGACTTACGCCGATTCGCCGGGTAGAGTCATCATGTTCATTAGTGCGTCTGCCTCATCTTGTAGAACTCTTCGAGAGCCGCTTCCTTGCCGAACTGCGGGTTCTTGTCCTTGAGCGCCCCAAGGGTCGCGTTCCCCATCGGGTCGCCGAGGTCTTCGCCGAGCGGGTAGGGAGTCTGGGGGCGGCGGCGGTACTCGTCTTCGAGCTTGGTGCGGATCTTGTCCTCCAGATCCTTCTCCTTCTTCGCCTGCTGCTCAGCCTGCCGCTTCTCCCGCTTCTCCTTGGTCTGGTCCGCGTAGACCGCATCGACCCGCTTCCCTTCCTTCCGCGCCAACTGGTCGAGGGCGAGGACATCCAGGGGCTCGCCGAAATCGTGGAGGTGCTGCGAGGCGAGGGTCGAGAGGTAGGCGTTGTACTGGGCGATCGAGGTGGCACTCTCGGTGACCGCCTGGTTGAGCAACTTGGCCGCCTCATCCCGGGCGATGAACTTGGTGGTGTCGAAGGCGGGAGGAGGGTCGCCAGCCTTCACGGGGGGATTGGCTTGGAGCTTCTCCAGCGCTTCCAAAGCGGCGGTGCCCTTCTCCAGAGCGTCCTGCTTCTCCTGATACCAAGTCTGGAGGTTCCCGTGGTAGGCGACGACCTTGCCCTCGTGCGCCTTCAACTCGTCCATCTGGCGCGAGTAGTCGTCCCTGAGCAGAACCTCTTCGCCTGCTGCTTCCTGAACCTTCTCGTCCTTGAGAGCCTCGGCGAACTGGGTCCGCTGGGCTTCGGGTAGGAGTCCGAGGATCTTCTGGAGGTACGCCGCGCCCGCTTCCTTCTTGGTTCTCGCCATCTATGCGCTCCTTGATGTGAGCCAGACCTTCTCCGGGATAGAGAGCCAGTCCTTCACATCGCTCCTGCAATTCCGCCGCCCATGAATGGCGCCCCGGCGGTCGTCGGGGTGGGCGATCCAGTCTGCCCACCACCCATTCCTGAGAGGATCTTCGCCACCCCCTTCTGGATCAGGCGCCGCGCCTGGGCGAACTCGGTCACCGAGCCCGGGGAAGCCTTCGAGAGGGCCATCAAGGCTTGGTCGATGTTCGCGCCCATCATCACGACTGCCTTCGCGGCTGACCCGCCAGAGGGTCCTTGACTGCCAGGAGCCCCTGCTCCAGGAGGCGTAGGCCCAGGAGGTCCCCCGGGAGCCGCATCAGGAGGATTCGCGGGGGAAGGCGGGGGGCCATCAAGCGCTTGGCGACCCGGAATGGCTGGGGAGCCCATAGGTCAGCGGGCTGATCCGCCGCGCTTCACGATCGTGTCCTTGTAGGGCGAGTGGATCACGCCCACTTTCTTCGATGCACCGCCCCCGGCGTGGTAGACGCCACGAGGGATCTTCCCATGCGTGCCCAAGAACCCTTTCCCGCCCTTGCCCTTCGCCATGTTCAGCGCTTCCTTTCTCTTCCCTTACCTGATGCGCGACGTTGTTCCGAGAACCAGATCGCCAAGGCTTGCTTCTGCCCCTTCTTGGTGCGCGGGACCACCGGCCCCTCCTTCGACCCGGAGTGCAGTTCCCCGTGCTTCCAACGATGCATCTCCTCCTTGACGGTCGAGGCGGGCATTCACTTCAGCGCTTCATCCCGTGATGGCGCCCACCGTGGTGCTTCCCGCGCTTCTTGTGCTCTTTCTTCAACTCCTCGCGCTTCTCTTCCGCCTTCGTCTCGTGGTGCTCTTTCGCCATCCTGCCTCCAAAAGAAAAGACCGCCGACCTGTACGAGGCCGACGGCCTAGCGCCGCTCGGGCGGAGAGACGAACTACTAAGGAGAAGTCTGAAGGGGTATATCGCGGGCTGTCAAGGGCTTTTGCAAGATTTCCGTACGAAGCAAGCGAGACCCCGTGGCGACCTGCGGGAGACCCCCGCGAAAGTCGAGGACCACCTTCCCAGTGAACCCCAATGAATAGAGCAAGTTAAGGAAGTCTGGGAAGGTGAGTTGAGGCACCTTGACTTCCTCCATCTCACCCATGTAAGATACCGTCATGCCTACTGGAGTCTACGTCCGAAAGCCGAAGCCGCTCGCCGATCCGATGCCGCGCTTCTGGAAGTACGTCCAGAAGACCGAGGGATGCTGGCTCTGGATCGGCGCCTGCACCCCACAGGGCTACGGGGTCTTTTGGTTCAATGGTGATTCCATCCCCGCCCACCGCTTCGCCTATGAGCACCTCGTCAAGGCACTTGGAAGACTCTGGGCTTGCCATCATTGCGACAACCCCAAGTGTGTCCGCCCCGACCATCTCTTCGCAGGGACAGTCAAGGATAACGTCCAAGACGCGATTCGGAAGAACAGGTGGAACTACGAGAAGAGGGTGAGCGAACTGTATGTCAGAGGGGTTGAGAATCACAACGCCAAACTGAACCCCACGAAGGTCCGTGAGATCCGCCGACTCTCTGGCAAACTCTCCATGAAAGCCTTGGCACGAATCTTTGGCGTGACTAAGTTTGCCATCTACTCGGTGATTCATCGACTCACATGGAAACAAGTGCTCTGACTCCTACGAAGTCACCGTAGTCGTCGAACCGTCTGGACGCTGCTCCATCTGCGGTGGTTTTTGGTTCGATGCTTTGCGCCCTTGGGCGCTCACAGTCTGGGATAAACCCAACTGCTGCTGCGCAATGAGACGCTCGGTGATCGTGACGGGCTCGCGGATCTCCATCGGCGGCGGCGGGGTGGGCATGGGCTGACCAGTCTGCGGGTCGGTCTTCGGGGGTGGTGGCTTGTAGTCCTTCATCGGCAGCGGGACCATCGGCGGGCGCCCCACGTTCGGGATCTCCTTCATCTCCATGAGAGTCCAGAAGTCCATGTAGCCCTGCTGCGCGAGCTGCGTGTACTTCATCTGCTCCTCCTGCGCGTGCATGGCGAGGAGCGAGTTCGGGGACACGTAGAAGGTGAAGAGCTTCTGGAAATACTGCGCCCGCTGATCGTGGGGGAGATCCTTGTCCAACTCGGGGACGTAGCCCTTGTCCTGCGGAGCCATGGAGGGCACCAAGGAGCCAGGCGCGTAGTCGAAGTCTTCAAGCGTCTTTCCCGCATCTCCGAGGTAGAGCATCCGGCGCTCGGTGGACATGAACTGGAAGATGTTCGACTTCACCATCTCGGCCACGTCCCGGAGGAAGGCTTCGAGGAGGCGCCCCTCCATCTTGAGCCCCGGGGTGAGCGCCTTGTAATACTCGGCGATCGTGTCGCCGGAGGGCATCTGGTTCAGTTGCATGAGATTCTGGAGGTTCGCCATCTCGGTGAGGTCGTCGAACTGACCATAGAGCTGCGTCAGGAATTCGAGCATCTGCGGGGGCATCGGGGAGGGGTCTTGGAGCTTGAACCCTTCGCCGAGGGCGGTGTTCACCCGGACCTTCCAGTTCGGGCGGCGGGGGTCGAAGCGCTTGAACTGGCTCTCGGGGACCGCGTTCTTGTCGGCGATGAGGCCCCGGTTCACCACCTGTGAGCACCAGGTCAGGACATCGTTGGAGAGGGAGTTGATCGCGTTCTGGAGCGGGCGGGCATCGTGAACCAGCCCGAGGCCGAGGAAGGTCCAGGGCCAAGGGTCGAGCTTCAGCCGAGCCAAAGGGTACATCCCGTGCCAGTACTGGTTTGGCCCATCGTAGAGGATCGCCTTCTCGGTACAGACGATCAGGCGCTTCCTTGGGTAGAGCGGCTTCCCGGGCTCGACCCAGTAGCACCAGTTGGTGCCAGGTTGCCCCATGAGCACCTTCTTGGTGTTCAGGTTGATCTGCATGTCGTTCAGGTAGACGCGGTAGGCGATCACCTCCGGGGAAGACCCTGCTCCGCCCTTCTGCTTCGTTGAGAGCCCATCTAGGGTGGACACAGGGGTAATCATGGAGAGGTATCTGCGGAACCTCGTGTAAACCTGCCCCCACTTCTGCACGTCGGGCTGGAACACATCCTTCAGGTGCGGATAGGTCGCTCGCATCGCCGCAGGGGAGTGCGCCTCGCGGATGATGAGCCCCATCCAAGACTGCACCGAGTCTTCCCGGCTAGGGCGGATCGGCAGCGTGTCTCTAGGATCTCTGGCGCTGAGGCGGGTATTCCCTTGGTGGAAGTTCGGGTCCCACTCGCAGACGAGGTCGCCCGCCCCGGCGGTCAGAGAGTACAGGATGCAGTCCCGCAGGCGCAGGTCCGCGAAGGTGTTCATCCACCAGAGAATCACGAGCTTGTTCAGGAGATACCCGTGGGTCTCGAAGCGGTCATTGAAGGTCTTGTAGGCGAAGAGGGGGCGGATGTCGGTGAGGGCGGAGGCGTGGGTCCGAATGGCCTTCTTCGTCCGGTTCACCACCACGTTGGGTAGGTAGGAGGGGCGGTTCTGCCCCAACTGGTTCCCGAGGACATACTCCATCGTCTCGTCGATCCCAGGGTAGGCAGGGTCGGTACGGTTCAGGCGCTCGCCTTCCTCCAGAGCCTCCTTCACCCACCCGAGGATGCGGCGGTCGTGGGGGCCGTAGAAGTCGGAGCCGGTGCCGGGGGAGACGAAGCCATCGAGGAGTTTGTCGGCTCCAGCGGCGGGGATGTCGGCGGGGGTGCCCATTCTACCAGTGCCCTAGTTTCTTCACGATCTCAGCCGCCTCTCGGCGCATCTCCTTGGAGCCCGTGTGGGTCACATAGGGCACCCCACGGGAGTTGGTGGTGCGGAACTTCACCCTCGGATCTTGGTCGGCGAAGGAGTTCCTGTCGAGGTTCGAGGAGTCCTGGTGGAAGACCCGGAAGGCGATCTTCTTCCCCATCTGAGCGTACTCGCGCTCGATCCGGTCGGCCTTCTGCATGGAGTCGATCGTGATGATACGGCCATCGACCTCGACCTCGTAGGCGGCCATGTCCCGGTAGCGGCGAGCCCCATGCCGAGCAGGGTCGCCCTTGCAGAGGGGGAAGTCGCCGATCTGGATCTGGGCGCCGCACTCCTCGCAGATGTCGTCGGCGAGGCGGAGGGTGACCATGTCGGGGGCATAAGAGAAGTCGATTAGCTCAATCACTGACGTAGTCCCAGAATTGGCCGGACATCTGAAAAACCACTCTCTTGATCGCTTCCTCCACCGTGATTCGGTTCCGAGATGCGTAGGTCTTGATCTGCCGCAACTGCCCCGGCGTCCAGTGTACCGCGATTCCACCGATCTGGATGTCGGCCAACTTGGTGACCTTCTCCACTAGGTCTTGGGCATCCCGGAGCATCCCGCCCTGAAGGATCAGATCCAACTTCCCCCGGCTCTCGGAGTCCACCACCAGAACATGGTTTGAGGCGGGGTACGCAGAGAAGCGAGCCAACTGGGCGCTCATCAACTCCTGTGGGCTGGCTGAACCGCCAGCCGCAGCAAGGGAACTGGCCTGGGCAGCGTAGGCCGCATAGACCTCCTCGGGGATGTCGATCAAGGTACGGACCTTCACCTCAGCCAACTTTCCTCCTTCGGACTTGAGCGCCTTTGGCCTGCCACTGTCCCACCTCGGGGCCGAACTCCGCTTGGAACACCTCGACTTGGCGCTGGTCCTTGGAAGGGAGATAGAAGAGGTGTGCTTGGCACCAGACGGATGCGCGATCGAAGCGCCAATTCAAGGTGAGTTCCCCGTCCACCTTGCCGCCATCGACATGGGTCACCAGAAGAGGGCGCTGCACCTCGGGGTCGATGCGGAAGAGGACGATGTCGCCGACTTCTACCATTCCACCCTCGCGCTCGGCAGGTACTCCTCGGGGTAGTTCTCGTCCCGCCCCATCATCTCGTCGGCGGTGCAGTCGGAGGAGATGTAGTCCACCTTGCGGGAGAAGCGATCTGCTAGTTCAGTCTTCCTACCCTTCTCCTCCGCGAGGCGGCGGCGCTGCTCAGCGACGGGCTCGTTCCCCTCGAAGTGGAGAGTCTGGGCGACCTGCACCGCAATCGCGGCGGCCATGATCGCGTCGTCGTGGGCGTCCCCGAAGGCTTCGGCCTTCCAGAGCGGGTAGCCGGGAGGCGCTTGGAAGTCCCGCATCTCGTCCATGGTGAAGGGCGAGTTGATCCTGAAGTCGGGGAGGCCAGTGCGCTCGTCCAGCGTAGTCACGGCGTGGAAGAGGCGCTGGAGCATCATCGGGCGGGTCCGAGAATTGGTGTACCAACCAAATGCTCTGGAGTATCTGCCCCTCGGATCGCGGGCGTCCTCGTGCTGCCAGATGTAGAGGTTGGTGTACCCGAGGTGGTGGAGAAGTTCGCTCTGGGTGGTGCCACCCATCCCGTTGAACTCTACTGCGACCAGCGCCTCCTGCCCCTCTGCATCTTGGTAGTACCGCCCAATCGGATCTATGTAGTAGGCCAGTTCCACCGCGTCGATCGAGTCCGAGACGAACTGGGCGACCTCCTCATCTGGTTCTCGGAGAGAGCCTACCCGCACCACCTCGATCACCGAGCGGTCGAGCCCTGTCCCCCCCGCCACATCCACCGAGACCACGTAGCGCTCGGTCTTGCGCGGCTTCTCCCAGATGAGGAGGCGGTCCATGAGGGAGGGGAGGAGATCCTCGTCCTGGGGGAACCAGCGGGCCTTCGGGATCGCACTGAACCCGTAGCCAGGGGGAAGCTCTAGGGCGTCACCCGGCGTGGGCATGAAGCGCCTCCGAGCACCAACCGCAAGGAGTCTCAACGAGACCAAGGACTCGGGCAGGCCAGCAGACTCCCTCGCGGAGCAGGACCATCCAGCGGGTGCGACAGATGGCGCAGCGGCGGGGGGAGAGGATCATCCTTGCTGCTCCTTCGGACCATTCACCCAACACTCAACAGCCCCGAAGACTCCCCAGTCGTCAAAGAGCACATCCACACCGTTTGCCTTAGCCCGAACTTGCTTCCAAGTCTTGTGATCTCCCTCTACGTCACGCCCATCACCGTTGATAAAGAAGGCTGGGGGAGGGAATCCTTGCAACTCCAGTTGGTGCAGATCGGCCTCCTTACCACCTGCATGACCAGTCAAAATCCCCACCTCATGTCCTGCCTTTGTGAGTGCCCATGCCAACTCACGAAAGAAGGTCTTGTACTGCCAGAGCGTCCCATCAAGATCGAGTGCGATTCTCAATGCCCCTCCGCGAGCATCACCAGCGCCTTCCCGAGCACGCCAGCGAGACGGGGCGGGATCTGGAGTTTCTCCTCGCGCTGCCCGTCTACGATCTCAAGGACGATGTTGTTCAACTCGGCAGGGTTCTCGTCCTGGAAGAGGCGCAGGAGCATCTTGGTCTTGGGGAGCTTGAACTCGACCATCATGGCTTCAGACTCCAGTAGGCGTAAGCGGCCAAGGTGAGGGCGAGTGCGGCTATAGCCCAGGCGATCTTGTCGGACCTGCTCATCTCAAATCCTTCTGCGGCCTCACCTCGGCCATCCCCACGAAGGGGCGAGCCTGATCCCTGACCCGCTGCTGAACCTTGGCGGAGAAGATCGAGTACCCCGAGTGCTGGAAGGTCTCGTCGTCGGTCACCGACCCGTACTCCTCTACGAAGGTCTTCAGGTCGTCCATCGCTTCGTAGGAGGCGCGGGTGAACTCGTACCAGTAGAGTTGATCCCGGGTGAGTCGGATCTGGCGCCCGAGGTACTTGGGGGAGGTCTCCTCACAATGGGTAGCATGGGCGAGGGTGGGCTGAGCAGGCGCCCAATCGGGAGGAGGGGGCATCGCGTACTTCCCCTCCACGTACCAGGGGATGAAGATGTTCAGGGTGAAGCGGTTCTTGTGGGAGTTGGAGACGCGCCAGTGCTTGTGCCACCAGTTGTCCCGACCCTTGGCGGTGGACTCGAAGAGAGCAAAGGTTCTATGATCCATCGGCATCGTGGGCAGGAGGGAGCCGTTGATCTGCTGCGCCTGCACCTCGTCCCAAGTCGAGAGTTCGGAGAGGTGCGCCCAGGAGAGAGTTTTCCCTCGGCCTAACTGACCCCTCTGCCCCTCTGCCCCTCGGGTGCTCCTGCCTGAGCCCACCCACACATGGCTCTGGGTCGCAAATCTCATCTCCTTGTTCTTCACATGCTCCTCAACCCCGGGGGTGAGCCACCAAGGGAGGTGCTCTACGATGCGCTCGAACATGTCGAACATGTAGGCGGAGGTGTCGGGCACGTCTGCGGCGACGAGGCCGAAGATGTGCTCCTGGGTGGTGAACTTGTAGGCGCCGACCGCCTCGGCAAAGGTGGAACCGCCCACCTGCCGAGCGCCCTTCAGCAGGTTCAGGAGAATCCCATCTTGGTGGCGGTTCTCAGCGCAGGCGAGTTCCGCCTGGGCGACCCGCTGGAGGATGAACTTCTGGGTGTCGAGGAGCGGGTACATCAGGCGGAGCCCAGATCCCTTGATGTTGATCTTGGCGAAGCAAGAGCACCAATACTCAAAGGACGCCTGACACAGGAGCCGCTGCCCCACCACGAAGCGGGCCTCCTCCTCGGTGAAGGGACGGTCAGGACGGGAGAGCTTCGGGTTCCAGAGCGCCTCCAACTCCCGAGTTCGCCCCTCCACTTCGCCGACAGGAGGCTCCTTCTCGGGCACCTGGTAACCCGCTTGTCGGAGTCTCGCTTTGGTCGCTTCGACTATCTTGGGGTGGAACACTAGGCCCACCCATAGACGGCCTTGACCGCAGACCACCATCTCGCACCTGCGGTCTGCACCTTGGAGTCGATCTCCAAGTGGAGCCCGTCGTCGGTCAGGAGGTCCGAGAGGTCTGGGCCTGCCGCCATGTTCGAGATGTCGGTCCATCCCGCCCCGATCGCCGCGTTGATCGGCGTCTGCTGCCCAATCGGGATGCCCGAGCAGTTCTGGATCTTGCAGTTAATCATCTTGGCCCCGAGGTCGATGGCGATCTGGGCAGCGATGGCGGAGATGTTGGCGTGGTAGGTCGCCTGGGACACCGAGTTGGTCGCATCGGTCTCGCCCTGCCAGAAGAGGAAGGCCCGGGTGCCGCCACAGTTCGCCGAGGTCACGCGGGCGGTCATGGAAGTGTAGGTGCTCTGCCCAGGCTGCCAGTTCGCACTTGAAGTGTTCGTGACCGCACAGGGGATGAAGGCGCAGGGGATGCCTTGGGAGGCGAGGTAGGAAGTCGCCATGATCGGCCAGACCGAGCCCCCGTTAAATAGCGGATCCGTAGGATCCACGAGTTCCTTCCAAGAGTTGGTGTTGCGGTCATAGAGCCCCGCCTTGATGCCCTGCGGGTTCGAGTAAGTCTGGAGATTGTTTGCGTGGCCGACCGCGTTCGACTGGCCCCCGATCACGAAGACATCGCCTATTCCTACCCACTGAACGTCTCGCGCCTGGAGCAGCACTCCCGCCTTCTGCATCTGGAGGGTGAAGGTGGTCTGCCCCTGCGGTCGGCCAGTCAGCGATCCTGAGAAGGCTCCCGAGATCCCGAGGCCGATCGTCGTGGCGGGAGAGTTCCCGTAGAGAGCGAAGATGTCCCAAGGCCCATTGGTCACCGAGCCGGTCACGGTGATCGTGCCGGTGGTCCCGGAGCGCTGGAAGACCTGGAAGAGGCTCGGAGAAGTGAGCGTCAGGTCGGGCGAGGGGAGGGAAGTACCGCCACTCGCTGCGAAATAGCCGCCGAGGTAGCCACTCACCCATCTCCCCTACCCTTTAGCCAAAGACCATGTCCTCGATCCAGAGGAAGGACCCTCGCAGGATCGTGAGCGTCCCCGTCGAGTGGGTGTTCTCAGCCGCTCGGACGATGAAGGTCCCGGCCCCAGAGGGCTCGAAGGACCCGGAGATTGAGAAGTTGTGGGTGGAAGTGTTGGTGAGCGCAGTCGCGTTCAGCGCGGTGGCGAGGGCCGCTGAGGTTCCATTCGCCAACGCAACGGTGCCGCCAAGGTTATTCACGAGGCACCCATTCGCCACGAAGTTGGTCGCCGCGGCAGAGCCTCCGTCGAAGGTAATCTGGACACCCTCAGCAGCGGTCGTGTTTGAGAGGAAGAGTTCGAGCAGGAAACTGTACTTCCTCCCGGAGACGACCGTGATCGAGAGGTTAGTCGCCGAGAGGGCGGCGGTCGCATTTGTATAGTTGCCAGCCAGCCCAATCCGAGCCGCACGCTGGAGGAGCCAACCGTTAGTCCCGGGGGCCCCGGCGTTGACCTCAACCACCCCGTTGGCGGGGGTGGCAATCCCTTGGAGTCCAGTCGCCCCGATGTAAATCTGCCCAGACGTAGTCTCAACCCCAAGCGCAGTAGTAGTGATGTGGAGTCGCCGGGCGCCTGCCTGGGAAATCTCCAGAGAGGTGCCGAGGTTGTACATCCCCGAGTTGGTGTCGTTGGTGAACGAGAAAGAGGGGGCGCCTGCGGTCCCGTCGGCGGCGAGGATCGGCGAGGTGATCGTGCCGCCCGTGAAGGTGCTGCCACCCCCGCCCGAGTAGCCGCTCATTCCCAGAAGCTCACGAGAAGGGTATCGGAGCCATTCCCGATGACCTGCACAGCCTCCAAGGCAGCGAGGCCATTCACGCAGTCGATCGTGAACCCGTCCGACTTGGCGAGGAAGCCTGCCGCGTTCGACGAGGAAAGGGCGGCTGCGTCCGCTCTACCGAAGCCCCAGTAGATGGTGGAAGAGTTCCCCGCTGCCGCCCGCATCGCGCAGGTGTGGTAGGTGTAGTGCGGCAAGGCGCCCTGATCTTTGGGAGAAGCGCGGGGCGGAATAGCCCCGGCGGCGATCAGAAGGGAGGCGAGATTGTTGGGCTTGGTAGGATCGACCGGGGTCGAGGGCGGGGTGATGGTGCCGCCCTGGGGAGAGAAGGCCATGGCTAGGATTCCTCCGTGACAGGGGTAGCAGGTACGTCTATCGTCTCGACTTCGGGCGGGGAGGGCGGCAGCGCCCCGTAAAGCAGGCGATTGGTGGCGGCGATGAAGGAGCGCATCGAGTCGGCGACCACTACCTGATTGGTCTGGTGCTTCGAGAGATCAACCGTGGTGCGGGGCTCCTCCTTCAGCAGACCCGCCAGCCGCAGGGCGATCTTGACGCGCTCAGGCTCGGGGATCACCTCGTGCTTCCCCACCCCCTTGCACGCTTGGCACAGAATCTCCTTGAAGCCCGCTCGGACCTCGCCCTCGTAGAAGGAGCCCTCCTCCTTGTTCTCCACTTGGACCTTCTTCTTGTTGTAGCCCTTGCCCCGGCACCAGCGGCAGGTGCGGGTGACCGTGCGGGCGGCCTTCATCGCGTCGGCGGCGACCTCTGGCGCTTCGACCCAGACCCGGTCCATGGCCTTCAGGTAGGCGGCGGCGCCACGGGCGGTGGCGAAAATCTTGAAGAACTTCCCGACCGAGATCGAGGCGGCGGCGCACAAGGAAGCGAGGCTCTTGCGCTCATTCTCAGGGTCAGCCAGAAGGCGGGCGATCACATCTGCCTCGTCTTGGGGCGAGTGGACGAGAGCCTCAGCCAAGAGGTAGCGCCCCCCGACCGCAGTCTCAAAGGCGCGGAGGGCATCGACGATCTTCTCGGGAGGGGGCTGGAGGGGGGAGAGGGTGTCGGAGGCCACCCTACTCCTCCAACTCGGTGTCAGGTCCGATGTCGCCCATCGCCCTCACATGGCGCTCCTCTAGGAGTTCGAGGCGCCTGAAGTCCTCGTCGGTCTGGAAGAGTACCTCTCCTTCCTCCTTGGAGTCAACTACTTGTACCCGGTGGAGGAAGTGGGACTCGGCGACAAAGGCGAGGCGCTCTAGGGAGTCGGCGATTCGGTCCAACTGGGCGACGAGGCGCTTGTGCTTGTGGATGGTGACTAGGGACATCTAGGACTCCTTTGTCACACCTGCAACTCGCCCCTTACTACGCCCGCGCTGAACGCTAAACCAAGTGTGGATCTTTTCAAGAGCGTTCCAATCTGGAGGCGGCCAAAAGGCTGTTCTGGTAGATCCCACGATGAAGCAGTAGCACCTACGCCGAAGAGTGCGAAATGTGGCGACGACTTGGGCTAGAAATGCCACCCGTCTCTGGTATGTCGCCCAAGCCCTACCCCAACGATCCAATTTCCGCAGAACTGGGGAACGCTTGTGGCGGTGGATCTGGATGAGGGGGACCAACCTAGAAGACCTTGACCACCTGCGCCTCGGCGGTGAAGGCGCCCCCGTAGCGGTAGGAAGCGCCCGCGTCAATCGACCAGCCGTCCGCGACCCGCACCACCGCAGTGAGGGAGACGCTCTCTAGGTCGCCGTGGAGCACGATCGCACTCGTCTTGTCAGGCGGGATCAGGGCGACTGCGCGGTCGATCTGGGCTTGGATGGCGGTGTCAGAGAAGCGAGAAAGGGTGGTGATCGTGTGCGTCGGGAGGATGCTCGGGGGCTGGGTGCTCATGCCGGGAGGCTCGGGGGCGGCAGAGTGGCCGCATGGATCTCCTGCGCGAGATTCACGACCTTCTCGATGTGCGCCGGGGTCACCTTGGAGAAGTCGAGAATGCCAGACGCGTGGAGCACCTGGAACACCTGGATCGCGTAGGACAGAATCTTCAGCCAGTCCACCTTCTCACCTGCCTTCCTGAAAACCCCCGAGAGCCGAGCAACACGCCTGAAGCGCGACCCCCGGGGGTACTTTCGGCTGCTATGACCTAGTTAAGGTTGGCGTCCAACCTGCTCTTGGGATCTCTTGCTAGGCACCTTCCTTGCGCGACTCCCACCTTCGGGTGGGCGCGGTGCTTCGATGAGGATGAAGCCATCAGGGGACCTGCACCGATCCGCAGACGCCCGAGACTGGGCAGCACCCGGTCAAGATGGCCTGCGAGGTCGGACTATTGAGCGTGAACTTCACACCATAGGGACTCACCCCGGGTGGGCGCGTCCCGTCCGCGAAGGGCCAGTTGATGAAGCCGTCACCTGCGATCGTGTAGGTCAGGGTCTCGCCGCAGAGTTCGCGGGAGCAGGCGTCACCGTTCAAGCGATCCTTCTCCGCGCCAATGTCACAGCGATGCGGACCACGGCAGATTCCAGTCCACCCGGGCGGAGGGAGATTCGCGCCCGCGTCGAAAACGTAGGGTGTGCCATCGGCCTGCTGCCCCCCAGGTTTGATCTCCAAGGCCAGCCCGTAACCTGAAGGGATCGGCAGTTGCAGCGGGCACTTCCCGGGCGGGGCGGGTCCCGGGGTCGAGCTAGGACTCGGCCCCGGGGTCGGAGACGGAGGTGGTGTGGCGGGGGGTGTAGCGGGGGGTGAAGGAGGTGCCGAGCCTCCCGGATAGACGAAGATGCCCTCTGTAGAGTCGGCGGCGGCGCGGACCTTGCCCACGGTGTAGACCACGAGCTTGTACCACTCCCAGGAGCCTGAAGAGGGCTCTAGGACTCCGATGTCATCGGTGCCCAAGGTGCCGCAGTGCCCACCGAAGGCGAGAGCATTCTGGACCTTCAGGTAGAAGGTGTGGGCGGTGATCGCGCCTGCGGGGTTCGTGGGGTCTTGGGGCCAAGGAGTCAGGTTGCCCTGAGCATCGAAGAGGGAGGGGTTCTCAAGGCGGACCAACTTGACTGAGGCATCGAGGGTCGGACCCATCACCGGGTTCCCGGGCGCTGAAGCGGGGGTGCCTGGGGGGTCGGCGCACTGGATCGGCGGGGAGGGGAG
>Ga0210399_10002310_pt1 | contig 14890 bp, 14 predicted proteins | sample IncBWC14MmetaG_FD_150865 | JGI IMG/M metagenome (GOLD analysis project Ga0210399, IMG submission 150865) | Forest soil microbial communities from Barre Woods Harvard Forest LTER site, Petersham, Massachusetts, United States - Inc-BW-C-14-M | ecosystem: Environmental > Terrestrial > Soil >...
CTTCTATTGCTCGCCCGCTATGGCAAGGAGGACGAGGCCCACGGAATCCTCCCGCCGGTATCGCAGGAAATGCTGGCGGAGATGATCGGCACCACCCGCCCGCGGGTCAACTTTTTTATGAACAAGTTCAAGAAATTGGGGTTCATCAAGTACAACGGTGGCCTTCAGGTCAACACTTCCCTCTTGAGCGTGGTTCTGCACGACTGAAAGTGCATTCCTGGCTAGCGCGTCGTGGTCTTAGTCTGGATGTCTGTGACGCCAATTCCAGTACGCCCGCTGGTCCTTCACTTTGACTTCGAGGAATTACGCACATTGGATATCGGGGCCATCTAACTCCCAGCCCGCACAAGTCCTGTCGCTCAAATTTTGGAAGGTCCGCAGGTGGCGTACCTGGCCCGGCCGACGATTGGCTGCGCAGCTTTCATTTGGTAAAGAGCCTTGTCCGCTGCGTACAACAGGGTTCCGATGGTGCCGGCATCTTTCGGGAAACTGGCTAATCCGATGCTGACGGAAAGGGCCGGCTCCTCGGCATCTTTCCCAAGAAGTTCACAAATGCGCCGCGCGACCAATGCGGCGGCAGCACAGCCTGTCTCGGGCAGGACTAACGCAAACTCATCTCCCCCGTGCCGCGCCGCCGTATCTATGGACCGGCTGCAGTCGTTCAATATCTGCCCGAGGCGGCACAGGGCGCGGTCACCGGTCAGATGGCCAAATTGATCGTTGACCTTTTTCAATCCATCCAGATCCAGAAGGAGAAGTGAGAATTCGCGCCCAGTGCGCTTGGAACGGCAAATCTCGGCCTGCAAAACCTCGAAAAGCCGCCGATGGTTGGCAAGGCCGGTCAGGGAATCGCTGTCCGCCTGATGGCGGAGATGATCCTCCAGAGTTCGTTGTTCGGTGATGTCCACGGCAATGATTTCATAGCCGGCGAAATTGCCGTTCTCGTCAAAGGCGCCGCGGCCTCCCAATCGCACCTTCAGAAAGGTTCCATCTTTGCGCTTCCATTCGATTTCGATGGGTTCGATTTGTTGCCGCTCGCCGGAGCCCGCTGTGAAGGGCACGCTCTTCCTAAGATTTGGAATGATTACCGAAGCGCGGTTCGCCGCCAGGAGCTGTTCTTTCGAATCGTAGCCCAGCATGGTTACCAGCGCCTGATTAACGTCGAGCAATTCTCCTTCCGCATCGCACTGGTAGATTCCATAAGCCGGGTTGTCCACCAGGGCGCGGTAGAGAGATTGCGAATGTTGCAAGGCTCTTCGGGCGTCGTCGAGTTCGTCCCGCAGCTTTTTGACATTCAAGGCCCGGCGAACGGCGGTGGGTAGGTGACTCAGATGTTCCCGGGCGACGTACTCGAAACTCCCTTGTTCGCCGAGCTTGGCCAGAGACTCCATTCCAAAACGCGGGGTCAACAAAATAAGCGGGATTTGCTGTGCGATCTGGTGAAGGAGCAGTATCGCTTCGGGCCCCTTGCAGCTCGGGTTGGGAAACTCAACGAGGAGGACGTCATACGTGTGGGACTTCAGTTGTTCCATGCACTGCGGCAGATTCAATACAAAGTCGGGGGTAACGGTAAACTGCCCCTTATTGAACTCCTGCAGGCAACTATCGATTGCGTCCGCATCCCGGTGAATGAAGAGTACCCTGAGCGGACGCGTTCTGTGGGGCTGGGATCTCTCCCCGGCTGGATTCCCGGAGCCGGACTCGCCACGCCCTTGATTCGCCTGAGAAATGGAAGCCATAGTCTTAACTACCAAACCGGCCCGCAACCGACGGAAAGCATTAAGAGATGCGGACCTGTCATGGTTAGACTAATTGGGTGACCAATCTGAATCTGTTCCGTTTTGGACATGCGCCCTATCGGTTAACCAGGCTATGCCCAAGGGCTATCGGTGCAGCGGGGTTGCAATCCGCGAGGTCTGTGGCACCACTGGGCAGGTGTGTACAAAAGCGGACAGTCACCCTGTCACTTTGCATTGGACAATCGGCTCAGGATTAGGATGCCACATCAGGAGAAGCAGGATGATTTGTTGCCCGAACTGCGATAGCGCACGAATCCACCAATCAAAGCGTAAAGGGATTGTGGAAAAGCTGATCCTGGCCCTGCTCTTTGTCCGGCCCTTTCGTTGTGAACTATGCGACCAACGCTTCTTCCGCCGCTCGTTCGCCACGGATCCCAATGCTTCCCGTACAGCGGCGACGGATTCATAACTTGAAACAAGCGGCCCGCATGGCGCGCTCCTTCGCCGCAACATGATGAACAATCAAATTCGCCGGGAGCCTCGTTGGCCCGCCTTCGTCGCCATGTTGGCCGCTGCGGGTGTGTATCTGGCATTGCCAGAGCCGCTGTCCCTGGGTCCGAGTTGGTTGTTGCTCTTGATTATCTTGCTTTTGCTGATTCCGATTGTCGTTTCCGATCGCCGCGGCAATCACAAACTAACCCGGATTCTCACTTTCACCGCCAATGGCATCATCACTATCGCCATGATTGGGTCGTTAATTCATTTAGTCCAGGGCATTCCGCAACATCTTGAGACGCCGAAAGCGCTGCTGCGGTCGGCGGGCGCGCTTTGGATCGCCAATATTCTGGTCTTCGCACTCTGGTACTGGAAGCTGGACGCGGGTGGTCCACTGAGGCGGGATCTTCAGCACGGCCTCACAAAGAGCTCATTTCTCTTCCCCCAAATGCTGGGCCGGGAAAACCAGGATTCGTCGTGGAGGCCGAATTTCGTGGACTACCTGTTTCTTGCGTTCAACACGAGTACCGCTTTCTCACCGACGGACACGGCTGTGCTGTCACGCTGGGCGAAGCTCGGCATGATGCTGCAGTCGTTGATTTCCCTGACGATCATTGCCCTCCTGGCCGCGCGAGCCGTAAATATTCTTTGAGTGGCTCGCGACAGTGGCGCAACGTATCCTACCCGTGACGAGAAGTATTCGTCGTTTCAAGATTTGTACGGCAGGCGGGGAGCCTCTTCCTTGAGGGTCGTGCCACTGCGTTTCAGGGTCATCATTTGAGCTGCGAGATGCGTGATTCGGCCGGCGGCATCCTCCGCGCTGACACCGCGAGCGTGAATGTTGGAGACGAGGTTTCTGTCCGCGTCGGTGTTTCCCGAACGCGGAGCATAGGCCATGTAGGCAGAGAGACTTTCCGCGGTAGCAAGGCCCGGTCGCTCCCCGATCAACAATACAATTACGCGGGGTGCTAGAAGATCGCCGATGGTGTTCATGATGCCAACGCGGGAGTACCGCACGGCGAATGCTTGCCCGATGGACCAACCACGGGCTCGAACCTGTTGCTGAAGGAGTTGAAAGAGGAGAGGCACCTGTGCGGAGACCGCGGCGCTGGACAGGCCATCTCCGATCACAATCTGGAAATCGGGCGCTTTGGGGCAGCGCTGAACGATCAAGCTCTTTGCGGTATCGCTGAGCGCACGGCCAAGGTCTGGACGCAGCAAAAACTGCGATTTCGATTGCGCTTTGCTTGAAACCTGGAAGAGGCCCCACTGCGCGACGAACTCAGGCGGGAAATCTTTTTGCAGGTCAAACTCTGCCCAGACTGCATCCATCGCACTCGCGTGCGCGCCGCGAAGCTCCAGCGCCATCTTCGTGGAATAGGCAAGGCCTCGCTCCACAAAAATGCGCGCCGGGGTACGCGCGCGGATTTTGCGCACAATCTCCGGCCACGTGGGTGGTGAAGCAAGCTTTTGGTTGTCGTCCATGGTTCAGGCGAGGTCACTTCAATCAAGAAATCTTTTCTATCATCAACTTCCGCGAACCCTACAACCATCCTAATTGACAATCCAGCTTACTGTAACATCGCCAAGACCCTGAATGTATAGCCACGTAAACGGTAAGGGGCTTATCTGCTTCCGGATCTGGTCCGCGAGTGGCCGTCATAGAGCAGTGGCAGAAACAACTTAGAAGCTTTGACGGGCATCGAAACCGAAGAAGACGAAGACTAGGAGCTGACATGAAGATTGGAATCATCGGCGCTGGGGCCATCGGGAGCACGCTCGCGCGTGATCTCGTGAAGCTCGGTTACGAAGTGTGCGTGGCAAACTCGCGCGGACCGGAGTCCCTCGCAGAGATCGCTGCCGCGACCGGGGCAACTGCCGTCGGTATTGCCGATGTGGTTAAGCGCGCGCAGTTGGTGGTCGTCTCGATCCCCGAATTTGCCATAGCGGAGCTCCCCCAAAACCTCTTCGCACGAGCGGATGAGAACGTCGTCGTCATTGACACCGGCAATTACTACCCGGACGTACGCGACGGGCGTATCCCGGCGCTCGATGCCGGCGCGATCGAGAGTCAGTGGGTTTCGGAACAGCTCGGTCGGCCCGTGGTCAAGGCCTTCAACAATATCGTTGCCGCAAGCCTGCGCGACAAGGGTGTCCCCGCGGGTACACCGGGCCGCCTCGCCTTGCCGGTGGCGGGTGACCGCCCGGAATCCAAGGCAATTGTAATGGATCTTGTAGACAGACTAGGCTTCGACGCGATCAATGGCGGAGCGCTCGGCGAGTCGTGGCGGCAGCAGCCGGGAACGCCTTCATACTGCCACGATCTTGACGCCCACGCGATGAAGCGCGCGCTCGCTGACGCTCGGCCAGAGCGCCTCGCCCAGTACCGCGAAGAGTCGCTTGCCAGAGCTAAGGCGGTGCTCGCGGCCAGGGCGAAGGCCTGAGATCAAGGCCGACACCGGGCCCTTCCCGCCCTTACTCTCTTTAATCAGGCTGGATCAATACCGACCTTAGTATGCGTACGCCTTGAGAAACACGAAAACCACCACGCCGGTGATCGAAACGTAGAGCCAAATGGGGAACGTCCAGCGCGCGATTCGGCGGTGCATCGCGAACCGCCCCGTCAGCGAGAAAAAGAATGTCGTCAGCACCATCGGGAGAGCGACGACGGAGAGGATTACGTGGCTGGCTAAAATGGAAAGGTACAGCGTGCGCACCGAGCCGTGGCCGGGGAAGATCGTGTCGCCGTGCAGCGCGTGGTTCACGATGTAGCTGATGAGAAAAACGGAAGAGAACGCGAAGGCCAGCAACATGCTGGTGCGATGCGCTTCCTTGTTGTGATGTTTGATGAAATACAATCCCACACAGAGAGCAATCGCGCACAATCCGTTCAGAAGCGCGTTGAGGGCCGGCAAAAACATCCAGCGCCCAGTGAAATCGGCCGACGCATGATGCACGTACAGCAACCACAGCAGGAATGACACGGCAAGGCCGCTTACCACTACAATTGCCCCGATCACAGGGCGGGGACCTATTTCAGCCTGTTCCATCCTGACATTACATCACAAAACTCCATCCGGATGTCATCTCAGGCGGGTGAAGCGGGCTCCGACAATACGCCTTCGAGGCCGCTCAGGAGTTTTTGCCTCTTGCCGGAATCGAGAGCGATCGGTTCGCCATTGCGGTAGACCTCATTCTGCTCGAGCCATGCGAGGAATTCCGGGGCCGGCCGCAGGCCGAAGATTTTACGGACGGCTAGGGCGTCGTGAAAACTGGTGGACTGGTAGTTGAGCATGACGTCGTCCGCGCCAGGAACGCCCATGAAATAATTGCAGCCGGCGGCGGCAAGCAGAAGCATGAGGTTGTCGGCGGAGTTCTGATCGGCGACAGCGTGATTGGTGTAGCAGACGTCGCACCCCATCGGAAGTCTCAGCAATTTCCCCATGAAGTGATCTTCCAGGCCGGCGCGAATGATCTGGCGCTCGTCGTAGAGATATTCCGGGCCGATGAAACCGACGACAGTGTTGACCAGGAAAGGATCGAACGCGCGAGCGACGCCATAGGCGCGCGCTTCCAGCGTCAATTGGTCGACACCGTGATGCGCTTCGGCGGAGAGCGCGCTTCCCTGCCCTGTTTCGAAGTACATCACGTTGTCGCCGGCCCAAACCACTTCACGCGCCCGATGATGTTCCAGCACGCGCTCGCGGCCCTCCCGAAGGATGGCGAGATTGATGCCGAAGCTCGTGTTCGCTGCCTGCGTGCCGGCGACGGACTGAAACAACAAATCGATCGGCGCGCCGTGATCCAAACACGCCAACTGGGTGGTGATGTGCGCGAGACAACACGCCTGCGTTGGGATGGCAAACGCCGTGATGAGGCGATCGATGGCTTTCAGGATGGCGCCCGCCGTCTCGACAGAATCGGTAGCGGGATTCACTCCGATGACAGCGTCGCCGCACCCGTACATCAGCCCGTCAAACGCCGCGAGCAAAATACCTCCAATATCGTCGGAGGGATGGTTGGGCTGTAATCGAATGGCGAGGACGCCGCGCTCGCCGATGGTGTTTCGACACCGCGTGACGTTGCGAATCTTTGCCGCCGCGAGCACCAGATCCTTGTTGCTCATCAGCTTCGCTGCGGCCGCGGCCATTTCCGGGGTGATGGCCCATTTGAGCGACTTCAGATCAGCCTCGGTGGTCTGGTTGTCGAGGATGAATTCGCGAAACTGGCCGACGGTCATGCTGCGGAGCGGAGCAAACGCCGCAAGATCGTGAGAATCGAGAATGAGGCGCGAAACTTCGTCGGTCTCGGGGGGAATCAGCGGATTGTTCAGCAGATCAATCAGCGGAAGATCGGCCAGGGCGCTTTTCGCAGCGACGCGCTCGCGTTCCGAGGCGGCAGCGATCCCCGCGAGTTGGTCGCCTGATTTTTCCTCGTTGGCCTTTGCGAGGAGCTCCCGCAAGTCTGAAAAGCGATAGTGTTCGCTCATAGCCGGTGCAGCTAGTATGTCTTTTCGCTCTCCTCGAGGAAAGCAAAACAGTTCGGCGCATGCTGCGCTCTAACGCGAATCGAGCGGCTGCCGGAGCACGGAAACTTCGTTGGTGTCCGGCAGCGCCAGCCAGATGGTGCGGTCGGGATAGTAACGGAAGAGCTGGTCGTTGATTTCGCCGGGGAGGTCGCGCGCCCAGACAACCTTGGAAGCGTCAATATCAGCGGCGTTGAAGACCCACTCTTCGTGGACGCTATGATCCGGGCCGTAGCGAACGAGGACCACGTGCTTTCCCGGCGTGGATTCAAGATCGTGCAGAAGGTCGGCGCGATCGGAAAGTCCCCAGCCGCCCCAGCCTTGCGGGTCGCCGAGCCTCTGCGCAACCAACAAGGAGACATCAACAACAAGAGCGAGGAATATAGCGCGGGAAAGAGCGGCGCCGATGGGTCGCCCGAAAATGCGAATGGCACGCAAGTGGCGTATCGATTGGGCGAGAGCCGCGAAAAGGACAGCGGCGGCAGGAGCGATGTAGTGAGGCCCCGGCCAGACCACCAGGCAATAGCCAAGCAAAACGGCCAGGAGAGTGAAAAGGGGCAAGCGGAGACGCCCATCGCGGTAGAGAAAGAAAAGGCCGGGCACGAGCAGCCAGCAAGCCGGCCAGAGGAAGGCGAGCGAGCAGTGTTCCCACTTGTCCTGGAAAACGGATTTGAGCGTGGCCCAGGTGCGGTCATAGGCGAGCCGTTCGTATTGATTGTAGAAATTTTCCATTTCGGCGTTGTCGTAATGAATCGGGGTTTTCGGCGTTTGCCACACGAACATCGCGGCGCGATCATGGAGCCGCGCGTCATAGGCGTAGGGCGGCTCGGCGGCGTGGCCGGTGACGCGCCAGTTGTAGCGGGCCATCAGGCAGCCCGTGAACAACAGGATGACGCTCGCAGGAAACATCACAAGCCGAAGAGCCGCGCGTCGCGTCTCCGCTTCCCTGGATTCACGCCAAAGCCAGAAGAGGGCGGCGGCTAAAACAGGAACGCAGAAAAAAACACTTTCGTACGGCCGACTGTTGAAGAGTATCGCGACACCCAGGCCGAGCAAAATTCCCATCGCCAGCGATGGTCGGCGCCTGATGCGCCCAAACGCGCCGAGGACCAGCGCTCCACCGACGGCAGCCACGGCGCCGCCCCAATAACTGTTCATCCAATAGGAAGCGATGCAAAGCCTGAGCGCTGCGAGGACGCCCGCAAGAAACGCCCACCTTGCGGCCATCCACGCCTGCAGCATCCAAACGAAAGCCGCGGCCATCGCGGCGGCGCTGAGCAGCACGCCAATCCAGGGATTGCCGAGCAACTGGCCGAGCGCCAGCGCAAGCCCCTGCGCGGGAGGATATTTTGAGGCGTAAGTGGGAAACCAGAGGACGTGAAATGTCTCGAAACTTCTCCAGAGAGGATGGGTAGGATTCGCGAGGCGTCCGTGGACAAACGTGTCGCCCATCAGGAGGTAGCTGAACTCGTCATGAATGCCGGGATTTGGAGCCGGAAGCCGGCCGAGCAGCGCGAGTCGCAACGCAATTACAAAGGAAAACAAAACGGCAACGGTCAGGAATTTATGAGCCGCGAACCGGGAGAAGATGCTCTCGATTCGTTCGATGAAGCGTTCCGAACGGTGAGGAAAGAAAATCGCAGGCAGCCCGAAAGCGAACGCGAGCAGAATCGTAACGGTTGGCTCGGTGAGCCAAGTGGGAGCGGAGGAATCCATCAAGAATTCGGAAAATCACCCGGATAAGAAACGCCAACGGGTGATGCTGGATTCCATTGTAGAGGATAGCGGCCGAAAATCAGCCGACTAATTGACCCTGAACGATTTGCGCGGCCCCGGCCACGTTTTGCCATTCAGGCAAGAATCCCATCGTGAAGAAGTAACGCCGTCCGTGTTCCACGCATCTTTCCACTGGGCGAATTGCGCCAATCTTTGGTATTTTCAGTCGGAGGCAACCATGAGGAAAAAACCAATGTGGATAACCATCGGCGCAATCCTGGCGGCGGCAGCTCTAATCGCTGTCATCAGCGCGAATCTGCGCGGCGGAGACAAATCGCCGGCTGTGGGAACGCCCGCGCCGGACTTCACACTGAATTCGCAGGAGGGAAAACCCATCAGCCTGCATGATTTCAAGGGCAAGTGGGTGGTGCTGTATTTCTATCCGAAGGATATGACCACCGGCTGCACGATCGAAGCCCACAATTTCCAACGGGACTTGGCCAAGTACGACGCCAAGAATGCCGTGATCCTCGGCGTAAGCATGCAGGACGAGAAATCGCACCAGGAATTTTGCGCGAAGGAAAGCTTGACCTTCAAGCTGCTGGCGGATAGCAACAAAGAAGTATCGGAGAAGTATGACTCGGTGATGAATCTGGGGGTCGCGAAGCTTTCGGCGCGGCACACGTATCTGATTGATCCGAACGGAGTCGTCCGGAAAGTGTGGACGAGCGTGGATGTGAAAACGCACAGCGACGATGTGCTGGCCTCGATCGGCGAGCTGCAAAAATCGGCCAGCTAAGTCTAGCGGGAAACCGGGTGGTTTCAGGCTCCGGGATGCGCTAGAGTTTCGGAGCCTTTCCCTTTGGAGGATATAGACATGAAACGCAAAGTTTTTTTCTTGCCACTACTTGCGCTGGGAATTCTGGCCTTCGGGCTGGCGTTGCGAGCGGGGGCGCCGAAGACAGAGACAGTGACCTACAAGAGTGGCGACGACACGGTGAGCGGCTACCTGGCGCTGCCGGACGGGGCGGGTAAGCATCCGGCGATCATCGTGATTCATGAATGGTGGGGGCTAAACGATTGGGTGAAGGAGCAGGCGCAGAAATATGCAGCGCAGGGGTATGTAGCCCTGGCCGTGGATCTGTATCGCGGAAAAGTGGCGACCAATCAGGATGAAGCTCACATTCTGATGCGCGGCTTGCCGGATGACCGCGGGATGCGCGATCTGGAAGCGGCGTACGCGTATCTGTCCTCGCGCCCGGACGTGAATGCAGGCAAGATTGGCTCGATCGGATGGTGCATGGGAGGAAGCTGGTCCATCAAGCTGGCTGTAGATCAGCCGAAGCTGGCGGCTTGCGTGGTGAATTACGGCTGGCTGCCTTCGGAGCCGCCGCTGGTGGCAAAGATCAAAGCCCCCGTGCAAGGAAATTTCGGCGCGGACGATCAGGGCATTCCGCCGAAAGATGTGAAAGCGTTCGAAGCCGCGATGAAAGGCGATGGGAAAATTGTGGACATCAAGATTTACGACGGCGCAGGCCACGCCTTTCAAAACCCCAACAACAAGCAGGGCTATCGTCCGGAGGCAACGGCGGACGCCAGCCAACGCATCTCGGGCTTCTTTCAAAAATATCTGCGTTGAGGGATGAGAAAACTCGCGCGGCAACTCAAACGTTTGCGAGAACTTTCAATCCGGGAACGCCGATCAATTTCTGGTCCCCAGTCACCAGGTCAAATCATAAGCAACAGCCGTGGCCGCAAGAAAGCGGTCCGCGGGGTCTTTGTGGTTCGGGAGAATATAGCGCATGTCGTGCGCGATCTCCCAATTCAATGCCGCCTCAATCAATTCCACGTCCTCTGAGGTACGTGCGAACCACACGGCAAAATCCTCGTGCATTGCGATTCTCTTCTTCTCCAGCAGGATGGTAACTTCCCAGATGCTGATGGGAGAAAGGTAGCGTTCATTGCTGGGCTCGTAGAGCGCCTGATGGACAAGGGAACTCAGCTTATGTGGTTCGCGGAGCATCCACAGCCAGATGTGTGTGTCGAGGAGGTAGCGCATCACTTTTCTTCGTCGGGATCGCGCGCCGCTTCCCAATCAGAAATGTCGGTTATGGGCCCGACGATGTCTCCAAGGATAGTGAAGGAACCCACGCCCGTGCCAAACTTTGGAGCGCGCTTGGCGGGACCCGGGGGCATTATTTGCGCAACCGGATGACCGAATCGAGTAACAAGGATAGGCTGCCCGGTTTTCTTGACCTTTTCGAGGACCGCGAGGCAGGTGGCTTTGAATTTCGAGATGGCGATTTCTTCCATGACAGTGCTCCTAACCACCAGGAGAATAACATGGAATCAAACCATAGTCAAACCATAGTTATACTATAGTCAGACCATAGTCCAAACATTCAGTATCCTGTTATATTTCTATTGCTTGCACGGAGCAGAAATGCATATCGATTACGGCTCATCGTCGCCGCCACCGGCTTCGCTCATCTCGTGATCGAGAGGCTTGGTGGAATCGATAGACCTAAGGCCGACTTTCTGGAGTTCACTGCTGAGTTTGGGGACGGAGTTCTGCTTTAGGTCATTCCAACGCTTGAGTAGCGAGTCCAGTTCTTTGGTCAGCTCGGCATAAACTTTACTCGCCTGTGTCGTCGGGGCGGCATCCGCGGAATCGGCGATGCCCAGCAATTGGCCGAAGTGCTGATTGAGGGTGGAGAAATTCTCAGGCTGCTTGCCGCTCGGCGGAGTTCCAAAGAAGGTGCTTGTGGTTTCGCCCGCCAGTGCAGCGCACTGCTTGTCGAGATCCTCAAGCGAATCGGCCAGCTTACCTTTTGCCTTCGCCGCAGACTCTTTCAGTTGCTCTCGCACGGACTTCACTTGGCTTAAGGCTTCGAAACTTTGATTCATACCGGAGACCGTGCCGGCCTCGAGCGCAGCTTGCGCTTGTAGATCCTGAAGGGGCGTCTTGATCCTCGGGTCCATTTTCACGGTCAGTGGTTGAATAAACTGCTTGCCATCCACCGTCAGCCGGACGGTGTAGCTTCCCGGCTGCGCCCAGGCTCCCAGCGGAAGCAACGGCGTGTCGTGCACGATCGCCGAGATGGGAAATTCTTTGTTGAGCGATTTCGGTGGCTCTCCGTGCAGATCCCACACGAAGCGGTGCATGCCCTGTGCGGCCGAAAGAATCCGCGAGGGTCGCACCCAATACGTGGGAATCGGATGTTCGGCGGCAATTTTGTCCATGGGCAGCGGTGGGTCAGTGCTTGAGTAGCGGCGAAGGATTGCACCCGCGGAATCCAGAATTTCGAGAGTGACCGGGCCGCTCGTAGCGGCGGCAAGGTAGTAGTCGACGATGGCTCCATCGGGCGGGTTTTTTCCGGCGGGCGTTTCCGGCGGCAACGGTGTATCGGGATTGCGGTCCCATCGCCAGCGCAGGGCTTCCTGCGGCTGGAACAGGAACGCAGGGGATTTTGCAATCTGGTCGTTCAGTTGGCGAAGCGGAGTGATGTCATCGAGAATCCAGAACGAGCGTCCGTGGGTGGCAACAATCAGGTCGTCGCCGTGTATGGCCAGATCGCGCATGGAAGTATGCGGCAGATTCAGCTGCAGTGCTTGCCAGGAGTCGCCGTCGTTGAATGAAACGTAGACAGAAGTCTCGGAGCCGACGAAGAGCAAGCCTTTGCGCGCGGGATCTTCGCGCGCGGCATTGATCGGAGCATTATCGGGCAGCCCGGCGACAATTTCCTGCCAATTGGCGCCGAAGTCGCGAGTGCGGTAGATGTGCGGCTTCAAATCATCCAGACGAAAGCGATTGACGGCGGCATAAGCTGTTCCCGCGTCGAAATGCGAAGCCTCCAGAATGGAAACCTTGCTCCACGAAGTGAGCTGCGGCGGAGTGACATTTTTCCAGCTCTTTCCGCCATCGCGAGTGATTTGGATCAGCCCGTCGTCCGTGCCGGCCCACAGTGTGCCGGCTTCTTTAAAGGAGGGAGCGACGGCATAAATCGTGCCACGGTGCTTCCCTTTTTCCGGATCCCCTGCGGAAAAAGCGCCGAGATTCGCGGGTATTTCCGGCGATTCGCGCGTGAGGTCCGGACTGATGACCTGCCAGGAGCGGCCGCCATCCGTGGTCTTGAACAAAACATTCGCGGCGAAATAGAGCGTGCCCGGGTCGAACGGCGAAAAAACAATCGGCAGCGAGCGGTTGTAACGATAGTGGCCAGTGCGAATAGGCTCCGGCGCCACATTCGCGTATTCGTTGAGCGCCTGATTTGTGCGCGTGATGCGGCCGCCGTAGAGAATATTCGGATCGCGGGGGTCCACCGCAATGTAGCCATACTCTTCGACGCCGGGCAAATTCCATTCGCGGAACGTCAGTTCGCCAACATCGCTGCGGCTCATCACCGCGGCGCTGCCGCTCTCCTGCTGCGCGCCGTAAACCCAATAAGGAAAGCGGTTGTCGGTTGTGACGTGATAGAACTGCGCCGTTGGCTGGTTGTACCAACTGCTCCAGGTCTGCCCCCCATTTACGCTGATGACCGCGCCTTGATCGCTCGAAAGCGCAATCGTCTGCGCGTTATTCGGATTGATCCAGATGCGCTGGTAGTCGTCGCCGCCTGGCGCGCCTTTGAAGCCCGTGAACGTTTTTCCGCCGTCGGTGGATTTCCACGTCGTCGTGTTAGCTACATAGATCAGGTCGCCGTTGTCCGGCGAAACGGCAATGCCCATCGCGCCCGGGCCACGGCCGCCGATGCGATGATCTTCGTTGACGTGCTGCCAGCTTTCTCCGCCATCATCGGAGCGGTAAATGCCCGGCTCCTTCTTCGCCTCAGCGGTCAAGTACATGCGCTTTGGATTGCCGGGCGCGATGGCGATGCCGATGCGGCCGACCAAGTCGTCCGTGCCAGGAAGGCCTTTGGTAATTTGGCGCCAGGTGGCGCCGCCATCCGTGGATTTATAAAGGCCGCTGCCCGGAATCACAAAAGATTCGCCGCTGCGAATTTCCCATGGAGCAACGCGCGCCGCCCAGAGAGACGCGAAGAGAACCTGCGAGTTGCTGGGGTCCATCACCAGGTCCGCGCCGCCAGTATTCTCGTCTTTGTAGAGAACTTGCTCAAAGCTTTTCCCGCCATCGAGCGAGCGGAATATGCCGCGCTCCGAATTCGGACCGTAGGGATGCCCCTGCACGGAAACGAACACGCGATCCGGACTGCGCGGATCCACAACGATGGCCGTGATTTGTTGGGCGTCACGCAGGCCAAGATGCGTCCAAGTCTTGCCCGCGTCAGTTGATTTGTAGAAACCGTCGCCGACGGCCAGGTCCGGCCGCTGCAGGCCTTCGCCGCTTCCGACATAGAGGATGTTGGGATCCGAGGGCGCAACCGCCAGCGCTCCCACGGAGCCGGAAGTCTGTTCGTCGAAAATCGGGAACCAGGTATTGCCAAAGTCGGTGGTCTTCCACACGCCGCCGTTTACAGCGGCCATGTAAAAGACATTGGGCTGCTGCGGAACGCCGCTGACGGCCACCGTGCGTCCGCCGCGAAAAGGCCCGATGCAGCGCCAGCGCATCTCGGAGTAAAGTTTGGGATCGTATTGCTGCGCGCGAACGGAAAGAACCGGGAATGCAACGACTAGCAGGCAGAGCACACCAACGACTTTTGGCGGAACTCGCATCCATTTCCCTCCAGGAACGTAAGGAGGATAGCGCGAGCCTCGGCCACTGGCAAAGCTCAATCCAGAATTCATTTGCAGAAATCCCAGCCGGAACGAAAAGTTAAGCGGCACGAATCGAATCGCGGCAAAAGAGTGTCTGACCTAGTCGTCAGGCGACTCTTTGACGACGCACTTGATGTCCACCACAGGTGTTCCGTCGATTGCCTCAATCGGGCCGATGGACACAACATTTTGCTCGATTGCCAGCACCTTTGCCCGGTGAAGGCCCAGCGGATTCGGGCGATGCGGCGAGCGAGTCGAAAACACTCCTCTTTTCGGGCGAGTTACATCGCCTCGCGGATGGACCTTTAAGATCTGCCTGTCGGCGAGATGCAACCACGTAATCACGACGATTTCATCTCCGACTTTTACTCCATCCATCCCATCCCACACGCGCGCATCGAGTTCCAGGCGCGCGCTGGGCGCCCCCTCCGTATAGAATCGCGGAGCGTCTTTCGTCTTTTTGAGTTCAGACCGAATCCATCCAATCGGCTCAAGCAAATAGGTATCCATGAGGTTGCACCTCGCTCCAAAACCAAAACGAAGGTAAGTCCCCGTAATTTTAGCGCCGGGCGGGAGGTGGGGCATGGTGGGCACCCGCTGCTCGAACCCACGCTGCTCGCCACATAGCCGCGCAGGTGCAGCCAGCCGTTGCATACCACGATCGCGCCGCCTGTAAAAGCGGCAGCTTCGCTGCCGCACT
>Ga0210399_10002311_pt1 | contig 14881 bp, 17 predicted proteins | sample IncBWC14MmetaG_FD_150865 | JGI IMG/M metagenome (GOLD analysis project Ga0210399, IMG submission 150865) | Forest soil microbial communities from Barre Woods Harvard Forest LTER site, Petersham, Massachusetts, United States - Inc-BW-C-14-M | ecosystem: Environmental > Terrestrial > Soil >...
GCCGCATCGGACTATTTGTGGGAGATACCGGCCGGCCGCATCGATCCCGGCGAGCAGGAATTGCAAGCCGCCAAACGCGAACTGCTGGAGGAAACCGGATACACCGCTGCCAAGTGGCGCCGTATCCTGAAGTTCTACGCCAGCCCAGGGTTCGTCGCCGAGACCATGTCGGTCTTCCTCGCGACCGGCCTGCGCGCCGGCGAAGCCCAGCCGGAAGAAGATGAAATCATCTACAAACGCATGGTTCCCCTCCCAACCGCAGTGCGCATGGTCATCAGCGGCACCATCCGCGATGCCAAAACGATCTCTTCCGTGTTGTGGCTCGACCACATGACGCATGCGGCGAAGGTAAAGCGGGCTGCCAGAAAGTAGCGGTCCGCGAATGCTGCAATCGCTTGACAGCCCACCCTGGCCGTTTCAAAATGCATCCTAGGAACTGTGGTGCACGTCCGGGGGCCCCCCTTAAGGACGTGCAGAAAGCGGGGGGTACGTGGAACGCCTGAAAGGAACCGTTAAGTGGTTCAATAACGCCAAGGGGTACGGGTTCATCGGACGTGCGGATGGGCCAGACGTATTTGTTCACTACAGCGCAATCACCTCCGAGGGATACAAGAGCCTGCAGGAAGGCGACCAGGTGGAGTTCGAAATCACCGAAGGTCAGAAGGGCCCGCAGGCAGCGAACGTGAGCAAGGCTTCGTAGCGACTGCTCCGATCGTTGACGCGGATCGAGAAGCGCCTTGGTGGCCGCGATTGCGTGGGATTATCGAGACAGGGAAACATCTGCTTGCCGCAATTTCTGCCCGGGGCCGAGGAGATTGAGGCCGTGTTGGCAAGCAGCAATGGATAAAGCGTACGAAGAGAAGTTTCGGAACCTGAACTTGGTCACTCCATGTTGTGGTTTGCGACCTCGCTGAACGATCTGGATTATTGCTGGCCCGCCGGCTTCGCCTGCTGTCGGCTGAGCGCTCGCGGTTCCAAGCAGAAGGAAATCCCCTCAGAACAACTCCAGCAATTGGAGCAACCACTCGGCACCAAGCTGCGCACGATCTCGGTTCCTTACTAAAACTCTAAGTCCAGCGGAACCACTTCAGCGCCAGCACGAAGGAAATTCCTCCCCACAATCCCAGAACCAGCAGGCGCGGCCATTGCTGCAGGAGCGGTGTGCCTTCCAGAATGCTGGCCCGGAGGGCGTCATTCAAGGCGGTGAGCGGCAGGGCTTTGATCAGGGGGTGGATTGCCGCCGGGAAGCGTTCGTAGGAGAAGAAGACGCCGGAAAAAATCCACATGGGCATCATGACCAGGTTGATCAGGCCGCTGATGCTCTCGATTTTTTGCGCGCGGCTGGCGGTGAGCAGGCCGACGCCGCCGAAGGTGAGCGATCCCAGGCCACCGAGCAGAGCAATCGAGAACACCGACCCGAGCACGCGCAGGTGAAAGAAGATGACGCCGAACACCAGCAGCAGGCCGATCTCGATGACCATCAGCAGCAGGCGGCTGGTCATGATCGCCAGCAGAAAATCTCCGCGGCGCATGGGCGTGCCTACGAAGCGCTTGAGCAGCTTGCGCTGGCGCATGTCGACCAGCGCGAACCCGATGCCCCACATGCCGGAGTTCATCAGGTTCATGCCGAGCAGGCCGGGGATGAGGAAGTCGATGTAGCGGGAACCGGGCTCGGAAGAAGCGGCGGAGGTGGCGATGATTACGTCCTTTCGACCGAGAGCCGATTGCAACGCCTGGTCTACCTCGTCCCGAGAAAGGACACTCTCCGGCCGCGCAGGATCGAAGTCGTAAACGACCTGCCCTCCGTGCGGCGGCTCGATGATGAGATCGTACTTGCCCAGACGTAAGCCGTTTTTGGCGGCGGCAAGGTCGACGATGACCGCATGAATGGCAGTGTGCCCGGCCGAGCTTTGCAGAAGCGAAACTACATGCTGCGCTTCGTCCCCGGACACAACAGCGACTCGCGTTGCATCGGCGGGTTTGTTGCGGAAGGCGATACCCAGTCCGAGCGCCAACAACAACGGGAATACGAATACCCAGAAGACGACTTCCGGTTCGCGCTTGAGCTCGAGCATGCGCGCCGCCAGCAGGTGGGTATAGCCGGCCCAGCGGCCATTGCGGCGTGGCGGCGGCGGCATTTGTCTGGTGGTGACCGGTGTTTCCTGGGCGACGCTCATAGGTATCTTCGACCCGATTCTCGGGGGAGGGTTCGTGTCGTCCCTTACGGGACTCGGCTGCTTCCCCACTCGTATCCCCGGCACGGTCGTGCCGGGCTTTCACATTCCGCCGCTCGGCGGCTGGATCACCGCGCTTGCGGCTTCCATTTGTCCAAGAATTCCAGCAACACTTCAGGGGTCAGCCTGCGCGCGTCCTCGACCTCGCCGTTTTTCTGGCTGAACACCAGTTTGCCGTCGCTCTCCGCGACCGCCATTGCTGGAACACCCTTGTCCAGCGGGATGTCATACTGCTTTACCAGATCCGCGTTCTTATGTTCGTCCGGTCCCAAGTCGATGTGCACCAGTTCATAATTGGCCGTCAGTACCGGTGACAGTTCGGGACCGTGAAATGCTAAATCGAGCACATGGCAGTCGAAGCACCAGTTGGCGCCAAAGACCAGCAACAGGCGCTTGTGTGCGCGCGCTGCCCGTTCCTCGGCTTCTTTGATCTCTGCACGGGCATCTGCGTCCGCCGGATAAATATTCTTCTTCATGTCCGAAGGCTGTTGCAGGCGGGGTGAGTCCGTTCTCTCAACCCCAACCAGATGCCACTGCTCTCCCTGCTTCAGCCAGAACTGATCGTCGGTCACGGTGACGTTTTGCGCGTTGGGCAGGCCTGACACAACATCCGCGCGAAAGATCACGCTAGCCTTGTCGGGGCGGACGATCAGGCGGACGAGCTCAACCTTCATGCTGCGTGCTTTGAGCGCGAGCCAGAAGCTGGTATCTACATCGCCATCATGCATGGTTCCATCAATCCTCACCTGCGTGGCTGGACTGGTGCTGTAGAGCGCTTTCAGAGCCGAGGCATCGCCTGCGAGAACTGCACTCTTCCAGTGCTCGAACGGAGCGAACGCGGCAGCCGAGTCTGGGGACGGTGCGGCCTGCGCCCAACTGCTGGATGCGAGCGTACCGAAAACCAAAGCTGCAGCGGCTGCGAATCTGATTACGGATTTCATACCGACCTTTCTGCGAACGGCGTTAGTCTTCCCGGAGATGGCGTCCCGTCAAGCGAACGAATACGTCTTCGAGACTCGCTTGCCGCGTGGTCAAATGCTGCAACTGAGTTCCCTGCTGGTGGATCGCATCGAGCAGCGCCGGGATGGTCAAGTGCGGCTGCTTGACGTTCAGCGCGACCATGCCGTCATCCTCGCGCACCGACTCGACGCTCGGCAATCCCTTCCAGGCCTGCAGGGCTGTACCATTCGAGTTGCCACTCACGGCAAACTCCACCACGTGATGTCCGCCGAGACGTTCGATCAGGTCGGCGGGCGAGCCTTCGGCAATGATCTGACCGTGGTCGACGATGGCAAGGCGATCGCAGAGGCGCTCGGCTTCGTCCATGTAATGGGTGGTGAGCATCACGGTGCCTCCGTCGCGCTGAAAGGCGCGGATGATGTCCCACAACTGGCGGCGGCTCTGGGGATCGAGCCCAGTCGTCGGCTCGTCGAGAAACAGAATTTTCGGATTGCACACGAGCGCGGTCGCCACGGCGAGACGCTGGCGCTGGCCGCCCGAAAGTTTTCCCACCCAGGAGTCGGCTTTTTCGGTCAGTTGGAGCTGATCGAGCACTTCGTCCGAGGAGCGTGGCTCGCGGTAAAAGCTGGCAAAGAGTTCGATGGTCTCGCGCACCGTGAGTTTTTCCGACAGCCGCGTCTCCTGCAGCGAGATGCCCAGCCACTCGCGCATCTCGCGCTCGTCGTCGCGCCAGGAGTGTCCCAGGATCGATACTTCCCCGGAGGTGGGCGCGAGCAGGCCTTCCAGGATTTCGATGGTCGTGGTTTTCCCTGCCCCGTTCGGCCCGAGCAGGCCGAAGCATTCGCCGGTCAGGACCTCCAGGTTCAGGCCGCGCACGGCCTCAACCTTTCCGTCGTAGGTCTTGCGCAGATCGCGGCATTGGATGGCGGCGGACATTGGGTCATTCTACTGGATGTTGTTTTCCTTCGTCGTCTCAGCAGGTCTGTCGCGCCTACCCACCTGAAGCCGGAGGGGAGACGAAGTATAAACAATGACGTCAATCTGTTGTTTTCCTTCGTGGTACTTCGTGTCCTTGGTGGTTGAGATTTTGAGCTTAGGTCTGCGCCCAGGGCCGTCGCGTTCAGCCGCAATCGTCAGTGGGCTGTGGTTTGGTTTAAAATACCGCATCGCCGGCATCGCTTCCGGCATCCCGTTCCCATGCGCATCCCGCGGCACGGATTTACTTGACGGCGTTCCCTCTAAGACGCCCGTGTGTCGTTTCCAACCAGTTCTCAGTTCCCGGTTCTCAGTTGAGAACATAGAAGGGTGCCGCTTATGCTGCGTAAGCTTTGTGTTTTCCTGTTTGTCCTGACTCTTGCCTCTGTTGCCCAAGAGTCACGCCACTTCACCTTTCACTATGGCTTTACGGTGAAGAACCTGCCCGCGAGTAAGAAGGTTCGCATTTGGATTCCTGCCGCGCAATCGGACCCCTTTCAGGAGGTAAAGATTCTTGCAGCCAAGGGTGACTTGCCGGTGCGGAAAACCCGCGAATCGAAATACGGCAACCAGATTTTCTTCGCCGAGACTGGCAGCGCAACGCAGCCCGAACTGCGCTTCGAGATCGAATACGACGTGGTGCGGCATGAACGCGTGGCGCTGAACCCGGCTGCGCATCTGGTTGCGAGCGCCTTAACGAATAAAGAGCGACAGGAAGACCTGCAGCCCGACGCGCTCGTTCCTGTCACCGGCCTGCCCGCGAATCTCGCTACCAAAATAACGCAGAGTAAGTCGCAGCCGCTCGACAAGGCTCGCGCCATTTATGACTACGTGTTCACCACCATGCGTTACGACAAGACGGGCACGGGCTGGGGACACGGCGACGTGCTCTACGCTTGCGACGCCAAGAAGGGCAACTGCACCGACTTCCATTCCCTGTTCATCGCGATGGCGCGGTCGCAGGGCATTCCCGCGCGCTTCGAGATCGGCTTCCCTCTGCCGCCTGACAGGCATTCCGCCGAGATCGCCGGCTACCACTGCTGGTCCGATTTCTACATCGACGGCAAGGGATGGATTCCAGTCGACATCTCCGAAGCGTGGAAGCACCCGGAGAAACGCGAATACTTCTTCGGATCGCACGATGTGAACCGGATGCAGTTCAGCATGGGCCGCGACCTGCGGCTGAGTCCTCCGCAAAAAGGCAAGCCGCTGAACTATTTTGTATATCCTTACGTGGAAGTTGACGGCCAGGAGTATGCCAACGTTTCGCTGGCATTCTCGTTCGCCGATGTGGCCGACGCGGTCGCTCTGAAATGAGGTGGGATTTGCTTTAAAAGGCCGGTGGTCGTCCCCTTTGGGTTTGATACGCCACCGGCATTGGCGGACGGAGCCTGCCCTGAGCGAAGTCGAAGGGAGTCTCCGCCCCACACGAGTGTCCAGCCACAGGTTCCTCTCAGCGGTGGCTGCCTACCATGCCTCCCGGCCCGGGATCCCCTCCAGGCTGCGGCATCTGTTGAGGCGCACTGGGAGGAACGGGTGACGCGCCATCGGCGGGTTTGGGGACATCTTCGGAATCTTCGCCGGGACGGCGCAGGCTGGGCGCGTTCGCCGGCCGGTCTTCCTGTTCTTTCTTGGCCTCGGTATCTTTGTCAGGTTTTTCGAGGATGACTTCTTTTTCGGTGCGCACGATCTTCTGGCCGCCCACCTTCATGGTCTCCACGCGGACCACTTCATCGCTCACGATGCGGACGAAGTCCACGTCCTGCGGCGGCTCGCCATAGATCCATTCTTCGTATTCCGTTTCGCCGTCTCTCTCCCGCACTTTTTTCGGGGCCTTGCCTTTCGCGTGTAACACCATTTCCGAATTCATTCCCACCAGCACATGGTGCGCTTGAATCGCCTCCTTCACCTGGGGAGGCACGGTATCCAGATACGCTTCCTCTTTGTTTCTGGCGTTGAAATCGAGCACGGGAAACAGCAGAGCGCGCAACTGCAGGGCGCTCATTTCCGGGACATACTTATCGAAGTAGACGTCCAGATAAGTTCCGTGCGGATTGGGCGGCGTCTCATTCGGGCCCAGCGGAACTTGACTTCCGTTCGCGCCTTCGATCTGGATGTGGTTGTACCACTTCTTGCGGTGAACTGGACCGCCGTTGATATCGAAATGAATGTGATTGTCCTTAATCTGCACATACGAGAGGTGGGCGGGATCGCCCGGCTTCACGGCCGGTCCCCAGAGGGCGAGGGCCTGTTGCAGCTCCGGACCGGTGGGAGAGGTCGTGCCATCCTTCAGCTTGATTCCCTTGGCGCCCATGGGAAAGAACGCCCGCGCATAGACGATCTGGGTCTCGAAGTCGCGGATGATTTCAAAACGCGTCTGCTTCGACATGCGCGGGGCGTCGGCGGGAATGGGCGGGGCGGTCGGTGGAGACGGCTGCCCATGAGCGCTCGACACCGGCGCGGAAGCGTGGTCCGGGGCTGGAGCGGGAGCGGCGCTCTGTCCGCTGACAAGGATCGCCGGGAGAAAAACGGGAAGAAGCAGCAGGGACGCGATGCGAAAACGTTCCATAAACCACCCCAGGGCCACTTCGCCACATTATAGCGCCGTTTGCAGGCGAGAAGGCCACTTAGAAAAGATGAAGAGTCGTTGGTGTTCAGGTCCAAAGTCTGAGGTCTGATGGCTGACCGTTTAAGGCAGGTTCATCTAAACCATGTGCATCTAAACCAGGTTCATCTAAACCAGGTTCATCTAAACCAGGTGCATCTAAACCAGGTTCATCTAAACCAGGTTCAGCGCCTTCTTGATCGTGCCGCGTTCTTTCTGGATTTTTTCCTGCAACAGCGTGATGGCGTAGATGAGCTGCTCGGGCCGCGGCGGGCAGCCTGGGACATAGATGTCGACGGGGATGACCTGGTTAACACTCTGCACCAGCGCGTAGTTCTGGAAGACGCCGCCTGAAGTCGCGCAGGCGCCCATGGACAGCACCCACTTCGGCTCGGGCATCTGCTCCCACAACTGGCGGATCACGGGGGCCATCTTGTTCGACACGCGTCCGGCAATAATCATCAGGTCGCTCTGCCGCGGCGAGGGGCGAAATACCTCGGCGCCGAAGCGGGCGATATCGAACCGCGACGCGCCCATGGACATCATCTCAATGGCGCAGCAGGCCAAACCGAACGTCATGGGCCAGATGGAGCTCTTGCGCATCCAGTTGACCGCGGAGTCGAGGGTCGTCAGGACGACTCCCTCAGGAGTGGGATTGCCGAACGTGAGGTCTCTGACGGTCTTGGTGCCGTTCTCAACGTCGACGTAGGGTCCGAAGTTCAGTTCGCGGGCCATGAAGACATTCTAAACCACAGGGGGCACAGAGGACAGGGAGGAGTCCGGTCACGTAGTGGTGCAGTTTGAGGGCCGCGATTCGTATCAGGGCATACCTTCAGGCGTGCCGCAGAAGCCGCCACGCATGCCCGCTTTAGCGGCTGGGACGGCCAAGGCCAGCGGCTGAAGCCGTTTCGCTTCGTATTCACTTGTCGGCATCGCTGAAGCGAAGCCCTGATTCGAGTCGCTCTTCTCAAACTGCACCACTACCTCAGGTCGGGGGTTCACCACGACTTTGCCGAACATCTGGCTCTTCTCCAAATACTCATGGGCGGCGCGCAGCTCGCTGAGTGGGAACGTCCGATCCAATACCGGCTTCAGGCGGCCGGCAAACACGTGGCCCAGCACTTCGTACAGCTCGCCCATGGTTCCCATGTAGGAACCGAGCAGTGTTAACTGCCGCGCGAAAAGATGGCGCAGATCGAGTCCCACGGTGGGTCCGGTGGTCGCGCCGCAGGTCACCAGTTTGCCTCCGGTCTTGAGGGATCGCACGCTCTCATCCCAGGTGGCCGCGCCCACGTGTTCGACCACGATATCGACGCCTTCTTTGTTGGTGATCTTGCGGACTTCTTCGGAAATCTTCTGCTTGTAGTGGTTGATGCCGTAGTCGGCGCCGAGCGCGCGTCCCTTTTCGAGCTTGGCCTCGTCCCCCGCGGTGGTGATCACCCGGCAGTGAAACAGCTTGGCGATCTGGATGGCGGCGATGCCCACGCCTGAACTTGCTCCGAGCACGAGCACGGTCTGCCCGGGGCGCACGGCCGCGAGGCCAACCAACATATGCCAGGCGGTCACGAACACAAGCGGGACGCTGGCCGCCTGATTGAAATCGAGCGTGTCGGGCATGGGAATCACGTTGGCCGCAGGGACGGCGATCAGTTCGCAGTTGCCACCGTCAACCGCATTGCCGAGGACGGTGAACTCGCGGCACTGGTTCTGCACGCCGGCGAGGCACTTCACGCAGCGTCCACAAAAGTGCATGGGCGCAACCAGCACGCGCTGCCCCACTGTGAATCCGGTAACGTATTCCCCGATCTCCTCGACTTCTCCGGCGATATCGCTTCCCAGAATGTGCGGCAGCTTCACACCCGGCAGTCCTTTGCGGACCCACACGTCGAGGTGATTGAGCGAGCATGCCTTCACGCGGATCAGCACTTGATCGTTACGCGGCTGCGGGTCGGGGATCTCTTCGTAGGTCAGGACTTCAGGCCCACCGAATTGATGAATGCGGACGGCTTTCAAAGGGAACTCTCCAGCTACGCCTGACAGCATACTTCGAAAACCGCTTTGAAAGGGCGCGGCTTCACAGTTTGCTGAAAAACTGGGTTTGTCGGTGCTACCGTGGAAGAGCGGCCCTTTAGGGCCGCGTAAGCCGTTGAAAATTAATCTGGGCTTCAACCCTCGTCGTCGCTAGTCTTCGACCAACTGAGTTTCTCAGCATACTGTTTAGCCCCTGAGGTCCGCTCCTATCCGACCGCTGCGGATTTATGAGATGGCCTCTAAAGGTGATGCCAGCGGGCACTGGACACGGCTTGCCAAGCCGGCGAGTGGCTCCATCAGTAAACTTGGGAAGGGCACGACTTCAGTCGTGCCGCCAAGCCCTGTGAAACCTAGCCGACCGGAATTTTTTCCACAGCTCGTCCCCTGTCAAGCTAAAAACATCCCGACCACCGTAACCCATTGCTCCGAAAGAGACTATAGTCCCTCCCCGTCCCGCGAGACCTAGCTCAAGTTGATATAATGGATGTAGTCGTGTTTAGCCCCCGGCGATACCGTTTCCTTCCCTTCGGAACCAACAAAAGCACTCAGTCTAACTCCTTATTCCGCACTATTTTGCATGTAACTCCTTGGCGCTCAGGATTTTGCCGGGAACAGGGCGTACCCAGCCCTCGCAACTCTCACAAAGCAAGTATCTTAGCTCAAGGGTATAAAAAAATATTTGGCGATATATACCCGCCCGCGCTATGCTCCGCCGTGCGACCATCCTGATGAACCTCGATATCTACGAACAGATCGTTGAGCTTCGCCGCGGAGGACGCCGCGGCGCCGTGGCCACCATCGTAAACGTGCGCGGCTCGATCCCTTCGTTCAAGACGGCGAAAATGCTCGTGCGCGATGACGGGTCGATTGTAGGCACGATTGGCGGAGGATGTGTGGAGGCCGACGTCTGGCAGGCGGCGCGCGAAGTGATGGAATCGGAGAAGCCGCGAACCTTAAAGTTTGACTTGAACCAGGACCCGAAGTACGACACGGGCCTGGTCTGCGGCGGGACGCTGGAAGTTTTCGTGGAGCCAATTTTACCTCCAGCATTACTTTATATTTTCGGCGCTGGTCATGTGGCTTTCAACCTTTGCCATACGGCGGCGAACGCTGGATTCGACGTGACCGTGACCGACGACCGGTCATCATACGCAACCAAGGAACGATTCCCTGCGGCTCGAGAAGTCTACGCGCTTGATTTTGACGAGGCTCTGAAGACTCTCGATCCGAACGAGGCTTCTTATATCGTGATCGTGACCCGCGGACACCGCGATGACATGCGTATTCTGCGCTGGGCGGTGCAGACCCAGGCGCGCTACGTAGGCATGATTGGGTCGAAGCGCAAAGTGATCGAGATTTTCAAGACGTTGCAGAAAGAGGGCGTGCGCGCGGATCTGTTCGACCGGGTGCACGCTCCGGTGGGGCTGGATATTGGGGCCGTCACGCCGGAGGAGATTGCCGTCGCCATAACCGCGGAGTTAATCGCGGTGCGTCGACATGCGAGTTCCGCGCTTCCGCATTTGAGCTGGTTCAAGGGAGCGCGGGAAGAAGCGAGTTCAGACTCTGCCACCGAAGTGGTGGAAGGCGGTGAGCGCGACCTCTGAGGCTCCGTAGCTGCTTTTCGACTGCTGACCTACGAGCGGGTCAACCTTCGTTCGACCGGACGGCCCAGGGCGGCTGTCGCTACATGAGCGGCTGCTCACTGACTTTCCCTTCGCTTTCTGCTATCGTCCGCACATGGCGCGGTCTCCGAGTTTTGCGGGCGTAATTCTGGCCGCGGGCGAATCCTCGCGCATGGGGACGGACAAAGCCCTGCTCCCCTGGCCGCCGCAGCTCGAGGGACAGCCGCCCTCGAAGGACACCTTCCTATCGGCGACGATTCGTTCGCTGATGCTCGCCACCGACTTCGTAGTCATTGTCGCGGGCAGGAACGAGACGGCCCTGGCGCCGATTGCCTATGCCAACGGAGCGTCGGTCGTCAGCAATCCTGACCCAAGCCGCGGGCAGTTCAGTTCGCTCCAGGTGGGACTGCATGAAGTGCTCAACCGTGGACGCGACGCCGCGGTCATCACCCTGGTGGACCGGCCGCCGGTCAGTACGGCGACCGTGCAGCTACTGAAGGATGCCTTCGAATCGGCCCCCCAGGATGTCTGGGCGGTGGTGCCGGAGTTTTCCGGGCAGCACGGGCATCCTTACCTCGTGGGCCGTGAGTTGATTGAAGTTTTTCTCCAGGCATCGGCAACGGCCAGTGCCCGCGACGTCGAGCATCGGTATCAAGAGCACATCCGGTATGTCGAGGTGCGCGATCCGTTCGTGGCGTTGAATGTCAACACTCCGGAGGACTACGCGGCTTTGCTGGCGAGGCATTAGCAGCGCATGGTTTGCACATTTCGGTTTCCGCACGTTATCGTCGAGGTGCATGAAGACTTCCGGGGCGCGCGCAATAACTCCTTCCCAGCACGAGTTTCTTGAGTCGGTTCTGCGGTTGAAGCCGCGAGTAGCGGCGTTCGATTGCGACGGCACACTCTGGTCCGGCGACGCCGGGGAAACGTTCTTCGACTGGGAAGTCCGGGAAGGTATCGTTTCGGCTGACGTTGGCGCAGCCATGCGCGCCCGTCACGCCGAATACAAGGCGGGCAAGGTGAGCGAAGACGACATGTGCGGCGAGATGGTCACGATGCACAAAGGAATGACCGAGGCTGCGATGATGACGGCCGCATCGGATTTCATGGAGCACACCTTCCCCGGAAAGATATTTTCTGAGATGCAAGAACTGGTGAGCCGCCTGCGGGAAAACGGCTGTGACGTCTGGGCGGTTTCGTCATCGAACGAATGGGTGATTCGCGCGGGGACGAAGCCGTTCGGCATTGGCGAAGACAATATCCTCGCGACGAAAGTAGAAGTTGAGAACGGGATGATCACCGACCGACTAGTTCGCATTCCATCCGGCGCGGGCAAGCCGAAGGCGCTGCGCGAAGTTGTCGGGAAGGAGATTGACGCTGCGTTTGGCAATTCGCGCTGGGACGCCGATATGCTGGGCTTCGCCAAACATGGGTTCGCGGTGAATCCCAATCCTGACTTCGAACAGGCAGCCCGCCAGCGCGGATGGACGATCTACCTCCCTGACGGAACACGCGGCTAGCCTTCGTCCAGGCCATTTACAATCGGAACCGCATGTACTCGGCTCAGTTGCTCGATCATTTCCAGAATCCGCGTAACGCTGGCGACGTTCCGCACGCTGACGCGACGGCGGAAATCGAGAACCCGGCATGCGGGGATGTGCTTCGTCTGACTTTGAAGATCGATTCGGGGCGCATTGCGGAAATTCGATTCAAGGCCAAGGGATGCGTGCCTTCGATGGCATGCGCATCGGCATTGACCGAACTGGTGACGGGGCAGACGGTGGACGAAATTCGATCTCTGCATCGCGAAACCCTGATCGCGGCGGTGGGCGGCTTGCCGCAAGCTTCGACGCACGCGGCGCAACTGGCTTTGGACACGCTCTCGGCGGCCTTGCGCCAGGTCAAACCGCAGAGCGAACCGTAGACTCGACCATGCCGAGCGCGCATACTCCCCGCCGCATCGCCTGCCTGCAGCCGAGCGCGACCGTCATTCTCGACGCCATTGGCGAACTGGGACGCGTGGTGGCCTGCACGCGCTATTGCTCAGATGTTGTGCCTGGGGTCGCTGACGGTTCGCGTGCGATTCTGGCCGATTCCTGGACTGCCGATACGGCGCAGATCGTGGCTGCGAAGCCGGATCTGGTGATCGCGGCTGTTCCCTACCAGGAAAAAGCGGTCAGCGACATCCTCAGGGCGGGGGTGCGGTTTCTCGGACTGGCTCCGAAGACGTTGGCGGACATTTATACGGACATCGCGACGATCTCTGGGGCGGTCGCAGCGCTAGATCGAGGAGAAGAATTGATCGCCGCCACGCAGCGCGACATCGGCCAGATCCACGCCCGCGCCCGGACTGCGGCCAGCGCACGGCGCAGGGTATGGTGTGAGGAATGGGGCAAGCCCTTGATCGCTTCGCAGAAATGGGTGGCGGAACTGGCGGAGGCCGCGGGAGGGGATTTCTTGGTCACTGCTGGCACCCAGGCCTCGGCCGAAGATGTCCGCCGGCTCGATCCGGAGGTGATCATTGCCGCATGGTGCGGCGCGGGAGACCGGGTGCCGCTGGAGAAGATCATTGCGGAGCGGGGCTGGCAGGGGACGACCGCGGCGCGTTCGGGACGCGTCTTCTGTATTCGCGACGAGTTTCTGAACACGCCCGCGCCCACGCTGCTGCGCGGTTTAGAGGCTCTGGCCTTCGCGATTCATCCCGAATTGTTCCCCAGCACGAAAGGAATCCGGCAGATTACCGGGGTTCCCGCTTCCCCTGCCGGGAATTCGGTGGGGTGAGTTAAGATTTCATTCATGGCCGTGGCCGGGAGAATCGAAGAAGTCCGCAGCGAGATCGACGGGCTAGCGGAGAGTTTGCCCACCGCTCAACGACTCATGCAGGCGATGGTGAAGCTGCTGCACGATCGCATGCTGAAATACAACTGGGTGGGCTTTTACCTGCTCGAACCCGGAGCCCGGCCGCCGATGCTGGTGCTGGGCGCGTTCGAAGGCGCCATGACGCCGCACACTCGCATTCCGCTCAACCAGGGGATTTGCGGCGCGGCCGCATCCAGCGGGCTGACGGTTGTGGTCGACGATGTCAGCAGAGATCCCCGGTATCTGGCGTGTTCGCTTGAAACCAAGTCGGAGATCGTCGTGCCCGTGTTTGTGCATGGCAAGGTGGTGGGCGAGTTGGATATTGACAGCCACTTTCCAGCGGCTTTCACGTCTGAACATCAGGAACTGGTGCAGTATTGCGCCATACTCGTGGGCAAGAAACTGGAAGCCTCCGGACAATAATCGTCAATCATCAATCGTCGAGAATGAAAGTCAAAGAATGAGGGTCGAAAAGGGCAAGGTGCGCGCGCCGGAGATCGGGCGGGTGTGGCTGAATTCGAGTCCGCTCAGTTTCCGGCAGTTGCGCGGGCGCGTTGTGCTGGTCGACTTCTGGGACTACACCTGCGTCAACTGCATTCGCACGCTGCCTTATGTGCAGGCGTGGTACGAGCGCTACCGGGATAAGGGCCTGACCGTGATCGGCGTGCACACGCCGGAGTTTACTTTCGCGCAATACGAATCGAATGTGGAGCGCGGGGTGCGGGAGTTCGGGCTCACATATCCCATCGTGATCGACAGCAACCGCGAAATCTGGAAGGCATTTGCGAATCGTTACTGGCCGACGAAATACCTGCTAGATAAAGACGGATACCTTCGCTTCGGCCACTTCGGCGAAGGTGGGTATGGGGAGTGCGAGCAGGTGATTCAGGAGCTGCTGCGGGAGATTGATCCCAACATCGAACTGCCGGCCTTATTGGAGCCTGTGCGCGAGGAAGATCATGTGGGCGCGGTCTGTTACCGGGCGTCGGGCGAACTTTACCTGGGAAACCGGCGTGGGCGGATCGGCAATGAAGGAGGGTTCAAGGAAGATGCGATTGGCGACTACGTCTTCGCCGGGAAGCCGGAAGAGAATTTTTTCTACGCTGACGGGCGCTGGGCGTCGACGGCAGAGTACTTCGAGGCAGTTGAAGCCGGGCCTCACACTTTGCGATTGAAATACGAAGCGTCCGCCGTAAACTTGGTCATGGCTTCTCCCCACGCCGCCGCAGCCGAGGTGGTCATACTGCAGGACGGCAAACCGCTGACCCGCAAACAATCGACCCGAGACACGCGCTTCCGCCCCGCTGCGAACGGAGGCGACGAAGAGAGCTATTTGGTGGTCGACTCGGCGCGCATGTATTTTCTGGTGGACAATCACGAGTTCGGCGGGCACGAACTGGAACTGCGCTGCTCCACCGGCGTTGCCGCCTTCGCCTTCACCTTCACCAGTTGCGTCGATCCCGTGGCCAGCGCGCTGCAAACCGCCGGCGTGCCCGAACCGGATGTGTCGAAGATATGAAACGCGTGGTCGCGGGCCTGATCGTACAGGATGGCAAGCTGCTGGTGTGCCAGCGCACGCGCCACCAGACCATGCC
>Ga0210399_10002315_pt1 | contig 14858 bp, 11 predicted proteins | sample IncBWC14MmetaG_FD_150865 | JGI IMG/M metagenome (GOLD analysis project Ga0210399, IMG submission 150865) | Forest soil microbial communities from Barre Woods Harvard Forest LTER site, Petersham, Massachusetts, United States - Inc-BW-C-14-M | ecosystem: Environmental > Terrestrial > Soil >...
TGACCCAGAATTTCAGTCCACCTTCCTGGACGGCGTGACGCTCCGCGACGCTCTCGCGCTTCTCGTACTGTTCGGCGCCCTTCTGCGGTTTGCGCACGCGCGAGTGCACCTGTGCGAGCGGCACGCTCAAGACTTCCGGCAATACCGACAGCACTTCGCGGCGGCGCTCCCGCGCGCTTTCCTGGTTGACGGTTTTCGGCGGCGCGTATTCCTGCACATACACGTGCCGCGCTGCGCGGCCATAAAGATCGATGGCAAACGCATATTCCGGCATGTCCGCGTCGTACACCCGGAAACAATCGATGCGTTCCCGCTCCGCCCAAGGATCGAGGCGCTGCAAGTTCTTGCGCAAGCGATTGGCGAACATTTGCGCGCCAGGGCGGTTCGACCAATCTGCGCGCACTTCTTCTGGCGGACGTTGAACACTGGCTTCGTTCAGATCGAAGCGCAGCAGCCGGCACTCGATGGTGCCATTGAACACACGGTGCGTGCGTTTGGCGTAGATCCCCAGATTGCGCGCCAACGGGGGATTGCCGGTCAGAATCGCCGCCTGCCAGCCCTGGAAGCGCTCGCGCAGCACGGCGCCGAGTTCCGAGTACAGCGCCGGCAGGCCTGATTCCGCCCCGATGCGCTCACCATACGGCGGATTGGCGACGACGAGCCCTGCCTCACCTTTCGGACGAGCCACCTCGCTCAGCGAGCGCTTCTCGACATGCAACCATTCAGCGACACCCGCCTGCTCACCGTTGGCAATGGCCATGCGCACCGCTTCCGAATCAATATCCGATCCTTGAATGCAGCGCCGCGGGGTGCGCGCTGCCCGACGGGCGCGGGCTTCTGTGCGTAAGCGCTCCCAAATTTCTGCGTCGTGACCGTGCCACTTCAAGAATCCGAAGTAGTCCCTGTCGAGAGCCGGTGCCGCGTCCGCGGCGATCAAGGCTCCCTCGGTGAGAAACGTTCCGGAACCGCACATCGGATCCAGCAAAAGCCCGCCCTGCTCTGCAATGCTCGGCCATCCGGCGCGCAGCAGCACCGCGGCCGCTACGTTTTCCTTCAGGGGGGCACGGCCGCCTTCGCTGCGGTAACCGCGCCGGTGCAGACTTTCGCCGGAGAAGTCCACCGACACCAAAGCCGTAGGACCCTCGACATGCAAGTGCAGCAATACATCGGGACGGTCTGGTTTTATGTTCGGCCGCTCGCCGGTGGCATCGCGCAGGTTGTCGCAAACCGCATCTTTGAGCAGCTGAGAGCCGTAGATGGTGTGTCTGATGGACTCATTGCCGCCGCTGCAATCGCACGCCAAGGTTGCGCCCGGCGCCACATGCTCCCGCCAATCAATGCGCTTCACCGCCTCGTATACATTCTTCGAACTGGTCGCATCGATGGATCCCAAGCTCAAGAGCACACGCGTCGCGGTGCGCGACCAGAGGCAGGTCCGGTAGCCGACCTCGAGGGTGCCTTGAAATTTCACATCATGGCTGCGCTCGCGAATATCCTCGGCGCCGAACTGCGCCAGCTCTTCGGCCAGCACTGAGGCGGCGCCGACCGGCGCGGTGGCAATCCAATAACGGACGTTGTCGTTCGCGCTCAAGACACGTCGGCTATCTTGGCGGCGCGCAGATCATGCCAATCGAGTTTGGGGTGATTCGAGAAATAACGCAGCAATATCTTGTAGACGTCGGCGTCGAAGGCCGCGTGCGCACATCGCGTGCCCAAGGCAGCGAGTTCCTCTTCGGTTCTGGCAGATCCCAAGTACATCCAGTGATCGAGCACGTGAAACTCGCCGCCCCGGGTACCATCGGAAGAGAAGCCGCCTACCGCCCGTTCGCGCAGCGCGATGCGGCCGGGAAAAGGCCAGCTCTTGATTTTCAACGCGGACAAGGCCATTTGCACCCGCATGTTGTGCAGGATGAGCGGCTCCCTCCCCGTGCAAGCGCCGCGGCACTTTCCGACCTGCAGGGCAAAACAGGAACCCGCGCTCTCCTCCAGCCCCAGCACTTTGAGGCACAGCTCTCGGCCTCGGGCAATGTCGGTCAGTGCCCTGAGCGCATCTTTTTCGGAATGAAATACGCCGAAGCTCTGTGCAAGATCCACAGCTTCCAAAGTATCGATGCGCTGAATGTGCACCCGGCCGGAAGAATCGGCGGCCGGCCGCAAGGTCACCGCTTCCGCAGTGCTCCGCAGGCGCCGGTTGCAAAGCGGTGATTGCGACCTGATCCAGTCGGATTCGAGCAGCATGGCGCCCAGCTCTCCCGCGGTCTGTACCCAATCGACGCGTCTGACCTGGGCGGCCAATTTCTGCTCGCGCGAGCCTGCGTGCTCATCGGCGAGCTGCGTCAAAATCCTGGTGCGCAGCGAGTTGCTCCTGCCGATATACAGCAGCACATCGTTGTCGCCGAAGAAGCGATAGGCTCCCGGCGTTTCCGGCAGTTCATCTGCCAGTCCCGGCGGCAGATGCGCGGGCAGCTTCGGTACCGCAAGCCGCGCATGGGCCGCTGCGGCCGCCAGCACCTCCGCGGGCACTTCGCGCTCGAGCTTCAGCCATAGATCCTTGAGCACCCGCGCATCGCCGAGTGCGCGGTGCCTGGCGCTGCATTGCAAGCCGTGGCGATCCATCACCGCGTCCAAATTGTGGCGGGCGTGCTCAGGGAATAAACGCCGCGACAGTTTGACCGTGCACAGAACCTCGGCCGCGTAATCGACCCCGGCTTTGCGAAATTCGCTGCGCAAAAAGGAATAATCGAAGCGCGCGTTGTGAGCAATGAACACCGCGCCGCGCAGCTTCTCGAAGACCGTTGCGGCGATATCCACGAAGCGAGGCGCCGTGGCGACCATCTCGCTGCTGATGCCGGTGAAAGCCTCGATGTAGGGGGAAATGAGGCACTCGGGGTTCACGAGCGAACTCCACTCCTCGGCCAGCACGCCGCTTTGGACCCGGACAATGCCGACTTCGGTGATCCTATGGTAGGCGGGGTTGGCGCCCGTCGTTTCCAGATCAACGAATACGAGGTTGTCAGCCGCGTCCATCGAGCGAGAGCAAGGGGTAGTAAAGATCGGGCCGCCGATCGCGGAATACGCCCCAAGCCTGCCGGTAGCGGCGCGCCTCGTCCAGATCGAAAGAGGCGGTGAGAACGGATTCGCTCCCGCGATCCGCTTCGGCGAGTTTCTCACCCGTCGGCGAGGCGATGAACGATGAGCCGTAAAACGTCATGGTGTATTTTTCGCCCTTTTCCGTGCCCACACGATTCGACGCGACGACCGGCATGACATTGGCGGCGGCGTGCCCTTGCATGGTGCGCTGCCAATGACCGCTGGAATCGATGCTGGCATCCTGGGGTTCGGAACCGATCGCCGTGGGATACAGCAGAATCTCGGCGCCCATCAACGCCATGGAGCGTGCCGCCTCCGGGAACCACTGATCCCAGCAAATCGCGACGCCCAATTTTGCATAGCGGGTGTCAAACACCTTGAAACCGGTATCGCCGGGCGAGAAATAGAATTTCTCGTGATAGCCCGGGCCTTCGGGAATGTGCGACTTGCGATAGCTGCCGAGCACGGAACCGTCCGCATCGACCACGGCCACGGAGTTGTAAAAGGCATTATTGGCGCGTTCGAATACACTGATGGGAAGCACGACCTGAAGTTCGCGGGCAACGTTGCGGAAATGCTCGACCGCGGGATGCCCGTCGAGCGGCAACGCGAGTTCCAGATGCTTGGGCGTGTGGTCCTTGCAGAAGTACGGCGTCTCGAACAATTCTTGCAACAGAATGACTTGGGCGCCGCGCTTCGCCGCCTCGCGAACGAGTTTCTCGGCGCGCGCCACATTGGCGTCCCGATCCCAACTGCAGGCCATTTGGGTGGCCGCTACCGTTACCATGTTCATAGGGTTTGTATGCTACCTGATCTCTGGGGCTGCGCTATCGGACGGGGTCGCCCCGACCCCGTATATAGGGCGCGCCAGCGCTCAAAAAGTCGGGGGCGAGCTGGCGCTGACGATCTCGCAATCCTCCCGGCCGACATTTCGAAAGCGATGTGGGATGGAACTCTTGAAGTAGTAGGCATCGCCCGCGTTCAAGACGCGCGATTCGCCGCCGACGGTGAGTTCGATTCTTCCTTTGACGATCACCCCGCCTTCCTCGCCGGCGTGCGTCAGCATTTCTTCACCGGTGTCCGCATTCGGCGCGTAACGCTCGTGCAGAATCGACATGCCGCGTTTCGCCAAGCGGCCGCCCACGAGGCGCAGCTCCACGCTGGCGGTGCCGATGTTCGCCAGTTCTTCGCGTGGAAAAAACACCTGCGGCTTGCCGCCCAAATCCAGGGTGAAGAAATCGGCGAGCGCCATGGGAATGCCGTCGAGCACTTTCTTGAGCGAGCCTACGGACGGGCTGACCCGATTCTGCTCAATGAGAGAAATCAAACCATTGGTAACGCCGGCGCGCTTCGCCAGCTCCCGCTGCGACAGACCGTACATCTGCCGTACCGCCTTTAAATGGGCACCTACGTCCAAGCTCATGCTGTCTATTATAATAGACAGATTTGCTCGAAGTTCAGTAAAAATTGAGCTCAGTGTCGATTTTCCTTATCATCCGCAGTCTCCAGGCCTTCGATCGCAAGGACGTAAACGCCATGAATGCTCAGCTCACTCCCGCCGGGACCAATCCCGAACTCGATGCATTTTGGATGCCCTTCACGGCGAATCGCCAGTTCAAAGCCCATCCACGCCTGTTGGCGCGCGCACAAGGGATGTACTACTGGACCGCTGACGGTCGCCAGGTCCTGGATGGCGTCGCGGGCCTGTGGTGCGTCAATGCAGGCCACGGCCGCCGCGAGATCACCGAGGCGGTCACCCAGCAGCTCACGACCATGGAGTTTGCGCCCACCTTCCAAATGGGCCACCCCATTGCGTTCGAACTTGCGAATCGCCTGGCCGGGATTGCGCCTCCCGGACTCGATCGAATCTTTTTTGCCAATTCCGGTTCGGAGTCCGTCGACACCGCGCTGAAGATCGCCATCGCCTACCATCGGGTGCGCGGCGCAGCGCAGCGCACCCGTCTCATTGGGCGCGAGAAGGGATATCACGGCGTGGGCTTCGGCGGCATGTCCGTCGGCGGCATGATCAACAACCGCAAGTTTTTTGGTTCATCGATGTTGCCGGGTGTGGACCATCTTCCGCACACGCTGGACATAGAGCGCAACGCGTTTTCGCACGGACTGCCGCAATGGGGCGCGCAGCTTGCCAACGAATTGGAACGCTTGATCGCATTGCACGATGCCTCGACCATCGCTGCGGTCATCGTTGAACCGGTTTCAGGCTCCGCCGGTGTGGTATTGCCGCCCGTGGGCTACTTGAAGCGCCTGCGCGAAATCTGCGACAAGCACGACATACTGTTGATATTCGACGAAGTGATCACCGGCTTCGGCCGCGTCGGAAAACCGTTTGCCGCGCAGGCATTCGACGTGACACCTGACTTGATGACGACGGCAAAGGGCTTGACGAACGGCGCGATACCCATGGGTGCGGTATTTTCGCAGCGCAAGATCTATGACGCGTTCATGCAGGGCCCGGAGAATTCGATCGAGCTGTTTCACGGCTACACCTATTCCGCGCATCCGGTTGCGTGCGCCGCCGCTTTGGCGACGCTGGATATTTACCTGAAAGAAGGGCTGCTGACGCGCGCCGCCAGTTTGAGCGCGCACTGGGAGAACGCGGTCCATTCATTGCGGGGTCTGCCGCACGTCATTGATTTACGCAACTACGGCCTGATCGGCGCCGTGGAAATGGAGCCGCGGCAAGGCAAACCCGGCGCGCGCGGCTTCGACGTATTCTTGAAATGCTTCGAGCGAGGCGTCATGGTGCGTCAAACCGGCGATACCATCGCCATGGCGCCGCCTCTGGTCATCGAGCCTGCGCAAATCGAACACCTCGTGGAAACCTTGGGGCAGGTCATTCGCGAGACCGCCTAGGCTTTAGGTTCGAAGATCGAATACCATTTTTTGCAGGGCTCGCTGACCTCCCATATGCCCTCAAATCCCGCAGGCACGACAAAGGCGTCCCCTGCCTTTAGCTCGTGCTTTTCTCCCGAAACCGATTCGATGCGTAGGCGTCCTTCGATGATCACGCAGAATTCGTGTTCCGTGTATCGGACGCGCCATTTTCCTGCCGTGCTGGTCCAAATGCCGCAGAAAAACTCGCCCCTTGCATCGGTGTATTGATTCGACACGCGCGTACGCGGAATACCCGCGAGAATATTTTCGTGAGAGGGATTTGCGGACTCGCCGGTCTGATATCGATCCAAGACGACAATTTTTGGGGGCGCGCTCATGCTCTATCGTAGGCTGAGGGCGCGCGCGGAAACAAGTGCGGCCCGGAGTTTCTAACTCCGGGCCGCTACGCCTGGCTTTGGAATTCGCCTAAATCACTCATTCTTACCGACTTGGGCGACGGCGGCCCCCGATTCCATTTGCAGCGTCAATCGAACGCGGCGCTCCAGGGCGTAACCGTCGTTGTCCGCGGCGGTGCTCTGGCTTTTTCCATATGCATTGACCTCGAGCACTTCTTCGTTGACTCCGGAAGCCAGAAGCAGATCGCGCACCGCGTTGGCGCGGTCCTGGGAGAGTTTCATGTTGGAATCGACCGTACCGCGAGAATCTGCATAGCCGTCCACTCGAATCTTCAGTTCCGGGGACTTCGCCACCGCCTGCGCAAGCACCTGAATCTGGTGCGCAATATCCGGCGTGATTTCCGCGCTGCCGGTACGGAACAACACATCGCCCTGCAGTCCATCGAGTACCTCAGAGGCATCGTCCTTGGCGGTCTGAGCCGTGCTTACCTTCTGAGACAGATCATCGACCTTGGCATTCAAGGATAGGTTGGATTCGGCCAGCCGGCTCTTTTCGGTCTGGAGCGCCGATTTTTCCGTCTGCCATTCGGCCTTATCACCCTCCAGCGCAGCAACCTGCGCCTCCGCCTTTTTGGCGTCGCTGGCGCGGTGGACTCGATTGCCGAGCCAGGTACCAAGGCCTGCGCCCACGACCGCGCCGATCGGACCTGCGGCAAACGCCCCGATCACCGCGCCGCTGACGAATCCGACCGGTTCCTGCGGCGGCCGAGGCTTCGGTTCGTCCGCCAAGGCCGCAGCGCTGACGCCCATCAATCCCATCGTCCAAACCAACTTGGAATATCTTGTGCTCATGACAAACTCCTCGCTCCTCGCCATTTCGAAGCGGCGACCGCCGCCTCATGGAAGCCATTACGGGCTTACATTCAGGCGAACTGCGGCTGGAGTCGTGGCAAATCATGGCGAAGCCGCGACCAATGCGGGAGGGTCGATACTACTTCAAGCCTTGAGAGAGAACGGCGTGAAATTGGTGTTGATGTCGTAGTAATCCTCGTTTTCCGCCTTCTTGAGGAACGCGACCACGCGATAGGTCAAGGGGGTGGCAATGATTTCCCAGCCGCTCTTGAGCCCGTACTGCGTGAACATGATGGCGACCAGATGCGGCAGCGGCATGCGCCCATAGAATGCGACCAAGTAAAAGAGAATCGAATCGACCAGTTCGCCGCACAGGGTCGATCCCACGATGCGCGTCCAAAGCCAACGACCCTGAGTCCAGATTTTCATCTTCGCCAGCACATAGCTGTTGATGAAGGTGCCGCAAAGAAATGCCGTGATCGAGGCCACCACGATGCGCGGCGTGTTGCCGAATATGGCTTCCACCGCCGGTTGTGTTGCCCGCGATGCATCGGAAGGCGGCAAATGCACCACCACCGCGGCCATCAGGGAGGCAAAAGCCAGGGCGGCGAAGCCCGCCCAAACGACGCGCCGGTCGCGCCCGTAACCATACACTTCAGTGAGAATATCGCCGAAAATGTACGAGATCGGGAAGAACAGAACCCCGGCGAGAAAAGTCACGCTGCCGCCGAAAGGCAGCGGAATCGTCGTCTCCTTGGCCGGGCCAATCAGATTGGAACACAGCAAAACGCACACGTAGGCCGCCATCACGAAATCGTAGTATTTGAATTGGCGGTTGTGCGACGGTGTGTTCATGGTGTCCGCAGTGTAGCTGTCAGGCACCCGAGTTTGCCGACGATATGTAATACCGGTTGCGCTGCGGCCCCCCACTGTCGCGTTTTGGCGAAGACATCACATCAGAGGGGGTCCCAGTACGGTAGATATACGTTCATACACCTCGACGGATTCATGGAGCAGGGCAAACCTTTGATGCAATCGGATAGTCCGCTTGTTGATTTTGACGCCGTTTGTGAGAAAGTGCGCGCGGCCCTCGAACCCAATCGTACCCACGCCGTGTCCTTGCACGACGAGGCCGGCGATGTGCTGTGGCTGAGCGAAAGCTCCATGGGTCCCGATGAGCACAATGCGGTACGCGAGGCCGCCGAAGCCTTTACCAATCCCGCGGCCGCGCCGATATTGTCATTTGATTTGGGTGATTCGCGCTCTGCCGTCATGGTTCGCGCCGTGAATGCGCGGCGTGCGATCGTCGGATTGGTCATGATCGTGATGGACACGCGAATCGTTTCGCAAGGCGCGCCGAAGCTTATGACGACAAAGCTTCAGCGGGCGCTGGTCCAATTCGCAGCAATGCGGTCAGGTCCCGAACCTGCAATGGTGAACCCAGCCCCGGAACCGAGCCCACGCCCTGCGCCGAGGACTCCCGCTGCGCTACGCGAAGGTCCACCCCCGGCGGCACGGCCGGCGGCCGCACCGGCACATGCCGCGCCGCTCGCAGTGGGCCCGAGGACCATCGCTGCGCAACTCGAGCAGATCGTCTCGCGCGGGACTGTGCGGCCCGTGACCTTATCGAATCCCACGACTACCTCGCGCCCCGCGACCTACATGAGCCATGTGGGTGCGGCCCGGCCCAACACACCGTCACGACCGGCCGCACCCGTTCGACCCGCGGCGCCTGCGCCTGCTCCCACCGCTGCGGCTGCACTTGCGCCTGCTCACGCGCCTGCTCATGCGCCTGCACCTGCACCTGCTCATGCGCCTGCGCCTGCACCTGCACCTGCACCTGCGACACACCCAGAATCGGCGGAAAAGCCTCAGCCGCAAAGGGGCATGCCGCCGGAAATCGATCGGTTGAACGCCGCGATCCGCAAGAGCCCCATCGCGCTGCATGTCCAACGGTTGGTGCCGTTGAGCAAGGGCAGCCAAATGAGGCGCTATGAGGTACTCCTGCGCTCCGGAGCCGATGACGCGCCAAACGCCGCACCACATGCGATGCTGAAGGCCGCCGTCGAGAACGGCTTAGGCTCCATGATTGACCGGCGCGTGATCACGGAAGTGATCAGCTGGCTGGTTCGCCATCCCGATACGTGGCAGACCAACCCAATCATGTTTTCGGTGAATCTCACGAGCACGGCGCTGCACGATGAACATTTCATCAAGTTCGTGGAGTTGTGCTTGGTCAAGTCTTCGCTGCCGAAGGGGACGATCGCCTTTGAAGTGGATGCGCCCACGGCGCTCACGCTTGCCGACAGAATCAGTGATGTGGCCACTGCATTGAATCGCCTGGGCTGTCCGCTGGTACTCGATGACTTTGCACTGCGCACCGAATGCTTCGAGCTGCTGCGTCTACCCGGCGTCCGCTATGTGAAGCTGGCGCCCGAGATCACATCGAAAATGCGCACCGACAAGGTGTCTCAGGCGGCCATCACAGGCGTGGTACAGATGGCGCGCGTTCTCGGCATGCACACGGTGGCCAAACACACCGAAACGGGAGCGGAGCAGGAATGGCTAACCGCACTGGGCGTGGACTTCGTGCAGTCGAACGCCCTATCGCCGGCCGCCGCCATCGACACCGTGCACCAGGCGACCGCCGTCAAGAACTAATCGGGCGGCGAGTCGTGCGGGGTGGACCGGCTCCAGCCACCGCCAAGCGCCTTGACCAGAAACACTGCCGTGGAGAACTGCTGCCCTTGGATCTGCACTGCCTGGCGCTGATTCGTCAGGAGCGTTTGCTGGGCGGTGATGACATCCAGGTACGTATCCACGCCGCCTTTGTAGCGGTCGGTCGCAATATCAAATGCCCGTTGGGCGCTGCGCACGCTGGCGTTCGCTTGAAGTTCCGCACGTTCCAGCCAGCCTAAGCCGGTGATGCCGTTCTCGACCTCCTCCATCGCGGTCAGTACAGTTTGCCGGTACATGGCCACTGCCGCCGTATAATCGGCATCGGCAAAGTGCACATTGGCGCGCGTTTTCCCTGCATCGAACAGCGTCTGCGAGGCGGAAAGGCCGATCGACCAGAGCTGGCTGGGCGCTGTGAATAAACTCGCCAGCGCGTTGCTCTCCCATCCCACGCTCGGCACACCCAAGCCCGGCGCAAGATTGATGCTGGGAAAGTACGCGGCCCGCGCCACGCCGATGCGGGCGTTCGCCGCTGCCATGGCGCGTTCAGCGGAAGCCACGTCAGGCCGCCGTTGCAACAGGTCGGAGGGCAGTCCCAACGGCAACGCGGGCAATGGCGGCGCCGTCGCATCCGGCGCCAGCGAGAAGCTCGGCGCAGGCGTGCCGATCAGGGTTGCGATGGCATGCTCGAACTGCGCGCGCTGATTCTGCAGCAGCTCGAGCTGCGTCGCGCTGGCATCGAGCAGTGCCTGCTGCTGTGCGAGATCCAACCCCGTGGCAAATCCCAGATCATGCCTCGACGAGACAAAGGTAAGTGCATCGCGCTGCAGATCCAAACTATGGCGCACGACATCGATCTCGGCATCGGTCTCTCGCAGCGAAAAATAATCCGTAACCAATGCCGCCATCAACACCAGCCGCGTGTTTTGAAAATCCGCGTCGGCCTGTTGCGCGCTGGCCCTTGCGCCTTCCACCTCCCGCCGCACTCTGCCAAACAGGTCCAGTTCGTAGCCCACCGAGGGTCCGATTGAAAAATCGTTCTGCACGGTGGACTGGTTGTGCGTCGAATAAGCCGCCGACGGACGGTTTGCGGAGTCTTTGCTGCGCACCGCAGAGGAATCAAGATTGACGGCGGGGAACAAGGCCGACCGGGCGATGGTCAACTGATCGCGTGCCTGCTCCAGGCGCGCGGCAGCCACGCGCAGATTCTGATTGCCGGCAAGGGCCTGTTCCACCAGCGGATTCAAAGCGGGATCCTCAAACAATTCCCACCAATTGCCTTTAAGAGCGGTATCCCCGGGCACGGCTTCCTGCCACGGCGCCGCGGGCTGCCACGCCGGAGGTATATCGGCGGAAGGCCGGTGGTAGTCGGGGCCGACTGCGCAGCCGGCCAGCAGCAGCGTCATGCCCATTACCCTGAAAATGGGTCGAGCACACATCACTATCTCAAAGTCACGACATCGCCGTCGGCGAGCGAGTCGGCGGGGTTCAGAACGACGCGATCATCAGGTTTAAGGCCGCTCAACACGGCCACCGTGCTGCCAAAATCCGTGCCGAGCTTCACGGCACTCAAGCGCACGCGCCCGGCCGCATCGACCGTCGCGACTCGCGGGCCGTCCGGCCGGAACAAGAGCACATTGGTCGGAACCAGCAGCGCTGTGCCGTCTTGTTTGATGGGCAACTTGACCTGCACGAAGGCGCCCGCAATCAGCGCATCTTTGGGATTGGGCACTCTGATCTCAACCTGCATGGTGCGAGTGCCGGTATCGATCGCCCGCGCGGTGCGCGCGATGCTGCCCTTGTATTCTTCGCCCTCGTGCTCCGCCAACCTCACCGTCACCAGGTCGCCAACCTTGACTTGCTGCGCGTATACCTGCGGCACATAGACGTACAGACGCAGAGGATCAATCTGCGCGATCGTGAACAAGGCCTTGCCCACGCCGCCGTTGCCCGCATCGACCAAGTCGCCCACATCGATGGTGCGGCTCGTCACAACGCCGTCGAATGGCGCCACGACCTTATTAAAGCCCTGCAAATTACGCAGCCGGGCGGTGTTCGCCCGAGCGGAGGCGAGATTGGCCTGCGCCTGAAGGTAGGTGCTCTGCCGCTCATCCAGGTCCTGCTGAGTCACGGCGTCCTTATCGCGAAGACTGTGCCAGCGCTCCGCCGTGCTTTTTGCGAGACTCTCGCTGGATGCGGCCTGCTGCTGCGCGGCCACCGCCTGCGACAGTTCCTGATCTATTTCCGGCGCGTCGATTTCCGCCAACAGCTCGCCCTTCTTGACCGAACTGCCGATGTCCTTGCTCCAGCGCACGATGTAGCCGTTGCTGCGCGCATATAGAGTGGCTTCGTTGATTCCCTGCAGGGTGCCGGGCAGCGTCAACGGCAGCCCGCCGCCGCCTGCCTGGGGACTGACGGTGGTGACGTACTGTTTTGCGTGAAGTTCCGTGGATGCCGCGAGCGCCGATGCCTGGAAGCCTCGCACCACAAGAATGATGATGCCTCCCACCACCAGGGTGCCCACGATGGCGGCGACGGCGAACTTTGCGCGCTTCACGGCCGGTACCGGCGGTGGCATTGACATACTAAATTATCCCACGCGCATGCTTGCGCTGTTCGAGTCGCCGATGCAAACCGGCGTAAATGACCGGCACAAAAAATAATGTGGAGACCGTGGCAAACAACAGGCCCCCAATGACCGCGCGGCCCAAGGGAGCATTTTGCTCGGCGCCCTCGCCCCACCCCAAAGCCATGGGAATCATGCCGATGATCATCGCCAGTGCGGTCATCAATACCGGTCTGATGCGCGTCGCACCCGCATCGCGGGCGGCGCTGACCGGATCCAAACCTTCGTTCATCCGCTGCCGCGCAAACGACACGATCAGAATACTATTGGCGGTGGCCACACCCATGGTCATGATGGCGCCGGTGAACGCCGGCACACTCAAGGTGGTCGCGGTCAGGAACAACATCCAGCAGATCCCCGCCAGCGCCGCCGGCAAGGCGGTGATGATGATGAAGGCGTCGATCCAGGACTGGAAATTCACCACGATCAATAAATACACCATGACGACTGCCATCACGAGACCCACGCTCAGCTCAATAAAAGAGGAGCGCATGGTCTGCGCCTGTCCTCTTATTGCTACCGCCGACCCTCGCGGCAATTGCAGTCGAATGTCATCGACCAGCGCGTTGATTTTGGCCGCAACGCTGCCCAAATCCTTGCCCTGCACGCTCACGTAAACATCGACGGCGGGAGTCAGGTTATACCTCGATACGACAGCAAGCTGGGCGGCGGGCGCGACGCTGACTAGATTGCTCAGCAATTGCGAGGCACCACCTGCCGCCGTTCGCACCGGGGTACGCAACAGCGCATCCACACTGTCGATTTGGTACTGCGGCGACTGCGCCGCCAAGTTGTAGACCACCCCATTGGAGGGATCCAACCAGAAGCCGGGCGATGTCTGAGTCGTACCGGCGGTCGTCGCGAGCAGATTTTGCGCTACATCGTTGGCCGACAATCCCAACGTTTGCAGCTGTGTACGGTCCATTTGCAAAGACAAGGTCGGCAAATCCAGTCTCTGGTGGATGTGGGTGTCCACGGCCCCCGGAATTTGCCGGATCTGCTTCATGATTTTCGCTGCGAACGTGTAATTGGTCCGCACATCGGCGCCGGTAAACAGCACGTCGATGGCAGCAGGAAGTCCGAAATTCAAAATTTGCGTCACCATATCGGCGGGTTGGAAAAAGAACTCCACGCCCGGAAAGCGCGCGGGCAGCTGGCGTCGCATTTCTTCGATATAGCGCTGGCTCGGCGCATGGCCTTCATTCAGCGATATCTGAATCTCGCCGTCCAAGGTGCCGAAGGCACCGGCGTTACTGTAGGTATTGTTGATGCTGCTGACAGGCACGCCGAGATTATCGAGCACCGTCCCGAGTTGGCTCGCAGGTATCAGCGTCCGGATGACGCCCTCAATCTGGTCGGCCACCCGCGCAGTCTCCTCGATGCGCGTGCCGGAGGGCATGCGAATGTGAAGGCGTATTTGGCCCGCATCCACGCTCGGAAAAAAGTCCCGCCCCAGCAGAAACACCAACCCGCAGGAGAGGACGCAAAACGCCAGGAAACCCCCGGCAAAGGCGCGCCGCCGCTCCAGCACCGCCGCGAGGATGCCGTTGTATCCGGTGCGAAGCCTTTCAAAGCGCGCGTCAAATGCCCGGTATACCCGCTTCAGCAAGCTCACCGGTGCGTCGGCATGCGGCGGAGTGTGATCCATCAACAGCATGACGAGGGTCGGCACCAGCGTGCGCGACAGCACATAAGAGGCGAGCATGGCGAACACCACCGCCTCCGCCAGGGGCGCGAACAAATAGCGTGCAACGCCCGTCAAGAAAAACATCGGCACGAACACGATGCAAATGCACAGCGTGGATACCAGTGCCGGGACAGCGATTTCACCGGCACCATCCAAAATGGCCTTGTGCAGATCCGACCCTAAATGAATGTGCCGCTCGATATTTTCGATCGTGACCGTCGCATCGTCGACCAAGATACCGACCGCCAGGGCGAGGCCGCCGAGGGTCATGATGTTCAAAGTCTGCCCGACGATGTACAGGGTGATGATCGAGCACAGAATGGACAGCGGTATGGACACCGCGATAATGCAGGTACTGCGCCAATTGCCCAGAAACACCAGAATCAGCATCGCGGTTAGGCAAGCCGCAATCACCGCCTCGCGCACCACGCCGCTGATGGCCGCTTTAACGAAGCCGGATTGATCGAAGAGCGGCGTAATGACGATATCCTTCGGCAGTATCTGAGCGGCAACCGGCAATACCGCGCGCAGGTTACTGATGATGTCCAGGGTCGAGGAACCGCCATTCTTGATGACGGGCATCAGCACGCCCCGCTCCCCGTTCTGACGCACGATATTCGTCTGCGGCGAAAATCCGTCCCTGACGTGCGCGACCTCCGACAGATAGGTGGTGGCG
>Ga0210399_10002317_pt1 | contig 14853 bp, 17 predicted proteins | sample IncBWC14MmetaG_FD_150865 | JGI IMG/M metagenome (GOLD analysis project Ga0210399, IMG submission 150865) | Forest soil microbial communities from Barre Woods Harvard Forest LTER site, Petersham, Massachusetts, United States - Inc-BW-C-14-M | ecosystem: Environmental > Terrestrial > Soil >...
ATTTCATTACTAAATGCCTGCATAGTGCTAATCTTCTGCATTGCCGGTCTCCTTTTTGTGCTTAAAGCACGTCCATCATTGGGAGCGTAACGCATCCCGCTGGAGACCGGCCTTCTCATCCCATCTGATAACGCGGAACCGGACAAGGAGTTAGCCGGTTTTCGATTGGCATTTTACGGATGATTTCCTGATGCCTGGCTATAGGAGATCATCCCTTATGGCTTTGCGGCCTGCGGCTTCGGAATCCGAAACGTTCACGAAAAACCAAATACGATGGTGCGGCCTTGCGGACGAGCCAGAGCATAGTACTCATCATAGTATTTGAAGAAGGCTGCCAAATCCTTCGCCGGGAGAATGAAATTGGCCTGAACACCAAGCATGCACTGAGTAGAAGGGAAGCCTGCTCAGAGGGAGAGGAATACCTGCTACGGTCACCGTTCCGCCGTTACTCGAGACCTGCCATTGGTCGTACCCAACGAATCCCAGTTGCAGCAGTCTGCTCATGTCTTTCTTCAGGGAAAGAACCTGCCCAAGTCCCCATTCCATGGTGAAGGCCTGACCTGGAGGTGACGTAGAACGTAGTGCCGCTCGTCATATTATTGCCCCAATATCCGGAACCCACGTTGTCGGAGGCTCCCGCAGTGAACCGGCCGGTAGGAGCGGTGAAAGCGTATCCCACGGTGACATCAGCTCGTTTCAAGTGCCAACCAAAGTTTATTGGCTGGACGTACATATCGGCAAAACCGGATCCGCCACCGCCAGTGTTGAGGTTGGTCCCGGTTATGTTAGCCACCAGCTCACCGTTCGCGTAGTTTAGTGCGATATACGGCATGAAGTACCCACCGAGGAACTTGTGTTTTGGGACGTAGTAGAAAACGTTCTCATCCACCCAGAACGAATAGGTCCCATTAACTCCAGGAATGTTGTTTCCGCTGGCGCCATTCAATTGGGTGGCGGAGTAGTTGAGCGCCAGGTTGGCATAGGTGACGCCGGGATCGGGAATCACCCCGGCATTGAGACCAAACTGTCCCGGGACCCATTGCCCCTTCTGTTGAGCCAAAGCGGATGAGGTGCCTCCCAAAAACATGCAAGCAAGGACAGCGGTTTCAAGCTTGATTCGGAATCGCATTCTTGTGCTCCTTTAGCGAGCCAGCGGACGTATCGACTTCTAATCAACGGGGACCTCTATGGTTTTAGGCGTGGCCTCCTTTTTACGCGAGGGATCATACGGGTCCGGCGTGCCGGGAGGGATCGGTGGCTCCTTCTTGAGCGAGGCCGTGTAGTCGCCGAACAGAACTACGCCAGCTTGCATGCTTGCTGACACTTCCAGTAGCGGTGGCCGGATGGAATTGTCAGAAGTGGCAGGTAAAGTGCAATGACTAGCGGTGATAGTGGATTTCCCTACTAATCGGACCCAATGCCTGATTGAACGCGGAAACTGTCAAAGTGGGTACTGGACTTTTCCGATTTGCCGTGCGGGACTTTGCCAATCAACCAGAGAATTTGATTAGAATAGCGGCTCGTGAATCAGCACCGAAGCGGGGAAATAGCGCAGTTTATCTGGTAGAGAAAAATAAACATGCTCATTTCAGCGCTCAACCGATGGCACCCTAGGAAAGAGTCAAGACTGTACAAAAGAAAGGACACTCATTTGCCTAGCCCAATCATCGTTCGCGTTCTCGTCTTAGTCCTACTCGGAGTTCTATCCCCATTTGTCAGTTGCGCCGCAAACGACGAGTTCGATAATGCGAGGTGGAAACTGCAGCTGAACGCTTGGATTTCAGCGCCTTCCGGTTACTTCAACGGAAAAAGTGGTAGTGGCTATTTCGACCTCAATCGCGATTTCGGCTTCGGGAACTATGCCACCTTCAGCGGAAGGCTTGACTGGCGATTCAAGAGAAAGCACCATCTGCTTTTTGCCGGCACCCCTGTCTTTAGCTCTCGTACCACGACGTTGACTCGTACGATTACGTGGCAAGGGCAGACCTATGATGTCGGCGCGCAGACTAGCGCCCATATCAATACGCTGCTCTTCAGCCCCGGCTATCAATACGATTTTTTCCGCTTAAAACAAGGATTTTTGGGCTTCCTGGTCAATGTGAACCTTACGCACACTGAGGCAGAACTCAAGGCCACGGGAACCGTTTCCGGCGGAGGCGGGTCTGCGAATGGGACGGTTTCCTCGAAGGGTTCCGTCTTCGCACCGCTTCCTGCCATCGGGCCTACCTTTCGGTGGTACCCCATTCCGGACTCGAGCCGCCTCTACCTCGATGGAACTCTCTCGGGGATGTCCTTTTTTGGTTATGGAAACTTCGTTTCCGCCAACGCCATTCTCGGATTTCCGATCGGTCGACATTGGGATGCGCGCGCTGGCTATCTAATGGGCAGTCGCTTGAAGATCACGGAGGCGGACAGCGATATTGCGATCCGCTTGACGCAGAAGGGACCTGTGTTCGGTGTTGAATACCACTGGGGCACCCGCTGATGCCCATTACCCCCCGTGAAATCCAAAGCAGAGTTCCGCGATTCTTCGGTTTCTCGACAATCGAGAAGAGACAATGTTGATTGATGCACCGAAACACCACGCTAGCTCAGAACAATCCCGGCTAACCCCTGGTGCACGCGCTAACCGGAGAAGGGGATTTAGTACGACTTTACCGGTAATCACGACTTAACAGAGTTGTCGGAGGAGCTTCGACGATTCGGAAATCATGCAGTTCCCACGCACTACGATTTTTCAGTCTCTGGGAAGATTCCGTCATCGAAAACGGCTGAATCTGATCACCGTTCATCAGGCGATTCATTTGGAGACAACTGAGGTTCGTACACGTTGCCGTACCGAGTGGTCTCGGCAGTAATGACGGAGCGCACAGTCAGAGCTACTTCGCGTCCGGTTACGTCGTTGGCTAGGTCGTTAAGGTGAGCGACTTGCTCGGGCGAGATCGGCTGTGGAGTGCGAGTAACGGCCCACACAGAAATTTTACCGTTGCTCTGAGCGAGTATGACATCGACCAAACGTGCTCCCGGAAGTTTCTCGATTTCTTGATGCGCTTCCCAGATAGGTGGGCAATGCGTACCTGCAGGCCTTAACCTCAACCGGCCTTCTCACGGAAGGACTTACGCGGTTAAGAGCCAGAGTTGGTGCTTAATCGTGCAGCACGACGCTCAAAAGGGAAGTGTTGACCTGAAGTCCGCCGTTGTATTTGATGAAGCCCAATTTCTTGAACTTGTTCATGAAAAAGTTCACCCGCGGGCGGGTGGTCCCGATCATCTCCGCCAGCATTTCCTGGGATACCAGGGGGATGACTCCGTGGGCCTGGTCTTCCTTGCCGTAGCGGGCGAGCAACAGAAGAGTGCGGGCAAGGCGCTTCTCGCTGGAATTGAACAACTGGTCGATCAAGTCCTCCTCGATGCGGATGTTTCGCGCCAACATGAAAGCGATGAACTGGTCGGAGAGGGCATGCTGCTCGTGAAGCACCTTTAACATCTCACTCTTCTCGATGACATGGACCGTGCTGGAGGTAATCGCGGTGGCCGTCCCCATGCGGAGGGACTGGCCCGCCAGACAACCTTCACCAAAGAAGTCGCCTGGTCCCAAAATAGCGACGACCGCTTCTTTGCCCGCTCCATTCACGACGGTTAGCTTCACACTGCCGTCCTTCAAATACATTACGTTTCGGGCGGCGTCACCTTGGGAGTAGACAACCTCCGCCTTTTTCACCTGTTTGACTTTTCTCCCCACTCCCGCTGAATCGAGAAATGCCTGGGCATCGAAAGGGCGGTGCGTGGATTTTCTCTTGGATCCAATGTCGCTTGGACTTGTGAATACTCTCATAACATGACAACTCACTTGCCAGCCTAGCATAGTCTGGACACTCAAACCGTGATAGGCGGCACTTTTGAATCCCATCAATCTATGGCGGTGTGCTTGGGATGTCATTGGTACCCTATTTCTAGGATTCCTAGCACTCCTAGTATTAGCTACGCCCCCCCCCAAGGGTCAGAGTCTGCGACCTGGATGCGAAAAGTTCCGCGGGAGCACTAGAAGTTAAAGGGGCGGACAACGGTTGACTGCACCTGTGTTTTGCACAAACAGTCCTACCGAGAATAGAAAAAGCCCAGCTTGGGCCGGGCTTCCAACCATTCGAGATTTGGGAGTTGAGCGACTAGAGCACGGCAATCTGTCAGTGGATCAAGTTCATTTCATCGAGGAACGTTCAGGGGAAGGAACGGCCCGGCAACGATTGCGTCTGGAATCATCACCTCAAAATATTTCTCGCACCTTACACACTTAACCGATTGATGCGCCATTTGCCAGAATCCGGTTTTGGCTTGCATGTGTACGACCTGTTCTTGCAGGCAGTGATCGCAGGAAATAGTCATGGGGATGTAAGACGGCTTCATTTGTAGTTGGGGCATGACCGACCTCCGGCCTCATCCTGCAACTTTCGATTGCGGGCGTCAATCGTACCCGCCACAAAGATTAAGCGAAAATCTCAAACGTCTTTTCCTGCAAAGCCTTGTCCGCCAAGACGCCGGACTATCTGTAAAAAAGAAATCGATAACACCTCACCGACGCAGCTCTTCAAGCTTGTTCTTCTCCTGAGCCTGCTGCGGCTGTAGAGTCAGAGGCCATCCACAAACAACATCATTCCATTGTTTCCCAGAGCTCGCCGCGTGGCGGTCGCTCCTCGTGCTTTGTCATTCAGGACACCTACTATTGATGAAACACTAGCGCGAGGTCGTGAGCCCCTGACATTCTTGGCTGTATTAGTGCATCGCGTTCCTCTCGGACTGACCCTGCTATTCCTGTCGTGGGCCGCATGGGGCGAGAGTCAGATGCACGAGCGAGCGCGTCTTGAAAAAGCAAACTCTCCTTTCAAGAAGGCACCACAAGCGAGTTGAAACGCCGGAGGGCGTGTGGGCCATTTGGAGGTGCGGGCGGGTTGAAGATACTTCGCGAGTCAAAGACCTGAGTGTGGGTGGTCTTTTTCTAGTGACATCGAAGTTATGCCCCGTCGATGCGAAAGTCGAACTCAATTTTCTTGTAGAAGACGGGCAGATTAGCGCCAATGCCACCGTGCGATACGTTATGGCCGGGAGCGGACTCGGCCTGCAATTCAAGACTGTCCGTGGTGAAGACCAGACACGTTTCGCAACAATGATTAAGAGGCTCATGCAGCTCGGATAACGCTAACCGGACAGTTCAAGTCCTGGTACGGAAGATGCCCGCACGACGCACTTTCTTTTCCTAGTCGGTGTCAATGTTCTAGGTGCACTCTTGAAACTCAAAAGTGTCGCGTTCTGCATGTCGGTCCTCTGTACACCCGGTCTCATGGCCAAGCAAGACCCGTCAGAGCTTGAAGCTGGCAAGACGCCGCAGACGGCACCTGTGGCTCAGGAACGGCAGCCACAAAGAATTCGCGTCAACGAAGATGTTCAAAAAGCAAAACTCGTCCATCTGGTCCCGCCCCTATATCCGCTTTTTCTTGGCTAGCGCATGGAAGGTACGGTCGTTCTGCACGTGATTGTGAGTCGGAATGGTGCTGTTAATAGTGCGCGATATGTTTCCGGCCCCGACTAATCTCAAAGACTCTGCGGTCAAGGCAGTGTTGAAGGAACCTGAGTTACTGGTTTGAGGCTGTGTTCATTCTTTCACAGGTGGGGAAAACACTACCGAAACCGTCGTATCCACCTCGACCGGCGCTCCATTGACCAACGTCGGCTTATATCGCCATGAACGCTAGCTATGTGCGCGCCTGGAGGATTGTTTCTTCCTGGGGTGCTCGATAAATCTGCAATGAAATGAGCGCAACGAAAAGCCATAGGGCACGCGGCTTGTTAATGTAGAGAAGGACCCCCGCGACCACCAAACCTCCGAAAAACGTAGATGGGGTGCCGCGACTACACACTGGAAAAGCGGAAGTAGCGCTGCTCACGATTCGCGCTTAGTGTCGTTGAGTTTGGACGTCTGAATCGGGACGCTCCTCACCGCGGGGCATCAGTCAGGGGAAGACCCTAATCGCTATTCAGGTATTCCATGTATTGCTAGGTCACCTTCGCGGCTGCACAGTCGTTGGAACGTACCATTCAGACCATCTGAAAGTTACGTGACCTGGGACGCTCTTTCTCCGAGAAGGGCGCCCCTCCCCGACCGTTCACTTCTTAATCCGAACCAAGCCCACCGCAACCGACCGCCATTCCCGCTCCGGCAGTTTCAAACGCGCCTTCTCCGCTGCTGCTTTCGTCTTGAACGGTTTAGATAACGGCGTGAACTGGCCTTCGATGTACTTGAATAAAAGCCATTGCTCAATGATATTCGGCATTTCGGTCTTATAGCATGACAGGTTGGGTTGGCCCGTAGCAGCTCTCGTTCTAGGGTCTTGTCGTTCTGGGAGAGGATTTGGACGCAAGCGGCCCGAACACGATCGTGCTCGTCCCGGAGGCAATCATAAGCGCGTGCGATGTTGCTGTGCATCAGATGCTCCTGTCCCGTTCGTTCTTGACGAAGACGCGAAGCTGCTTGAAGTCGCCGGATTTCCAGTCACCGAGATCACCTTCCTCAATCGTCATGCGGGCGGCAATCCGCCAGCAAAGTTCCGTCTTGTCCGCGAACCGAACGTGGATGTACAGGAGACCTTCTTCGAATCTGTGTTCGACCCAGTCCACGACTTTCCCCTGCAGTCCGCGATACTGGCGACCCGGCAGGTACCGGCGAGGCGCGGAGATCGTTGACTTTTTCTTCGTCATGAGCGACGGCCCCCCTTTTTCGGCGTTTGGAAAGTAGGGGACACTTCGGTTCGCGGTCGCGATTCCTTGGTGTGCGTTCGAGCCGTGCGGGTCCTTTTCGACGCAGAACTCTTTCTTTGGCGCGCCGGCCTTTCGTCAAGACGGTCCTCGTCGGACATATCCCAACCGGGCAGAATGACGACGCGCGGCGGAAGCCCTTTCCTCTTTCGTCTCTCTTCCGAGTCGCGGACTTCAAGGTAGATGTCATCCCGGTCTTTCAGCTTCTCGTCAAAGGCACGCTGAAACCGGTAGGCCCGCTTGGCGTCGTTCTGTACGATTTCTTCAAACCTGTCGAAGAATTCGCGGTTGGCGTATACCCGCGCGATCTCGACGTCGGAGCGGGCGTGCTGAATAAGATCACGTTGAAAGAATGGAACGGACTCCAGTTTCGCTAGGCCCGCAATTAGCCTGTCGAATGATTGGTTTAGTTCAACGATTTGCTGAAAGAGCTGGAGTTTCATGCTCGGTACCCTCCAGCCGCCGATGCGGGAGAAATATGCCTATCGGCAATGCACGAAGGGCCGACTGGAGGTGACTGGCAAGGAGGAGTCGAAGGGGATCTAAGCGAGGCTCCTACCGGGAGGGCTCGCCTCGGGTTGAGTTGCACCGTACCTGGGAAATGGATACCTTCTGTTGCAGCCATCGTTGCACCTCATCTGTGCACTTTGGTCAGGGACGCGTGGGTGCTGATATCACCTGCGCGTTCCGCTACGGTTACTTCTCTAGTTTTCCGCGCTTTCTCCGAGCGCCTTTGCCCCAATAATGCTCGGCCTTGTACTTTTTTGCCGCATCGAGGTCGACGTCGGACCACAGCCGGACCTTGACACCGCCAACAAAGCTAAGTTTTGGTGCCGCAACCTTCTTGTCCTTAAGCCACCGGTGAAGAGTATCTGTACCGATTTCCAATATCTCTGCCACCTGTACAGTTGAATAGGCCGCCATTTATAGAATCCAGTAGGTCACCTTGATTTGTCAAGCAAAAAACAAACCCGAATTTGCATGATGCGCGAATCCGGGTCGCCCGGAAAGATTATCCCATCTTGACCGAAAAAGGTCCGGAATCGCTTCCAGAACTGACCGGGAATGGGTCTCTAACATGTGCAGTTAGCCGACCAGGCACTGAGGAACACTTCGCCTGGAGGTCCGCGGATATCCCGTGCACAACGCATGCGCCATTGGTACACTTTCGCGAATGGCGGAAACAATTAGTCCTCGGCACTCCCTCCTCGTTCGCGTCACGCACTGGCTTACCGTGTTATGCTTCCTGGCCCTGCTCGTGACCGGAGTGGAAATTCTCATCTCTCACCCGCGGTTTTATTGGGGAGAGACCGGCAACGTAAATACTCGCCCCTTATTCACGATCCCGATTCCATCCTCTCGGTCCAGCGTTCCCACCGGGTATGGTTACGTGCTTCCCGATCAGAATGGCTGGAGCCGCTATCTCCATTTCCAATCTGCTTGGATTGTGGTTGGAACCGGTTTACTTTACGTGGCCTTCGGATTTTTCGGGGGGCATTTCCGACGGAATTTGCTTCCCGCTCGTTCTGACCTCTCGCCCAAGCGGCTTGGAATTTCCATTGCCCAGCACCTGCGTTTCGAGCGACCGAGTGCGAAAGAATCCTGGTCGTATAACGTGTTGCAGCGTCTGACGTATCTGGTTGTCATTTTCCTGTGTTTTCCGTTGATCATCTGGACGGGCCTGGCGATGTCACCGGCCTTCGAATCCCTAGCTCCGGCCACGGTTCTGGGTGGCCACCAATCCGCCCGCACCATACACTTCCTCGTGACAGGATTTCTGGTGGTGTTCCTTCTGATTCATGTGCTGATGGTTGTTCTTGCCGGATTCCGAAATCGGATGCGCGCCATGATCAGCGGTCGCGTCACCGAGCCTCAGGAGCGAGTATGAACAAGCTCTCTCGACGTCAAATGATTACCGCCGGGCTCGCGGCCACCGCGGGTGTTTCCGGGCTGGCCGTGGCTGCGGAGCTCGCCGGGCGATATGGACTTATCCCGCCAGATTCGGGAGGCATTTACGGGCCCGGCGAAACACTTACCTATGCTGCGCAGCGGCTATTGACTCGCCACACTCTGGCGCGTGAGTTTTCTCAAAGCCAGATCTCCAAAGATCCGTTTGCAAATCCAATCGATCCCCTGGGCGAAGAGTTCCAGCGCTTTCAGAGCATGGCATTTGCGGACTGGCGTCTGGTCGTTGATGGCATGATCGCCCGCCCGGCGTCCTTCTCGGTTGCTGAACTCAAGAGCTTTCCGGCCCGCACCCAAATTACGATGATCGGCTGCGAAGAAGGCTGGACATATATCGCCGAATGGACAGGCGTTCCACTCTCACACATCCTGGAACTGGTGGGGACGCTGCCCCAGGCCCGATACGTTGTGTACCGCTCGATCCAACCCGAGGCATGGGATAGCATCGACATGGCTGAGGCGTTACACCCGCAGACTCTCGTCAATTACGGTATGAACGGCGGCGAGTTGCCTGTGCCATTCGGCGGACCTCTGCGCATGCGCGTTCCCCGCCAACTCGGCTACAAGAACGTCAAATACATCAACCGTCTCACGATCACTGATAACCTCAAACAATTCGGCAAAGGCTTGGGCTCCGGCGAGTTGGGGGCAGAAGATGGGTACGCATGGTACGCGGGCATCTGACAGCGCAGGCCATCGCATACCCTGGACTAGGTAAGTCACATCCAGCTCGTCCTTCGCCTGCCCGACCTGCAGGACAGAGTCATATCGGACGACCTCAAAACGGACAATCCACCTCGGAAAGATAGCGATGGACAATTACGCGGACAATTTAGTCGAAAATTCTCGGAGGTCGCTGTGGTCATACTGATAAGTCTTCTGGCACTTGGGGCAGGTAAGTTTCCTTGCTGTAAACCTGATGAAGGTAATGGGGTCTCCTTTGGATCGCCGCCGAGTCATGTACTCACCGAGAACTATTCCGTTCTTGCATTCCGGGTTTTTGCACTCGACGCCATAATCTCTCTGTATGGACATGTTGGCCACCTCCCAGCGTGGGAAGAGGCTACAGCAATGATATCCTCCGGGTGAACTTAGGGATTCCCCTAGTTGTGAAGAAATCAAGATAAAGCTAGCCTTGCTGGGGCAATCGTTTCGCTGCAACGACTCGATCGCTAACGTATGCGCGCAAAGGGTCGAGTTACAAGGGACTCGTTTTTCTTCTAGGAGGCTGCATGAAAAGGTTTCTAACTCTCCTGGCCGCTTTGTCTCTAAGTGCCACGGTCGCCGCCGCTGGCCCCAAACCGCAGCCAGGCAACATTCTCTCGCACACCTCTGTCCCTTGTGGCACGAAGAAATCGAAGAAGCAGGACCTAGATCTCCTGTGCCAGCAGTATATCGTCCGTTCCGGCACCACCGACTACACCATTCGGCAGCCGAAGCCATCCGAGCAGGACATAATTCCGCTTAACACAGCGATTCAGTTCACGCTGAATAAGAACAAAATAAAGTTCAAGGTCGACGGAAAATCGTTTGAATTCATGGTCATCTCCCAAGCCGCGGCAGCTCCTGCAGCTGCTGCACCGGCTTCTTCCACTCCAAATCGCCGGTAGTTGGTACTGGTAACAAGATGTCCGGTTAGCTCTCCAGCAACTTGCTGATAAGTCTTTTCAAATCAAGAAATCGTCGCAGACAAGTTCCTGGCACGAGCCGACGCGTCGAAGACGCAGTCAGGCCTTACCGGGAGTTAGCCTGCCGCTGCTGGGCCGATTGCCGGTAGTAAGGCGCTTTATCAACAGTTAGGTGGTGGCCTCTAGGTGAGTCTAAAGTTTGGCAGCAGCTAACACTTTTCCGGCCAGATCACGAGCGAGATACTTTTGCAAGACAATCCGTGTCTCGGGATTGGCGGCCAGATAACGGTCAAGCGGCTCAACCTCCCATCGCATGCACCGAACAGGCTCTACTACTACGGCATCTACATCGGCTGTGACGCCACTCAACAGAAGCGCTGAGCCCACAATGTGGCCCGCGACGAACTCCCCGAGGACACGATCATCTCTCGTGACCCGCACTTTCCCGCGAATAATGACCGAGATTGCCTCAACACTTTTGCCACGCTCCAGCATTCGCTCACCAATTTCCACGGTTGTCCACGCTCCGATACTCAGAATCTGCAGGACTTTCCGAGACGGCAAATCTGGGAAGACGAGCCGGCGAATTACCTCCTCTTCAGGCGTCAATTTGACTGGACGTCGCTCGACAAAAAGACGCCAAGACTGGAACGAATTGATCGCAGCAAAGACGCTACTCCAGATGATTGGCTCCCACAGCGGTTCCGGCTGCAGTATGAAATACGGCAGCGAGATCAGCGAGGCCGCCACCGCAAACAACCTCAGCCAGAGAATGTCGCGAACGCTGTACGCTACCAACAGCAGGATGTTTGCGGCGTGCAGGAAATAGCTCGGGTTAAATAGACCCATGTTTGTAATCTCCTTCGGTGGCATGTCGGAACTTGTTCTGCTGGGGCTGGTGGAGAGGGCTGAGGCCGTACTATACGCTCAAGCTGAACGCTTGTCAGAGACTAATCGTCGGCTGGAATCTAGAATACTGTCAACACTTCCGTGCCGAACTTGTTGAAAAGCCTATAAGGCCGACTCCGTAAGTCACAAGTGGCTGGTGGCCAACACTAGCATTCGAAGCGGCGTTTTCCAAACTGATTAAACGCGGAATCGTACATGTGGATACTGGGAGGAACTTTTCCGGCACGACTAACCAGATGGGAGCTGTGAATGCACTGTTGGGCCAATATAGCTGCGTATTAATATCTCAGTGCCTGCAATCCTTGAAGCTTATGGAAAACGAAAAACTCTCACGCTCCACGCGAAGTCGCTCATTTTGGAAATGCTCTTAGAGCATTGGCGGACGGTGGATTCGGAATATTGTTCAGCGCTAAGGTCGCAAAAATCGGGACCGATTTAGCGGGCAGCTAATGCCTTGAAGGCGCCACGGTCCCGCAGGAACTCGTGAAGCTGAGCACCAACCGTTTGCAGTGAGAACGCCTGCTGGACGTGTTCGCGAGCTCGCATACCTAGAATGCGTGCAGCCTCGTCATCGTCCAACAAAAGGCCGAGATTCTTGGCAAGTGAGGTGACATCACCGACGGGGACGACCAGTCCGCCAGACTTTTCTCCCCCGTCAAAGATATCAGCGACACCAGGGGCCGAGGCTGCGACGATCGGCAGTCCGCAAGCCATCGCTTCCAATGGAGCAACCGGAAACCCCTCGCGCCTCGATGGGAATACATAGACGTCAGCAGCGCTTAAGTATTGACGGATGGCCGCTCGATCCAAAACGTATTCCCGGATCCAGCGAATGTTCGGCACACGTTTCCGGCGGATCTCCTCATCGAGCATGTCCGAGCCGCTGCCCGATCCGACGAGCATCAAAAGGATGTCCTGTTCTGATCGCTGAGAGCAAACGACCTTCCACGCATCGAGCAAAACATCAAGACCCTTCGTTCGGATGTCAATTCGTCCATGCCAGATCGCGATGCGGGTCGTATCAGGAATATCGAGCTTGCGGCGTGCATCATGCCGTGGACTCGGTTGCCACTGCGAGAGATCGAGCGGATTAAAGATCCGAGAGATCTTCTCCGAAGGGACTCGGTAGCGCGCGCGCACGCGAGCCACCTCGAGAGAGGAACCGATGATCAAGCCCGCGCAGTATTGAAGCGTCAGCGGCCGGAGCCTTCGTTCGATGCCGCTCCGATGCCAGCTTCCGCCCTGGAAGGTGGCGAACACCGGAATTCGTATCAGTCTTCCGACCGCAACCGAAGCGTCGAATCGGGGAGATTCGTACTCCTGGCAGAGGATCGCGCAGCATCCCGCCCGACGGATCTCACGCGCCAAGGCCATCACCGGCGTGGCGAGGTACGGCGCCAGGTGATGTGCGAGCCGCCAAACCTGTCGCGAGAAACGACTCCTCGGACCGAACGTGGCTTCGACAGTGAAACCGTATGGGTTTTTGGCCTGTCGTCGAAGTCCGCGATATGCGGCAGGCGTGCGCATTAAGACGAACTGAGCACCCGTGGCCTGATGCACTTTATGGACCGTACCTTCCACTCGGTCCGAAAAACAGAAGATACAGGTTCTAATCCCGCGGAGCCGCAGTGCGTCTACGTAACCGAATAACCACCCCCCAGTCATCTTGGAAGAAAAATCCTCGAGCGAGACGCCGATTTCATCGAGGAAGTCTTCGATGAGGTCACCCCACGGTAACACCGCCAGCATCGGGGCAGGGCTGAGCGATTCTGTGAGTTGGGCAGTCGTCGATGGTTCTAATTGATTCGTAGTCATGAGTTTTTCGGAGGCTTTCGCCAAGCTGACGCCGTTTCCGTGCCTGAACTGCTAGGCATATGCATGGCGTAGCCGATCCAAGTGATGGGCGAGAGTGCCAGGCAGATCGCTCTACGCAACCTTCCCGGGATTCGTGAGAACGCGACATCGTGGCATAGGACAGTGAGAGGAGAGATAAAAGTCGCGGACCGCTCGCACGAAAGCGCAATCAATTTATTGAGTTCCTCAAGAGAGTACCCACGACGCACATGCCCCCATTCGGCGAACATTTCCTCCTCGCTCGGACACCATTTCTTCATGAACCGGTAGTACGGAAAGCGCCAATGCTCGTTGGGTGTGCTGACGAGCAGGTAGCCGCCCGGCCTCAGCACACGCAAGGCCTCCGACACGGCTCTCTCGTGATTGGGGATATGTTCGAGGACATCGAACATGGTGACTGCATCGAATGATCGAGACTCGAACTCGAGCCGCGCCGCATCACCGCAGACGAAGCGAACTCCTTCTTGACGGTTGCAGGGAGCGTCGGCGAAGGTGGAGTCCATGTCCAAGTTTGTGATGCGCGCAGCGGTGTATAGAAGGCGCGTCAGCCCACTTCGTCCGCCTCCGACTTCAAGCACTTCTCTGAAGGGGAGATCCGGAGCAATTCTGTGAATGGCACGCATTTTCTCACGGTAGAAGAAGCCCAGAGTCAGGGGCGACTCGAAGGGATTATGAGACAGAAACGTGGATAGAGGGGTTTTATGACCGACTGTTCCAGAGGCGTCGAAGCGCCGCAGACTCCGCGCACCTGCCGCCCTCGTCATTGGGTCCGCCGGGTGACGGCGGTACCGTAAGTAGTATCCATAGCCCGCGATGGCTCCTCGGATCTGTCCAAGTAACGGCAAGAATGGCGTCTCCTCGGAGGAATGCCGGATCAATCTTCCGACAGTCCGCTTCAAGTAGCGGAAGCCGAGCATTACGAAGTAGAACGGGACCGCCAGGAAAGCACGATAGATGTTCCCCCAGTGCCCGTAACGATCGAACTGAAAAAGCAGAGCCGCTATGTGACCCCGCATATAGTTGTAAGACTGTTCGCGCAGTTCGCTCCAATCGGATCGGTGAGCATGAAAAACTACAGCCGCTGGCTCGTAACGACACCGATAACCTTCTGCCAGTAAGCGGTACCACAACTCTGAATCCTCGCTGCACCCTGAAGCGCCCGCTCCCAATCGCTCGTCGAAAAAACCCACGCGCTCGAAGGCTTCGCGTCGGAAGGCCATGTTGGCGCCAGCGCCCAGTCGCCAAGCCGGCACTCCGACGTGTTTCATACTGCGGAAGAAGTTGTCGTCGAAATCGAGTGCTCGGTATTCCCCACCGCAACCGAGACGATCGCCCTGAAAAGCGTACTGCGCCGGCGTCGCAAGTTCGGCTGGTAGAACCAGTCCAGTCGTAGCGATGATTTCCGGATCGTGAAATACGTCTTGGATGGCCCCAATCCAACCGGGATGCACTTCTACATCGTCGTCGGTAAAAGCGATGATCGCGCCACGAGAATTGCGGATACCGGTGTTGCGGGCTGCACTCAGACCGCGCCGCGGCTCGGGGACGTAGCGGACTTCGGGGAACGCAGAGGTTACTACCTCGGTAAGGCCGGACGACGGATGGTTGTCGATCACGATGATCTCGTTCGGTTGCGGCGAGAGTACGCGAATCGAAGAAAGACACTTCTTGAGAACTTCGGGTCGGTTCC
>Ga0210399_10002318_pt1 | contig 14852 bp, 11 predicted proteins | sample IncBWC14MmetaG_FD_150865 | JGI IMG/M metagenome (GOLD analysis project Ga0210399, IMG submission 150865) | Forest soil microbial communities from Barre Woods Harvard Forest LTER site, Petersham, Massachusetts, United States - Inc-BW-C-14-M | ecosystem: Environmental > Terrestrial > Soil >...
ATCGGTGATGCCACCAAATTTATCGAAGACAGCTTCGCACAAGTGCATCAGCAAATCCCAGGTGTGCAGGCCACCTTCCAGGGTGAAGCGCTCGTTTTTCGCCAATTATTTAGATCGCTGCCGCTGCTGCTTATCGCCGCGATCTTCGTCATGTATGTGATTCTTGGCATCCTTTACGAAAGCTACGTCCATCCCATCACCGTGCTTTTTCCCGCAATCGTGCCTGCTGTTGTCGGTGGTTTATTCACCCTCTGGATTTTTGGATCGACCTTGTCTCTTTACAGCGTCATCGGATTGTTTCTTCTGCTCGGTATAGTCAAGAAGAACGGAATCCTGGTGGTCGATTTCGCGCTGAAACGAATCGACGAGGGATTGAGTTTGAGAGACGCAATTCATGAAGCCAGTCTCGAACGCTTTCGCCCTATCATGATGACAACCCTCGCCGCTCTTATGGGCGCGGTTCCGCTTGCTCTTGGGTTCGGCCATGACGCCTCGGCGCGGCGTCCGCTTGGTCTAGTGATTGTCGGCGGCCTGATTTTCTCACAAATGGTCACGCTTTTTGTGACACCCGTGATTTATCTCTGGCTTGAATGGTTCCAGGAACACGTTCTCGACCGCGTCCCATTTCTGCGCAGCGCACACATGCATCACGAAGGCGAAATCGTCCCGTATCCCAACGGGATCGGCGACAGCGAACTCGAACCGGCCGGTGTGCCGTAATAAACGAAGCACGAATGACGAATGACGAATGACGAAGGAAGCCCGAATGCTCAAATGACGACAGAGTAACGAGGTGTCCGCTTCGTCAATTTTGGCTTCCGTCATTCATTCGAGCTTCGGCATTCATCATTCGTCATTTATGTTTAGGCATGCGGGCGATGGTTTTGGAGAAGCCGGGAAAGGGACGACAACATCGTCCCCTGCAGTTGCGTGACGTGCCGAAGCCGAAGCCAGGCGAGGGACAATTGCTCGTGCGAGTTTCCACGTGCGCGGTTTGCCGTACCGATCTTCACATTGTCGATGGCGAATTGCCGGATCCGAAACTGCCACTCGTTCCCGGACACCAAATCGTCGGGTACGTCGAAGAGATCGGCACAGGCGTTCAATCGAAATTCGAAATCGGTGATCGCGTCGGGATTCCGTGGCTCGGCTGGACGGATGGCGAATGCGTTTATTGTCAATCGAATCGCGAGAATCTTTGCGACCGCGCCAGGTTCACCGGCTACAACATCGACGGCGGTTATGCCGAATTCACCGTCGCCGACTCACGATTTTGTTTTCATTTGCCTGATGAATACAACGATGTCGATGTGTCGCCGCTTTTATGCGCGGGCATGCTCGGCTACCGCTCCTATGGCAAAACCGGCGATGCGCATCGCCTCGGCATTTACGGTTTCGGCAACGCTGCGCACTTGATCGCGCAAGTCGCGATTTATCAGAGGCGAAACGTTTTCGCATTTACGCGCCCGGGAGACAAAGCTGGCCAGGAATCGGCGTGTTCGTTGGGCGCGGTCTGGGCTGGCGGCTCCGATGAAATGCCGCCGGAAAAACTCGACGCCGCAATTATCTTCGCTCCGGTCGGTGCACTCGTTCCGGCGGCTCTGCGCGCCCTCGCCAAGGGCGGCATCGTTGTTTGTGGCGGCATTCACATGAGCGACATCCCCTCGTTTCCATATGCTGATCTTTGGGGCGAACGCGTAATTTGTTCCGTCGCAAACTTGGCACGCCGCGATGGGGAGGAATTTCTCGAGATCGCGCCGCGCGTTCCTGTGCGCACAAAAACGGAAATGTTTCCGCTCGAAGAAGCCAACACCGCGCTTGAAAAGTTCCGCTCGGGACATCTCAATGGCACCGCCGTCCTTATGATCAGCATTGAACGCTGACGCCCTATGTCCTGGCATTTACCTTCCGAACACACCGGCTCGGGTGAATTCCAACGTCAGGAAGATGCATTCCGTGAATGGGTTTCAGCAGATGGATCGACATCGTATCCCGCCGCGGCGGGCCGTTATCATCTTTATGTCTCGCTCGCTTGTCCGTGGGCGAGTCGGACTATCATCTTCCGGAAGTTGAAAGGACTCGAGAACGCCATCGGCATGACCGTTGTCGACCCAATTCGCGACGAGCGCGGCTGGGCCTTTCGTGATGGACCTGGTTACAGCATCGATCCGATTAACGGTTTCAAGTTTCTCAGTGAGGCCTACGCCGCGACCGATGCGAACTTCGACGGCCGCGTCACCGTGCCGGTGCTTTGGGACAAAGAAAGAAAAAAAATCGTCAACAATTGTGAGGACGACATCTGCCGCATGTTCAACGATACCTTCAACGCGGTCGCGCGGAATAAAGATGTCGATTTTTTTCCAAACGAGATTGAGGCAGAGCACGCGAAGCTTTGTGATTTTCTTCACGACAACGTGAACAACGGCGTTTACAAAGCTGGCTTCGCCACGCGCCAGCGACCCTACGAAATTTCTTGCAAGAAAGTTTTCGAAGCGCTCGACGAGTTGGAGAAACGCTTATCGGGAAGCCGTTACTTGTTGGGCAATCGTATCGTCGAAGCCGACTGGCGCCTTTTCTGCACCCTGGTCCGCTTCGACGTCGTGTATCACGGCCACTTCAAGTGCAACATCCGCCGCATCATCGATTACCCCAACCTGCAAGGTTACTTGATGGATCTCTATCAGCAGCCAGCCATTGCCGAGACCGTCAACTTCGATCACATCAAGCGCCACTACTACATGACGCACGAAGAAATTAACCCGACCCGCATCGTCCCCATCGGCCCTGCGCTCAACCTCATGCAACCGCACGGACGAGAGAAGCGCTGAAGCCGATGAGAAGCCAGAGCTGTAATCTCTACTGCAAGTAGTCGCCCGGCTCGATTGTCCGAAAGCCAGGCGTGTTTTGCATGAGCTTTGTAAAGATATTCGCGTTGCACAGATGCCAGGCGCCGTTCAAATCCGCGCCCGGGCGCGGTCGCGTTTCCCAACCGCAGTAGCGCGTAATACAATTTGCGATGATCGGAATCTTTGGAGCATTAGAATCGACAATGGACGAAGGGCGAATCCCGGTGCAATTTTCCGCGCAGCGGGTTCAAAATGGGTGACGATTCAACAAAGACATTGTCCAGGCCGGGGAAAAGCTTGCGCATTTTAGTTGTCGAGGATCACGGGGAAACGCTCCAGGTCTTGTCCCGTCTCCTCAGCCATTTCGGTCACGAGATTTTGGTCGCCGATTGCATGCAGAGCGCGCTGGAGGTTGTGCAGTCGAAGGAGTTCGACGTCGTCTTGTGCGACATTGGCTTGCCCGACGGAAGCGGCTACGATGTGATCTCTCAGGCCAAACGAAAACAACCTGTCAAATGCGTAGCCCTTACTGGATTTGACAGGGACGAGGACATCAGGCGCGGGAAAGAAGCCGGGTTCGATTTCCATCTCACCAAACCGGTGGACTTCCACGAGCTGCGCACTGTTCTGGACCAGATCGCTTCCTAAGGAGCGCTCGCTGCAGCTTGCCGTGGCCGCGGAGCTCTGATCTGAATTTGGAGCGGTCGAATCGATCAGCAAATTTCTGGAAGGGATTGGAAATCACGGGATTAAATCAGGCGGAGAGTAGCCCGAAAAATTATTTACATTTTTTGCTTGCAATCCAGATCGAAAAAACCCATCCTCGCGTAGGTTTGGGGCAGAGGGAAAATGATGAATAGGACGAGGACAATGAAAACAATCCTTGGAATCGTTGTAGGCGGCCTTCTTCTCTGTCAGCAAACACAGGCAGTTTCCATCACCGGAGCCATCCAATTCTTTGGCAGCTCCATCGCCTCAGGCCCCAGCGGTCCGCCGGACACGATCCACTTCATTAATCCATGGCACTCGGTGGCGGCAACTGGCAGCTACAACGGTGTTCTCACTGGAACGAACACCACGTTTAACGACTTCAGCTTCATTGGCGACGGCACCGCTGCTACTCTGATTGGGACCGACTCGCCAATATGGACGTTTACCATCGGTGCAACGACCTACTCGTTTGATCTTCTTACGTTGACAGACGGGCACGTGGACGCGGGCTCGATGGGATTCAGCGGAACCGGCATCGCCCATATTACGGGCCTCGCGGATACCCCCGCTTCGTTCGCGCTCGAAGGTGACGGAGCCGGTTTTAACTTCCAACTGTCGAGTTCCACAACAGCGGCAATAACCACGCCAGAAGGCGGCACGACGGTGGTTATGCTCGCCTTCGGATTGGCGCTGATTGGCATCATGACGCTGCGTCAAAAACTGAGGGCGTAAGCAGCGGAAATCGATCAATGAATTTCTGGAGGGATTGGATATCACGGAATTAAGATCAGGTGGCGAGAGGCTCGAAAAATATCTGCATTTTTTTGCATTTTTTGCTTGCAATATAGATCGCATTCTGCCAAAACGGCGATCCTACAGAGGGGAATCATGAATAGAACAATGAAAACAATTCTCGCAATGCTCGCAGGTGGCCTCCTTCTCTGCCAGCAAACACAGGCAGCTCCCATCACCGGAGCCATCGAATTCTTCGGCAGCGCCACTGCTTCAGGCCCCAGCGGTCCGCCGGACACAATCCACTTTATCAATCCGTGGCACACGCTGGCGACGACTGGTAGCTACAACGGTGTTCTCACTGGAACGGACACCACGTTCAATGACTTTAGCTTCATTGGCGACGGCGCCGCGGCCACTCTACTTGCTCCGGACGTGCCAATATGGACGTTTAACTTTGGTGGAAACACCTACTCCTTTGACCTTCTTGCCCTAACAAACGGGCACGTGGAGCCGGGTGCGATGGCATTTACCGGACTGGGTATCGCGCATATTACGGGTTTCAGCGATACCCCCGCTTCGTTCGCACTCCAAGCTGCCGGGAGCGGTTTTGACTTCACACTCTCGAGTTCCACAACAGGGACGGTGCCTGAAGGCAGCACAACGGTTCTGCTCGTGCTGGGATTGGTGCTTGTTGGAATTGTGACGTTCCGTCAAAAACTGAGGGCGTAAGCAGCCCGGCTATCCCTGATAGCTGGTACCATTGCTCAGCGGTGGAGGAGAATCTTCCTCCAAATTATCCTGCGCCGAACGCACTATTGTCGAGCAAATCGACTCTTACAAACGCTCTTGGTGCAGCCGCTGCGGGATGCCGTCCGCTTTGAATTTGCGAGCGCCGCCTCTAGGCCGGAACAGCTTTTTGTTCGCCCAACTTCTGCCTCGAAATCGAGAAATAGCTACGGATCAAGTTGTGCCCGGCGAGAATGGAGCCGCTGGGAAGCGAGCGACATGGACGAAGCCCGTTAGGGCGAAACGAGCGGGAGGGAGTGAGTCAATCGAAGCGAACGTCCGCAAGGTTCCCGAAGAGTCTCATAATGCGCGGCGTCACACAAACTATCCCCGGCGAGAATGGAGCCGCTGGGAAGCGAGCGACATGGACGAAGCCCGTCAGGGCGAACGAGCGGGAGGGAGTGAGTCAATCGAAGCGAACGTCCGCAAGGTTCCCGAAGAGTCTCATATGCGCGGCGTCACACAAACTATCCCCGGCGAGAATGGAGCCGCTGGGAAGCGAGCGACATGGACGAAGCCCGTTAGGGCGAACGAGCGGGAGGGAGTGAGTCAATCGAAGCGAACGTCCGCAAGGTTCCCGAAGAGTCTCATATGCGCGGCGTCACACAAACTATCCCCGGCGAGAATCGAACTCGCATTTAAGGTTTAGGAAACCTCCGTTCTATCCGTTGAACTACGGGGACGAGTGTATCAGATTTCAGAGGTCGGATGTCAGAGATCAAATACTAGATTAGCGATTTTCGATTTTCAAAATCGAATTCGCAAATAGAGCGCGTTACAGCAATCGTTACTTGCTGATTTTCATGCCGAGCTCTTTGACGAGGAAAGCCCAGCGGTCGGCGGCTTCTTCGATGATTTTTGTCGTCGGTTTGCCCGCACCGTGACCGGCTTTGGTTTCGATCCGAATCAACGTTGGTTTGTCGCAGCCTTGCGCGGCTTGCAACGTCGCCGCGAATTTGAAGCTGTGCGCAGGCACGACGCGATCGTCGTGATCGGCCGTCGTGATCAGCGTCGGTGGATAACAACAGCCTTTGGCGATGTGATGCAGCGGTGAGTAAGCGTACAGAAACGGAAAGTCGTTTTTGTTCTCGGAACTGCCGTAATCGGAAGTCCAAGCCCAGCCGATGGTAAATTTTTGGAAGCGCAGCATGTCCATTACTCCCACCGCGGGTAGGGTGGCGCCGTAAAGATCGGGCCGCTGCGTCAGGCAAGCGCCGACTAACAACCCTCCGTTGCTCCCACCGCCGATCGCGAGTTTCGATGTCGATGTAAACTTTTTGGTGATCAAGTACTGCGCCGCCGCGATGAAATCGTCGAACACGTTTTGTTTGACGTGCAGCATTCCCGCTTCATGCCACTTCTCGCCGTACTCGCCGCCGCCGCGCAGATTTGCCAGCGCGAATATGCCCCCCATTTCCATCCAAACGAGATTGGCCGGACTGAACGAAGGCATCTCGGAAATATCGAACCCGCCGTAACCATACAGGTAAGTTGGGTTCTGCTCGTCACGTTTCATTCCCTTTTTGTAGGAGATGAACATCGGTATGCGCGTGCCGTCGGCGCTGTTGTAAAAGACTTGCTCGGTCGTGTAATCGTCCGGATTGAATTTCACGTTCGGCTGAAAGAGCAGCTGGCTTTGGCGATTGTCGAAGTTGTAACGAAAGATCGACGTCGGCGTGGTGAAACCGGTGAACGAATAAAACGTCTCGCGATCCTTGCGTTTGCCGGTGAATCCGCCAGCCGAACCGATTCCGGGCAGTGCGATCTCGCCATCGGGCGACCCGTCCGGCTTGAATAATTTCACCACGGTATGCGCATCTTTCAGATAAACCGCGATGAAGCGGTTGCCAACCACGCTGACGGCTTCGAGCTTATCGCTAGACTCCGGCACGAGCTCTTTTGGCTGTGGCGGGAGCGGTTTGGTCGTGTCGATGGAAATGATACGGCCAAGCGGCGCATTCAAGTCCGTCTGGAACCAGAATGTCGGCCCATCGTTACCGATAAAAGCGTATTTCGCATCAACCTTATCGAGCAGCTCGGCCACCTTCGAGTTTGGACCGGAAAGGTCCTTGTAGAAGATCCGGTTTTTTGGATCGGTACCGCGCTGCACCGTGATGATGAGATAATGACCGTCGACGGTCACTTCGGCGTTCAAGAGCCATTCCTTTTGATCGGGCCGCTCATAAATGAGTTTATCCTGCGATTGCGCCGTGCCGAGTTGATGAAAGAACAGCTTGTGGTTGTAAACCTGTGAACGGAGTTTGTCTCTCTCATCCGGTTTGTCGTAGCGGCTGTAGAAGAAACCGCTGCCGTCTTTTTTCCAGGCCGCACCCGAGAATTTGATCCAGTCGAGTTGATCTGGTCGGTCTTTGCCCGTCTCGACGTCGCGCACTTTCCATTGCTGCCAATCGGAACCGGCGGTCGAAAGGCCGTAGGCGAGAAGTTTTGCGTCATCGCTCACTTCCAATCCGCTCAACGCGATCGTGCCATCTTTCGCGAGGGTGTTCGGATCGAGAAGTTGTTTTGGTGGTTCGGATAAATTTGTCGATGTGTAGAGCACATTTTGGTTCTGCAATCCCGAGTTTTTCGAGAGGAAGTAGCGGCCCTTTTCTTTGAACGGGACGCCAAAACGCTCGTAATCCCACACTTCAGTGAGACGCTTCTTAATTCCTTCGCGTTCCGGAATTGTTTTCAAAAAGTCGAACGTGATTTTATCTTCCGCTTCGATCCATTTCCGCGACTCGGGCGAATCCGGATTTTCCAGTGGCCGATAGGGATCCGGCACTTTCGTTCCGAAATAATCATCGACCTGGTTGCTCGCCGGAGCCGACGGATATTTGAACGCCGGCTGCGAATCTCCCGCAAAAATAACTGCCAGCGGCGATACAATGAAAAACGCGAGAAATTTGCGGTTCATGCTGAGGCCGAATATGGCGAGCAGAGAAACCTGGGGCACGCTTTATTTTGTAGCCGCGGCTCTGCGAGGCGCGGTTACAGCGAAAGGTAGATTGTCGATCTTAGCCGAGAATCTCGTCCTCAAAGATCACGCCAGAGATGCCGTGCGCTCTTCGACGTGACTTATCGCCGCTTCGCTGCACCGGCAATTAAGCGATCTCGCGAGACAATCGCGCGTTTGTGTGTGCCGCGGCCAATCTCGCCCCCGGGATCGTGCGCGATAACGTCGAAGACGAAAAGTTTTCCGTCGTGCCCCCGATAGGTTGCGCTCGCGGTGACTTTCGCGCCAATCGGCGTCGCAGCAGTATGGCTGACATCGACATGTGCGCCCACCGACATTTCGCCGGGCTGGAGCAGGCCATGCAGCAGCCGGGAGCCGGCCAGTTCCATCAACGCGATCATGCGCGTCGTAGCGAAGACTGCTGGAAAATTATCGCGCGGATCGTCGCTCAATCTTAGCGCGCTTGCGCAGTCAGATTCGCGGACGACAAGATTGACCGTCGCGCTCGCGCCGATCTCCGGTTCCGTCGCCGCGGCGACCCCGACTCGTCTGGTGGCGAGCTCGGTCATTCCTGTTTCCAGCCGTTGCCATTGTCGTTGCCGTCTCGCGCCAGCACTGGTTCCGGAACAAGATCGACATCTTCTACGCCTTCGAGATCGGGATCCATCAACGATTTCTCGTGGTGCTGTTTCGCGATCAGCATGTAGAGCGATGGAACGATGAACAGAGTGAAAATGGTTCCGATTGTCATTCCGCCGACGAGAACGAGACCGATTGAATTTCGGGCGGCCGCGCCGGCGCCAGTAACCAGCGTGAGCGGGAAGTGACCAGCCACTGTTGCAACGCTCGTCATCATGACCGGTCGCAAACGAATCCGTGCAGCTTGCGCGATTGCCGCGAGTTTATCTTTTCCTTCGCGTTGTAACTCGTTTGCAAACTGCACGATCAAGATTCCGTTCTTGGAAACAAGACCGACCAGCGTGACCAGGCCGACTTCAGAATAGATGTTGAGTGTTGTCGTGAAATGATCGGTGAAGAAAGTGCCGAACGGCATTTTTAGAAATGTGAAGAGCAGCGCGCCGAAAATCGCGAGCGGGACCGATCCGAGCAGAATGATCAGCGGATCGCGGAAGCTGTTGAACTGCGCTGCGAGAACAAGAAAGATCAAAATGATGGCAAGAGTGAAGACCGCTCCGAACTTGCTGCCTTCGACGTGTAACTGACGCGACTCGCCGGTGTAATCGACGATGTAGCCTTTCGGCAGAATTTTCGCTGCCTCGTTCTCGAGAAATTTCAAGGTCGTATCCAGCGAACCTGTCGGCACACCGCTGAGAGCAACGGCGTTGAGCTGCTGCATGCGGTTGAGCGAGCGCGCGACGGTATTGTGTTTGATCGAAGCGACGGTGCTCAACGGGACGAGCTGGTTGTTCGGACCGGTGACGTAAATGTCTTTCAGTTGTTCCGGATTCAAACGATCGATCCGTTTGACTTGTGGGATCACCTTGTAGCTGCGCCCGGCGATGTTGAACCAGTTAACGTAGTTGCCGCCGATCGCGGCGGACATGTCGCTCCCAACTTTCTGCATGTCCATTCCCATCGACGCGACTTTGTCGTGGTCGAACACGATTTCGGATTGCGGCTGATCGATCTTTGTGTCGATGTCCGAAAATTGAAACATGTGCGCCTGCATCGCTTTGCCTTGAAGGTCCTTTGCAAATTCGAGGATCCGTTCGGGGTCTGCGGTCGACGTGATAACGAAACTCACTGGAAAGTTATCGGAACCGGGAAGAGCTGCCGGCATGACCGGGAACATGCGAATGCCTGGAATACCTCCTAATTTTTGCTGAATGAGCGGCAGATAGTTTTTCGTCGGCGTCTTGCGCACGCCCCACGGTTTCAAAACCATTCCGCCAAAACCGTTGTCGGGAAATGTCAGCTGAAAGGTGAACTTGGTGTCCGGAACGTCGGCAAAAATTTTGCCGGCGGCATCGGCATAACGAACGGTGTCGTCGATCGTCGCGTTCGCAGGCGCCGTCATGATGCCGAAGATTACGCTTTGATCTTCTTGAGGGGCTAATTCGCGCGGAGACATGTACCAAAACAGCGCGCCTAGAAGCGAGAGGCCGATCCAAACCGTGTAAACCGCGGCGCGCGCGGCCAGTGTTCGATCGAGCTGCCTGCCGTACCAATCGCGGAAGCGATCGAATGTGCGAGTGACGAAACCGCTGAAGCCGGTCTCAACGTGTTCCTCTCGCAGCAAGTTCGCCGACATCACTGGCGATAGAACAAGCGCGACCACACCCGAAATGAAAACGGCGCCAGCAAGCGTCAGTGCGAATTCTCGAAAGAGTGCGCCGGTCAATCCACCTTGGAGCGCGATCGGCGTGTAAACCGCCGCGAGCGTGATCGTCATCGCGATGATTGGGCCGACCAGTTCCCGCGCGCCGACGAGCGCCGCGTTGATGCGCGACATGCCTTCACGCATGTGACGCTCAACGTTCTCGACGACAACGATCGCATCGTCGACAACCAATCCGACCGAGAGAACGATCGCGAGCAGCGTTAGGAGGTTCAGCGTGAAGCCGAAGAGCTGCATCAAGAACAGCGCGCCGATGAGTGAAATTGGAATTGCTACGACCGGGATGAGAACAGAACGGAACGAGCCGAGGAACAAAAAGATGACGACCATTACAATCAGCAAAGTGTCGATCAGAGTTTTTACGACTTCGTGAATCGCGTCGTTGATGTAAGCGGTCGCGTCGTACGCCATTTCCGCTTTCATGCCGGTCGGCAATTCCTTTTGAATTTGCTCCAACTCAGTGCGCACGCGCTTGATCACATCGACGGAGTTCGCGTTCGGCAAAACCCAGATGCCCATGAACACCGCTTTCTGGCCGGAGAACCGGACTTCGGTGTTGTAATCCTCTGATCCGAGAACGACGTCAGCGATGTCGCTTAATCTGATCAGATTTCCTTTGTCCTGGCGGATGACAAGCTTCTTGAAGTCGTCCGCGGTATGCAGATCGGTGTTAGCAGTGAGATTTACTTGAAGGAGCGATCCTTTGGTGCTGCCGACCGCCGCAAGGTAATTGTTTCGCGAGAGCGCGTCGCGGACTTGCCCCGGGCTGATATTCAATGCCGCCATCCGTTCAGGTTTCATCCAGACGCGCATGGCAAATGTCCGCCCGCCGAGAATATCGGCTCGCTGCACACCGCCGATTGAAGTTAGACGAGGTTGAACCAGTCGAACGAGGTAATCGGTGACCTCGTTAGGCTGAAGAATACTGGAGGTAAAACTCAAATACGCGGAAGCGATCTGCGAATCGGCCGGGATAATCGTAATCACCGGAATCTGCGACTCGGGCGGCAAGAAGTTCCGGACCGAGTCCACCTTCGAGCTGATGTCCGACAACGCTTTGTTCGCATCGTAATTTAATTTCAGACGCGCCGTGATCGTGGAAACGCCCTGTTGACTTTGCGATTGTATGTAATCGATCCCATCAGCCGCGGCGATCGCGCGCTCGAGCGGCGTCGTGATAAATCCGCGGACCAATTCCGCATCCGCGCCCACGTAAATGGTCGTCACCGTGATCGCGGCGATGTCGCTGCGCGGATATTGCCGCACGTTGATCGTCTTCATCGCCTGTAAACCGGCGATGAGAATGACAAAGCTGACCACCATCGCCAGCACCGGGCGTTTGATGAAAAGATCTGTAAACGATTTCATTTCGATCTTGTCACGAATCTTCCGGCGTCGGATTTAGCTGAGGCTTGGGTGCGAGATCGTTGTTGATCGTTACCGGCATGCCGTTACGCAATTTGAAAACGCCGGTGCTGACAACGACGTCACCGGCTTTTAATCCTTGCGTTACCGAGACAAAATCGCCGCGCGCCTCGCCGATCCGCACAAAAGCCTGGCGCAGCGTCTGCGATTTCTTTCCAGTTTTTGGATCTTTCTTGTTCTCGATGACAAACACCGAATCGCCGTAGGGAGCGTAAGAAACCGCGCTGCCGGGAATCACGAGCGTTTTACTTTTTTGCGGCAGCAGGATGTCGATCTTAACGAACATTCCCGGCTTGAGCGCGTGGTCCGCATTTTCCAGCGTCGCCTGCACCGTCACATTCCGTGTCACTGTGTCCACCATTGAATTAAGCGCGGTCAGTTTTCCGGTGAATTCACGACCCGGTATCGCATCGGTGCGGACCCGAGCTTCCAATCCCGGCGCAAGTTTCGAAATCTCCTGCTGGGGCAAGGCAAAATCGACATACACCGGATCGAGCGCTTGTAGCGAAACGACTTGCTGCCCAGCGTTAATCATTTGACCGACGTTCACCTGACGAATGCCAAGCTCGCCATCGAACGGCGCTTGCACCTGTTTCTTGGCAATGAACGCGCGCATGTTATCGACCGTCCCTTGTTTCTGACCGAAAGCAGATTGCGCGGCGTCCAGGTCTTGCTTCGAAACAACTTTCCGCGCCGTGAGATCGCGCGTTCGCTGCAAATTTGCCCGCGCCAACTCCAAATCGGCTTCGGCCGTATGCAGCTGTGCTTCCTCAGACGACGAATCCAGTTTTAAAAGCACCTCGCCCTTCTTCGCTTCTCCACCATTTGGAAAACCAATTTCGGCGACGACTCCGCCAAGCTCGGTTGAAACGACCGCGCCTTGCACGGCCGAAACCGAACCGACCGCCGAGAGCGTCGGTGCCCAATCCTCTTTTTTGACCGTTGCGCTCGACACTGTGGTCGCCGGCATCACCATCGGCGTGGACATCATTTTGCCGATCTGCAGCACTTTGATTCCGACAAGCACCACAACAAGTGCGATCAAACCACCAACCGCTATGCCCATCGTTCCGAGCTTCAATTTCATTCCGGTTTTGATTGGTTTCGCGACGTCATGCATAACTCGGCTCGCTTGTCTCCGTAAATAAAAGTCGCCAAACTCTGCGGACCACGTCCAGATGTCGCGCCCGCCGATCGGCGGCGATAGTGCTGTCGGGCAGCAACACGTCGCGCATTAACATGCCGTCGTTGACGGCAAAAATAACTTCGGCTAGTTCGCGTGGCGATAAATGGCTCGACTTTGCTTCCGGGGAACGCGCAATCAAATCGGTGACGCCGTTCATCGTGCTTTCGCAAACGTCGCGCACCAGTTCGGCCACGCGCGGATTCCGCGATGCTTCCGCGAAAAGATCGACCACAAAAGCGGAGGTGACCCGCGGTTCGTTTTCGCAGCAATGCGCGGTGAACAAAATCTCGAGCGACTCGATTAGACTCGGCGCCTCACGCGCGTCCTCCAGCACTTTCTGAATCTTTTGTTTATGCTGGTCCGCCATCGCTGAAATGACAGCGTCCTTGTTTTCGAAATATCGATAAATCAGGCCGACACTGATGCCAGCTTCCGCGCTGATGTCGTGCATGCTGGCTTGGTGAAAGCCGCGCTTGGCGAAGCAAACCAGGGCGGCATCGAGGATTTGAGTTGGTCGATCGAGACCGGGCTCTAGCTGGGTGTTGGACATTGGGCCAACACAATGAATGAACGTTCATTCATTGTCAAATGGCCCTGTTCTTACGACGCAATCCGTTGCTCAAGATGCTGCCCGTTCATCGTCCCAACTCGATCCAGCGGTAACGAGCTCGGTTGCTGGGCAAATTGCCAGATCGAAACGACTGCGCTCAGCGCGAAAAGCGCGTAGAGCGCCGTTTCCATAATGTTGCGGCTCTTTTCTTCGGATTGAACCAGAAGCGCGTAAGTTGATCGTTTTTTCATATTTCGGTTCCTTTACTTTTAAGACGCCGCCCACTCACAATTTTGTCTAACGAACTAAGCGTTGAAGGTTCATGGCTGGCGTCGAAGATTGGACGCGTCGAACACATGCGTTGGATTCAAATTAATAGGAGCTCACTTCGCGCGCTCTCGTCTGGTGCCCGATATCTGATCGGCGTTTCGGGAGGACGCGACTCAGTCGCGTTGCTGCACTGGCTGATCGAATGCGGCTACAGCAAATTGATCGTTTGCCATTTGAATCACCGGCTGCGCGGCCGATCAAGTCGGGCCGACGCCATCTTCGTGCAGAAACTTGCGGCAAGGTACGATGTCGATCTTGCCCTTGGCGCAATCGATGTACGAGCGCTGGCCGTTCGCACAAAACAATCGATCGAAACTGCCGCGCGCGACGCTCGCTACAAATTTTTCGCGCAAGTCGCAAAGCGGCGGCGCTGCCGCACGATTTTCCTTGGCCATCACGCTGATGATCTTGTCGAAACGTTCCTAATTAATCTTTTCCGCGGCGCCGGCCCGGGCGGACTCAGGGCCATGCGCGGGGTTTCCATCCGTAAGATCGACAACATGAAATTGCAGATCGTGCGGCCGCTGCTTGGGGTTTCGCGCGAGCAAATCGACGATTACGTTCGCGAGCACGGTTTGAAATTCCGTGAGGATGCCTCTAACAAGAATCTCGCGCCGCTGCGCAACCGCATCCGTCACCGCATTATCCCGGAGATCGAGAAGCAGCTCGGGCGAAATGTGCGGGGGACGATTTGGCGAGCGGCGACGATCGCTGCTGAGGAAGAGAACTTTTTCGAAGCACTGTTGCCGGATAAGCTCTCGAAACTCACGGCGCTGGCGGTAAAACCGTTGCGGGCAATGCCTATCGCAGTTCAGCGCCGCATGCTGCATGAATGGCTGCGTGCGCGCGATGTGCCCGATCTAAGTTTCGATCTGATTGAACGCGTCCGCGCGCTGCTCGACCTGAGCAACCGCGCAGCCAAGACAAATCTGCCGCAAGATCGACATGTGCGCCGTCGCGCCGGTCAA
>Ga0210399_10002320_pt1 | contig 14842 bp, 12 predicted proteins | sample IncBWC14MmetaG_FD_150865 | JGI IMG/M metagenome (GOLD analysis project Ga0210399, IMG submission 150865) | Forest soil microbial communities from Barre Woods Harvard Forest LTER site, Petersham, Massachusetts, United States - Inc-BW-C-14-M | ecosystem: Environmental > Terrestrial > Soil >...
TTGTCCCCACATTTTCATTTTGAAGGGTGGGATGGGCACGAAGCAAAGGAAGAGACTGGCTGAATCTCTAGCAGCCGTTCCTTGCGAAGAACCGCGCGTGATCCTAGCAACCGGAAGTTACCTCGGCGAGGGATTTGACGACCCCCGTCTTGATACGCTTCTTCTTGCAATGCCGATTTCGTGGAAAGGTACTTTGCAACAGTACGTGGGCCGCCTGCATCGTCTCCACGACAACAAGAGTGAGGTCCACGTCTACGACTATGCGGATGTGATGGTGTCTATGCTGGCTCGCATGTACAAGAAGCGGCTTGCAGGGTACTCCGCACTCGGCTATACGGTTGCCGAGACTCTGCGGACCTGATACCTTGCCAGAAGAGTTCAGACCCGCGACATCCTGTTTAGCAAGGTGTGACAGAGTATTCCGCCATCGTGTTTTTTATCGCCGCACTGGATTCTTAGCAATGTGGCCAAAGTGTGGACCCAGATTCTTTGGTCTTGGCTTCGTCTCCTTTCGATATCCCTGTGCGCTTGTGAGTTGAAGCCTCATCAGGCTTGCGGTGGGCTTTTGAAGGATTTTGAGATGTGGGCCGACACTCTCAAGCGGACGGAAACCGAATATAACCACGAAGCTTTTCAAGCTCTGCAAGGAGAGCGGAGAGCAGTGGGCAGCCCCTCTTCAGCGCAAGATCGAGCAGAATGGTGGAATTCCGTCTGCTCCGATGCCACTGCTCCTCGAGATCCGAATCGCCTACGCCTTTCAACAAAACGGCGTTGAGCCGCAATATGAGTTCGCGACTGGCTCTGAGACGAAGTCAGTTGACTTCCACGTTCACGGCTCCCCCGAATGGCTGATTGAGGTTGTGAGTCTACGGGAAAGTGATGCGATTAAGGACGCCACTTTGCGGGACGGACTGCTCACCTCTGTCATTCTCAACTCGCTATCCGCCGATCCGAAGCAGAGCGAGGAGGGCGATCGAAAAGATCGGATATTATTTGCCGAATCCGGGCCTTTTATCGACAGATGAAGAGGCAGCCACAACGTTTCTTTCTTTCCCATTGGGGCACCGCCCTTGAAAGCCGTTTTGGAAGGTGCTGAGCGCTCTAATTGATCGGCTGGACCCACGGCTGAGTCAAGACTCCGCGGTTAAAAACGGCCTGGATAGCTTGCGGGTGCAGTCGATGTCTCTTTCGCCTGAACGGACGAACTCCAGAAAATCGACGCCTTTGTATTTGCAGGTTTGGCAGATGCTCAAGAGAACCAAGTAATCTCGAATTCCCCTCGCATTACTTGTACCCCCGATAACGTTGCGCAAATCGGCCAGAGCCTTCACTGCATGCTCTGCGTTGTTGTTGTTCCATGGGACACCGTCGAATTCGAGAAACGTAAATAGTCTTTGTGGTTCCTCTGGAATCGTTTTTTGTACTTGAGCGCGGCCTCGGATCGAAAATCACGTTCGGCCAGTTCGCGGTAGAAATGATCAACGGAACGCAAGTGTTTTCGCAGAAAACGGGCTTTCAGCCCAAATCGATCCACTGTTTGAACCATTGGCCGGAGCACTGCTGCAAAGTCCTGAATCAGGGTCCTCAGTTCTTCATTGAATGGTTGTTTGAGAAGGTCCTCGTTAAAATCCCTCATCAAGTGAGCCAAGCATTTCTGTTGCCGGCAGTTGATCGAATCGTAGCCAGCATAGAAGTCAGAGACCAACACTCCGTTAAAATCTGACAACACGGTCTTGGGCGTTTCATTCGACCGTTCATCGCTGTAAACGTACGCAACTTCTTCAAGGTTCGTAAAAATCCAAACGAAGGCGCTTTGGCCCTGGAGGCTGACCTTCGTTTCGTCTGCGTGGACGAGTTTTCCCCGTACGATGTTGGCAAGGATACGCTCGTAGGTATCCTTATAAACCTGAGCGGCGTCTCTTCTCTCGTGCTGCTGAAACGCCATGTAGCCCTTTCTAAACTCGTCGGGAGAGGGTGGGTTCATTAGTCACTTCCTCCGAGGTGATCAGAGCAATGCTTAATATAGGGATTGTTTGTAGGACATGGTGAAAGATTGTGCAAAGCGCGTCCTGTTATGGGCGCTGCAGGATTTCACGGCACGCGGTGGCGCGCGCCGTGAGCGCGTCGGCGAGCCGCGCAATGACTGGATGGGTGAGCCCTTCTTCGGTCATGCGGCGTCTGATGTCGGGAACATGATCAGCGAGTTGTCTTGCGAATTCATCCACGCGCTGGATCATGGCGTCGGGATTGACGTGCAGCTCTTCCGCCAGCCTGTGCCAGTGATATAGCCGGATATTGCGCAGGCGGTACTCGCCGCCAAGCTTCATGGAAAGCTTGACGCGTTCGATGTCGATGTCCGGGTAGGGCAGGACGCTCGCCACGTCATAGAGCGGCGCGAGCCGGACGCGGGCTTGAGCACCGATGAGCAGGGCGTAGTTCTTGCCGTGAGCGTCCGTGCCGGCAATCAGCCAGTTGTACGCGATGGCATCGAGGAAGGTGCGTACGTCTTCAGGTGCATTTGCCGAATAGGTCCTCAACAGTTCGACGATGTCGACGATGCCCGGCCCGCCTTCGTTCTGATATTTCCGGGTGGGGGGAATGGCGAGCGCCTGGCACATGTCTTCCTGATGGACACGCCGCAGCCCGGAGGCGCTGCGGACGCGGTCGTAGCGCTCGACGACAAAGGCAACCTCGTCCTGAAATCGCATGATTCTGGAATCGACGACGGGAAGCCCGAGCGCGCGTGCCAGCTCGAGACAGAAATGTTCGTTCTCGGCATGGCCGTCGAACTCACCGGTCGGCGGCTTGAGAATGTGAGTGGTTGGCACGCGCCCTGAAGGCACACCCCATCTGTTGTTGTCAAAGAGGAGAGCGGTTTTCGGCTGCGCACCGGCAAGGCTGAATTGGCCGGTGTCGCGCGGGATGCGCCACGCGGAATGATCTTCCCGCAAGGCGCGGAGGCGCTGCGAAATCGCGGCATCATCGAGCCATTCGATCGGTGGCGGGGCTTCTCCCAGCATTGCTTCCAGCCTTTCGGGCCGCACGAACTGGACTGCTCCGGCGCAGTCCTCGCCGACGCAGGCGATGAGCGCAAAGGCGTTTCTTGCCGAAACGTGGAACTTGCGCGCCCAGTGGTCGAGCACCATTTCGTTGTCGGGCAGGAGCCCCCAGAGGAATGCATAGATTTTCTCGTTGCCATGCTCGGCGAGAGCGAGCGGCATCGAGATCGATAGCGGGTAGGCGTCGGCGGCTGCGCGCCACGCCTCGTTGTATGTAAAGGATAGTCTGCCCCTGTCGTCCTGCACGACGCGGCCTGTTTCGTGGCCGTCTAGGATGGCAACCAGTTCTTCGCTCATTTTCTTTTCCTGCGTGCGGAGTCAACGATGGAATCAATATCGACATGCGCATCCGCACCGTGAGACAGGCTGGTGTCCTTCGGTTTTCCCGGACCTTCTTTTTCTGCATCGAGGGCGATACCGAGCGCACCGACAGTGCGCAGCAGCAGGCCGATTTCAGCCCGCGTCTTGCCTTTCTCCGCGTCCACAATCCACTGCCGGCTGACACCGACCTTCTCCGCCAGAGACTTCTGGTCGAGGCCAAGCCTGGTGCGGTGGTCGCGGATAAGGGCCCCGAGATCGGCCGGTGTTCGAATGCGCATGTCTTCCTCCAGATGTCAGCGTGCGACGACATTGTATCAAAGTCAGCGAGCGGCGACAAGCAAGAAAGTCAGCGTTCGACGACATTCCGGAATGTCAGCGAACGGCGACATATTGGCCAAGGGCCCAATAATCAGAGGGAAGGAGGGCGGGCAGAGGAGAGTTAGTCATTTAAAGTGGGACCGAGTCCGCGTGATAGACCGGACGAGATAAATGCCTTTTGATCGGAAAGCCTGAGTTTCCTTCCAGGGCCATGTCGAGTTTTCTTGCGACAAAACTTCCCATCGTCACCCTGGCCGAAACGTAAGCAGCAGAGGAGACAACCAGATGTACAAGCAAGAATGGGTGAATCAGCACGCGGCCAAAACACGAGGAGAGGCGGGAGCGACCCCACCGTGCCGCAAAATCGCGGCCCCGGTCCCTCCGGGCTTCGGGGGTCACTCCCGCCTCGTGCTGCTGAAAACGCAGCTCGTGTTTTGGCTGCGTGCATACGACGGACCCGAGAGTTTGTCAGACACGAAGTCTGACAATTTGTATACAGAAAGGAGAAGAATACTTGCCACTGCTGAAAGCACCACCCAAACAACCCAAGTCAGCGACCATCCAAATCCGTGTCGAAGAGGACGTGAAACTCAGACTCGAAAAGTACGCTGAGTTCATTGATTCCTCTCCGGCTTACGTTGTCACCGAAGCATTGAAACTCCTCTTCAAGAAAGATGAGGAATTCAAGTCCTGGCTAGGCCAACACACCAACAACGACAACCTTAACCAAATCGAAGGAGCCTCTCTCACAGAGATCGCCAAGAAAGCATGAAAGCCCGCAATGTCCAATTCGGAGAGCGCAAGAACCCAGACTCGTCCAGAGTGCATGGCTTGCGCCTTGCAGTCCGCTCGCTGCCGGTTGAATCAGTCAGGAAATTAGAAAGCGCGAATGGGGCAGAATTAACGCCGCCACCAGCACCCTACGAGGCAGGATGGCCACAGCTACCGCATAGCGGCCTTCCGAACGAAGCCACAGGAGGAACAGAAACGGGAAGGGACCGACTGCTAACGGTGGAAGAAGTGCCTGTCCTTCTGCATGTCCCTGTTTCGTGGGTGTACGGCCGAACACGCAAAAGATCACTAGGGCGACTGCCGGGCCATCGGACGAAAGAGGTGCGCAGAGGTTTTAGGAACTGTAGCCGAAGTGGGCTCTCGCTCCCGCGCGATGGACGCTCTATCTAAACGACTGAACCCAATTAACAGCGGCTCTTATCGGCCCCAGTCCAAGCGATGCTACGCTGATTTCATCGCACAGGATTGGATACCGGGTGGTGCTGCCCACTCTGAAGTACGCGACGCAGAAACACTATCGATATGTTCTCGATGTGCACCTCGTGCCCGTATTCGGCAAGACTAGCCATTCCGACATCAAGCGCGAATGGATTCAAACTTTCCTTGCGACGAAGTTCAGTGCAGGCCTAGCATGGAAGACTGTCAAACACATTCGCGGTGTTTTGGGACGGACGTTGTCATCTGCCGAAGAATGGGGTTACATCACCCACAATCCTGCTCTAAAAACCAAACTTCCGCGGCGCCCAATAAAGCAGTGTTCCAAAGCGATCCTAACGCCCGACCAATTTCTGCAAGTGCGGGATCGACTAAAAGAGCCTGCTCGCTCGATTGCGACGGTGTTGGTTCTCACGGGCTCAGAATTGGAGAGATTCTCGCTCTGCGATGGAAGTATGTCGATCTATGCAGTCATACACTGCGAGTTGCGGAAACCGTGTATGACGGTCACTTCGATGCGCCTAAGTCGCAAAGGAGCGCCCGAATCGTTCCACTTGCCGAGGAGGCCTGCAGCACTTTGGGGAAATTACCCTCATCAAGTACTCGACCTGACGACCTTGTCTTCAGTATGGATACTGGCCAACCACTCGATCGGCATAACTTGTTGAGGCGACAGCTGCGACCGACATGCGAGAAACTGGGACTCCTAGGAATAACCTGGCACTCGCTCCGTCACTACCACGCGACCCTGCTGGATGCAGCGGGAGCTCCTCTGGGAACCGTCCAGTCTCTTCTTGGTCACTCAGCATCGGAACTCACTCGAGAAGTGTACCTGCACGCTATACCGGAAGATCAGCGCCGGGCGGTAGCTAACGTCGAAGCGCTTCTATTTGGACCCAAACGGACTCAAATTGCCAGCGCTTCGCAAACTAGTGCGTAACTAAGTTGTTGATTTGACGGGATAGAAATGGTCGGGGCGAAAGGATTTGAACCTTCGACCTCCTGGTCCCGAACCAGGCGCGCTAGCCAGGCTGCGCTACGCCCCGACTGACACGCTCCGCCGCACTTTCAGCCCAGAGCGCCAGCAACAGCTTATCACAGCCTCCATCGCCGCATCCACGCTAACTCACGTCCGTGTTCGACGGACATGTCATCCTGAAACTACCCGATGAGAGCAAGATGTGCCGCCAAAAACAAAGGCCGCCGGGAAACTCACGTCCCCCGGCGGCCAATTTGTCACGCTGCAACATCCGCTAGAACTGGAAGCGCAATGCGAACTGCATCACGCGCGGGTTCGTCAGCAGACCCGTGTAGTTGCCGAACGAGCTCGAACTCGTCAGCGACAAGCTAAGGCTCTGCACGTCAAACCGCGTCAAGTTCAGTGCGTTGAATACGTCCCAACGGAATTGCAGCGAACCGTATTCCTTTATTTTCCACCGCTTGCTGAGACCAAGATCCAGCCCCGCAAAGCCATCGCCTCGCAGATTATTCCGGTTTCCAACCTGGCCCGGAAGATCCGCTGCGAACGAGTTGTTGAGCACACCCTGCGCCGTTGCCGCATCTCCAAAGAGATTCACGGTGCCATCGGGCGTCTTGACCGCACCGTGCGTCTGCACCGGCGCAATTTGTTGAGCGAACCCGGACAATTCCCAGTTCGTCGGCCACTGCTGGCCGTTTCCGACTCCTACCGGGAATCCGCTGGTCCAACGGGCCAGGCCTGTTAACTGCCAGCCCCCTATGATCGCGTCGGTTACTCCGTTCGCATTCGTCCCAATCCACCGCCCTCTGCCAAATGGGAGTTCCGCAATCCAGTTGGCGTTCACCTGATGGGTCAGGTCGAAGTCCGACACCGCGCGCAGCGCTTTCGGATTCCAGGGATTGATGACCTGTCCTCCGAGCCCCCCTTCGTCCGATATCCGGTTGGCATCCGACGAAATGTCCATCGACTTCGAGTAGGTGTAGTTAAAGTCAAATTGGAAGCCGTGGCTCATGTGCTTCTGTACGTTAACTTGCAACCCGTTGTACGCTGCCGCACCGATCGAGCGCCAGGCGTACAATGCCGCGAATTGCGGGTCCACAAACGTATAAGGACCGCCCTTCGCATACAGTGGATTTCCCGTGGCGGGATCGGCCAGACCGGCGCCTTGATCCAGGAACTGCACCGCTGTTGTCTCATTGTTGGCAAAACAGGAGAACAGATTATAGGCGGCCTGCAATTGATTGGGTGCATTGGCCGCTCCGCAGAAACCCGGCGTCGCATACGTGCCGGACGGGGATGCCTGCAGAATGTTCGTCCAATATTGCGCTGTTGGACCAACCGTCGCCGGCGTAATCGCACTTACCGGCACACCAGCCCGGTACATCTTCGCCAGTGCCTGGACCGCGGTGTAGTAATCGATATGCGTCGCGGGATCCACTAGATCCAGCGGAGCCGCAACGTCTGCCTGCGACAACAACCGGTGCGCCAACCGCCCCACGTACGACACCTGTAACGCGAAGTTATGTCCCAACTCCCGACCGACCGACAAGTCAATCGTATAGGCATAGGGTGTCTTCAGCTTGTTATCCATTCCAAAGTACACCGCATACGATCCCGTGTCTCCGTTCAATCCGCTCGGGAACGTCTGCGGGAATGTTCCCGGGGGTGCCGGTGAGAGCAGTGTCGCCCCTGTCAGATCTACCGTCGGGATGGCTGACGGCCCGGTTAAGGCCGTAGCCCGCGGAGCCGTCGCGGGCGTCTGCATGCCTCCGGTGTTCGTCAGCGTAGTCGACAACCCGAACGAACCGCTCTGGTCAAAGGTCGCCAATAACGCAGGTCCGATGCGGTCATACACCATGCCAAAGCCGCCGCGGATGACGGTCTTGTCCCCGTCTCCAAACAGCGAACCTAACAATCCGGAATGTCCCCGTGGCGACCATGCGAACGCTACGTGCGGCCCGAAGTTTTTCTTATCCCAATCGTAGAAGCCCGGCGCATTATTCGCCGGACCGCCCAGATTGAAACTCAGGCAACATTGCGCCGACGACGGATCGCCCTGCAGCATCCCGGCTCCCCGGGCGGCGAAATAGTCGCTCAAGCTTCTATTCGGCGTGACCTGGTCTCCATTCGTCTCCCACGGCGGCGAGTACAACGCGTAGCGTAGTCCCAGCGTCAAGGTCAACGTCGGTTTGATCTTCCACGCATCTTGCGCGTACATCTCGTACGTATCCGTCGCAAAACGCCTCGTCACTGCCCCTCCATCCGGTAGTACGCTTCCCGTTTTCGTGTAGTTGTATCGCGCATTCACTTGCGTGACCATCCCGATCAGCGCTCCCATCGGGTAGTCGTAGCTGTTCCCGAAGTTCGGATCGACCCCCGGATAGGCCGGCCCCGTGCACGGGCCCGCGGTAACCGAGCAGCCCGGATCGAAGTGTCCCGCAACCCCGGTGTCGGCCATCGCCGCCGTATCCAGCCACGAAGGATTGTCGGAAGCCGATGTGAACGAGTTTGTGTTGTTGGATTGCGGATTGCGCAGGATGTTTATGTTTCCGCCGAACGAGAAGGTGTGCCGCCCCTTGATCCAGGAAATATCGTCCACGAAGTTGTGCACCGGTACTTGATACGCCGTGGTGTTCGTTACCGCGAGGGCTGAGTTGTTCGGACCGTTGTTGTCGTTTAGATTCCGTAAAAATAGCTGATCCTCGGTCTGGTTTCCGATCTCCCCCAGGCTCTGCCGGGTATACCCGTAACGGAAGTTGTTCACTAGATTCGACCGCAACACCGCCACATACCCCACCGAATAGCCTTTGCTGTAATCCACCGAGGAGTTTTCGGGCCCCTGACCCGGCAGATACGGAACGCATGCTTGCGTACAGGAGCCGTTCGTATCGTTTCGCAGTCCGCCGCGCCAGAAAATCGAGTGGTTGTTCGTGATCTTGTAATCCGCCCGCGCAATGTACCAGTTCGTGTCGATCGCCAGCGGTCCTTTAAACCGGTAGCCAACGAAGTTCAGTCCGTCCCCCACCGAGTTGTCGTTCGGAACAAACTGGGCGAACGTCTGGAAGTAGGGAATAATCACGCCGGTGCTTACACCGATCCCTTGGGGGTCCATGCCCTTGATCTGCGCTGGTCCCAAACCAAAGTCTCCTGCGGGCACCGCGTGCGACGCCGTCAAGCCTTGCACCGTTCCGCCCGGGCACATCGTAGGATCAGCGCAGGGATATAGCATCACTCCATCTTGAAGCGTTTGGCTCGGCACAATGCGCACTACGCTCTGATCTTCCCGTTGCCGGTGGCCCTCGTAGTTAACAAAGAAGAACAGACGATCTTTCTTGATGGGTCCGCCCAAAGACCCGCCGAAGTTATTCCTCAACAGTCTGGGTGGTTCGTTCGGTTGGCCGCTCTGCAGCTCGGAAAGCTTGATGAAGTAATCGTTCGCGCTCGTCCCGGTGCTGCGATGCGACTCGAACGCCGATCCGTGAAATTGGTTTGATCCGCTTTTGGTCACCAGTGCCACCTGCGCTCCCGATGACCGCCCTTCATCCGCGTTGTAATTCGAAGTAGTCACGCGGAACTCTTGCACCGAATCCTGTGTGATCGGCAACACCGAGGTAAATGCATACCCCTTGGTGTCCGCGTTAACGTCTACTCCATCCAGCGTTATGTTGCTCTGGTCGCTTCGCGCGCCGTTTACCGAGCCGTTTCGCGTATCGGTATCCTTATTGATGTCAGAACGGTTCCCGGTGTACGCCACGCCTGCCTGCAACGACAGCAATTCCGGCACGTTCCCCGCTTCCAGCGGTAGATCCATGACCTGTCGTGTGCTGAACGCCGTCCCCAGCGATGCGTCCGTTGTATTCAACGTTTCGGTCTGTGCCGACACTTCCACGGTTTGCGCCGACGATCCGACTTCCATCGTCACGTTCACCGTCACGGGTGTGTTTACCAGCAACTGTAGATTTTTCCGCTCGTATTTCCGGAAGCCGGGTGCGTCCACCGTGAGTCCATATGTTCCCGGCTGGAGGGCCAGAAATTCAAACTCCCCCTGTGCTCCGGTCGCGACCGTCCGCTGCGATCCTTGATCCGCACTGATGATCGTTACCTGCGCTGCCACAATGGCCGCGCCGCTCTTGTCTGTTATCACACCATGTACCGACGTCGTGCCGGTCTGCCCCCAAGCCCCGCTTATCGCCAAAACACAAATCGCAACCCCCGCTACAAAACTCGAAATAAAATGCCGCTTCATAGAAGACCACTCCATGGACTGCTCCTTTCGCGCACCATTTCGATGATGTTATAAGACACTAGGAGGGAGTGCTCCGGATGGGGCACGTTCAAGTCGCGGAAACGTTCTCTCCGCAACGCCAGATTCGTTCTGACTCCGGGCAACCTTGACCCACCACTCGACTCACATCTATTTGAGATATCTTCTAAATCAGGGCGGTGGGTTATGTCAAGACATGTATTTCAATGCGACAAAACGGAATCCGCGATGCTGGTCATAAGCTCCCGCCAATTGGCCCGGAAACTCGTGTCGATCCAATGATTTCCATCGTGACAGGATCCCCGATACCTTCAGCACCGCCAGTACTAGAACTGTTTGGGCTTCGGAGACCGCCATCCCCATTTCTAAAGCCTCTAACGCCTATCTAAATCATGCAATCGTGCCAGTTCCGACCCCGGGAATCTGTGTCGCTGGAGACTCACTTCGCACTCCGGCCCCCTCCATTTCTCTTGACCCAAGCTACACACTCGCTTACTATACGAGTCAAGCAACACTACGCCCACATTCCACCCCGGCAGCGGCACGGTGCCGTTTTTCGTTTCCGGACAGCACTCCAAACAACAGACAAACGTGCCCGTCATTCGTCAGGTGATCGTCGCGCCAGCGAAAGGCAAGTACCAAACCGGATTTCCTGGAGCGAGGCGGCTCGAACGAGTCGAGCCAATCGCGGCGGACTTGTTCCGCCTCTTCCCATACGCGTCTCTTTGTAGATTGCTTCCATGAACCCTCCATGCGGTACGGTAACTGCTATGCCAGAATAATCGCATGATTGCCGTAACCCGGACCGCAACGTTGTTCGTGAGACACGACAGCAAAGATTGCCGCTCTAAGGATAAGGATAAAGGAAACGACTGGGTGCAAGTGCGTCAAGACCATGCTGCTGTATGACGGGCCAAAGCCGGAAGGTCAGCGCCAGTGGAACTAAAGCGCCTCCGAATGGAAAAGGAATTGAAGACGGTGCCACTGGAAGTTGCGGTTGAGAAGTTTCTGCAGGACCTGAAGGTGAACGACCGCGCCGAAGGCACAGTGACCCGGCAGGCATTGTTCGGGAAGAAAATCATTGAGCACTTCGGAGCACAGACTCCGGTTTTAGATATCACGCCCACCGATCTGCATGACTGGCGACAGACCTGGACCTTTGGTGATTCCACAGCCGCCGTGTTTGTTAGTTCGGTCAAGCAGTTCTTTAAATTTTGCGAAGCTCAGAATTGGCTTCCCGCAAGTCCTGCGAAACATCTCAAGCGGCCCGAAGTCGAGCAGGGTTCACGCACCGTGCCGTTCACGGATGCGGAGTACGCCGCGATCCTCGGGCAAGTCCAGAAGGACGGCAACACGAAGCTGGAAACATTCCTGGAGTTGCTACGCTGGTCAGGTATGGCATTGGTGGATGCGACTTTGTTTGACACCAAATCCGTCGTCAACGGCACACTCGATTACAAACGAAGACCGGCAAACGCGCAATCGTGGTCCTTCCGGGTCGTGTGGTCGCGCTGCTGAACAAGCTGCCAGAGAGCCAGCCGTTCCGGCGTCCTGACTTCAAGCTGGAGTCTGACAAAGGCTTTTGGCGTGTTCAGCTTCAAGATTTGTTCGAACGTGCCAAGGTCACCGAAGTGAAGACCGACCTCGGAATGCGTCCAGCGCATCCGCATCAACTTCGTGACACCTGCGCGGTGTGGATATCCATGGCCTCTCCCCATTTCGCGTGACACGTTATAATCCAATAAACTCGCTGAATCAACGAATTCAAACCCTATGTCACCCGTACGCCCTTCAATGAAAAAAAAAGACCGAACAGGAAGTAAAGCTCAACCTCGCCATCCTCAAAGCTCACCAGTACCCCTCCCAAGCCGAAATTGCGTCGAACTAATAGCACATCGCCGGTTCTAAACACGCGAGCCGGAGTAAACTGTTCCGGTCTAACCGCCGCTAAAAAGGGAAATCGCATGTGCATCGCCTCGCGACTCAACCTTTTTCTTCTGGTGGTCTTGTTGTTCGCGCCCCATATCACAGCGCAGCAGATCGATTCGGGAGCGCATCCCGGTGACAGAATTTATCTGGATGCAGTCGTGAATCCAACTTCCGGGCCTCCCGTCAGCAATCTTCAGCAGCAGGACTTCACGATCTTCGACAATAACGTCCCGCAGACCATTACGTCCTTCGAAGCCGTCGACGGCAGGCAGGCTCAAATTGCGGTGATCGTTGTCCTCGACGCTTTGAGCGTAAGCTCGCGCGTGAAGGCAACGACACTAGAGGATATCAAGCGATTCCTGAAGGCGGATGGAGGCAAGCTCGCTTATCCGACGACTGTGGACTTCGTGACGGCCAAGGGGCTCGAGTTCGAAGCAGGCCGGTCACGCGACGGCAAAGCCATCGGCGCTTCGCTCAACAAACATGCCACCGCGATTCGGAACATCGAAGACATTGCGGGCCCGCGTGAACGAGAGCATCAGTTCGCAGTCTCGTTTCAGGCATTTGCGGAGCTTGTGGCTCTCGAGCGCGACAAGCCCGGGCGCAAGATCATCCTGTGGGTATCCCACGGCTGGCCACCCGTAGTCCGCCCGGACTTTGAGCACATGGCGAGTGAAAAACAAGTCCAGCAAGTTCGACTGCAAATGTTCGGAAATATCGTTCAACTCGCGAGGCAACTCCACGAGGGACAGATCACCGTCTACAGCATCGAGCCTCCGGCCCTCGGTGATTTGGACTCAGGATTCACCAACGGCACGACGCATCTGAGACCGTCCCACAGCGATGCTGATGTCGCAGGAGTCCGTTCGCCAAGTGCGGTCCGCTGGGATGATCTCGGACTGGAGGCACTCGCCCTCCGAAGCGGCGGCATGGCCCTTTACCCAGGCAATGACCTTGCCTCGAGTCTTCGAGAATGCCTCGCCGACACTTCCCCTTTTTACGAACTCTCCTTCGATCCCGTACTCACCAATGAGCCGAACAATTACCACCAACTGAAAGTACAGGTCGCAAAGCCGGGCCTGACGGCGCGGGCTCGCCAAGGGTATTATTCGCAACCGTGGCCAGGACCACAATTCGCGGCTGAGGCAAAAAAGCTTGGTGAGACAAATGGCGCAGCCTCACAGGACCCAACGATGGACGATCGCAACGCACCGGATGCCGGCAGTCAAAAGTCGAATCCGCAAGCGCCAACTTACGTTGATATGCCGCTCCAACAGCTCATCAAACGAATCCCAGCTTTGAAAGGCGTCCAGCCGGCAGAAGATCAGAAGCAATTGCCGATGATTCTGGAAAGGACAGGCCATAGCGTCGATGACTTCATCTACAACATCGGCGATCTGATGGCAAACGAAGACGTGACCCAGGAGAGATTGAAGGCAAACGGGAAAATCAAGGCGAAGGAGCGCGTCCACGACGATTACTTGATTCTCCATCACGGCTACGAATGGGGAGCAAACGCGGAATATCGGATGGACAAAAATGGAAATCGCCTGGGAGCGATCGGCCTGGAGAAAGGCTATCTCGTCAGCGCCGGCTACGCGTTAAGCTGCATAAGTTTCTCTACGATCACTCAACCACAGTCGAATTTTCGCTACCTTGGTGACCAGAAACTGGGAACGCGAGACGCGTTCGTTCTGGCATTTGCGCAACGACCCGATGACGCTACGTTCAAAACAGTCATGAGGGGAACGGGCGGAAACGATGTGGACCTGTTGACGCAAGGAATTTTGTGGATCGACAAAGACAGTTTCCAAATCCTTCGAATGCGTAGCGACCTTCTTGTGCCGAACCAGGAGCTTCGATTGGAACAGGCAACAACAGACGTGAAGTTCGGCCCGGTACAACTTCAGAACACCCCAACTCCTCTCTGGCTGCCCGATGATGTGGATGTTTTCATCGAGATCGCCAACGAAAAGTACCGCAACTTGCACCACTATTCGAACTACCGCCGTTATCAAGTAGCCGTCAAAATCGGAAACGAACAGTAGTCCACATTGACCTTGGTCATCGCTTGGCTCCCAACCAACGTGCTAACCGGATAAGTGACTTAGAACGACGCTAGATCTTCACATTCAACCGGTTGACGACGGCGCTGAACGGTTTCAGTGGTAGGCTCAACTTAATTCTAACTGATGGCTTTCTTCGCCTGCTTCCTAACCTTCGCCCAGCGCTTCTTCGCCGCCTTTACCATCGCCGCTCTGCCAGCCGCCGACAACACGCGCTTCTTCACGCCGCCGACTTTTCGCTTCGCAGAGCCACCCAATGCTTTGGCAGCCGCTCGTACACCGCTTAGTTGGTGATTCAGCTTTCCTAACTGCTTTTCGAGCTTTCTTTCCTCGCGCTTGATCGCTGCCAGAATGTCCATGAATTCTCCGAGTGAAATCTATCTCAATGAGAAGGTGCAGCGCTAGACGTATTGCCTGAAGCAAGTAACTCAACAGCGGTTCGAGAGAGCCGACGCACAGTCTAGAAAATGTTTCCTCGGTTGCCACGACGTACTGGGCAGGTATCCGGTAGACCGATCAGCGGGGAGTCGGCAGCTAAGTGCTTCAGGGGCTGGCCGATCCCTGGTTAGGAACGTTCCGTGTCAGTTTGCGGATGACAAATTCTTGAAGGAGATTGACGCCAGCAGTTTCGCCAATCCCGACCAGCGCGTTTTCGAACGTTAACTCTGCTCCATCGCGA
>Ga0210399_10002322_pt1 | contig 14837 bp, 12 predicted proteins | sample IncBWC14MmetaG_FD_150865 | JGI IMG/M metagenome (GOLD analysis project Ga0210399, IMG submission 150865) | Forest soil microbial communities from Barre Woods Harvard Forest LTER site, Petersham, Massachusetts, United States - Inc-BW-C-14-M | ecosystem: Environmental > Terrestrial > Soil >...
CTTTTTAGCAGTCATAAATACAGCTTCCCTGTCATCGGGGTGCATCATTTCGCGCACAAGTGCAACGTCAAAGGAGTCCCCATTTGGAACCAGCCCAAAGATGCGGTACGTCTCCTCGGACCAAATCACCTGATTTGTCTCTAGATCCCAGACCCAATAGCCCAAGTGAGCGACACGCTGCGCTTCTTCGAGCCAATCCTTGCTTTCCTGTAGATCGCGGGACAAGGCGTGACTCGCTTCTTCGGCCCGCTTCAATTCCGTAATGTCTTGGACGGTGCCGAAAAGTCTGTTGTGCTCTCTGGGAGTCCCATTCTCCAGTCCCGGAGGCGTCGTCTTCCAGAGCTTCGAGGTGATGGACTGAACGTTACGCACTTCCCCACTCGGACGGACGATCCGATGTTGGTGAACCGGGTGTACGCCAACAGCAACCTCCTCGTCTACTGTGCTGTAGAGTGCCGCGCGGTCATCGGGGTGGACCAACCCGGTAACCGTTTCAATATCCATACGGCGTTCTTGCGGTTCAAACCCGAATATTCGATAGGTCTCGTCGGACCAGATGATCTCGCCGGTGTCAAGATCCCAATCCCAATAGCCGACATGGGCGACACTTTGAGCTTCTTCAAGTCGTGCTTTGCTTTCTTGAAGGCTCCGGGACATTGCCTCGCGCTCGTCATCGGCTCGTTTGCGTTCGGTGATGTCTGTTACTACACCGGCATATTCGAGGTTGCCGGAGTTGTCTCTACCTGCATGCGCGACTACATGAACGTGTCTGATGACCCCGTCAGGTAAGAGCACTCGATGTTCGATAGCCAAATCCATACCATTCTGAGTGGCACGGTCCCTAAGTTTTTGCAGCCGGTCACGGTCCTCGGGGTGAACTCTGTCAAATACCAGATCGAGTGTGGGGTGCGTTTCTCGTGCGAAGCCTAAAATTCTGTAGGTCTCGTCAGACCAAACGAGTTCGCCGGTGTGCACCTTCCATCCAAAAGTCCCCGAGTGACTCAGTCTCTGAGCCTCTGCAAGATAATGCCATCGTCTTTGCAAATCGGCCTGGGAAGCTTTTAGATCTTTATTCGCTTTTTCAACGGCAGCTGTTCGTTCAGCGTCCCCATCCTGGGAACCCTTACGCAATTCGAAGAGAAGTCTTCGATCTCGGCGCCAGCCACCCAACACGGCAATTAACGCGATTGAAAGCGCAAGAATGATTAGAAACTGCGACATGGGCAATAGAAGCTCCGAATTCGATGAATCTTAGCCTACATGCGGGCTGCACGTCCCGCCTTCGTCCTTAGATATAAAAGGCCCTCAGAAGTTTCCGCTAAAGGCGGTGGGAGCCACATGGTTGTATTGTGAAAGGCAAATACTTGCCAATGATAAGGATATGGTGGCCAGGGAGGGACTTGAACCCCCGCCGCCAGCCTTTTCAGGGGCTGCGCTCGGGGGGAAATTGGCGGCTCCACTCATGCTGCGTTCGAGCTATTGCCGCCGTGAAAGCAGAAGCCAAAAGCACGGATCGCAACGATTAGAGCACCAAGGAACGCTTTGGAAGTCTTATCGAACCCTAATCGAACCCTCGCGCAAGGGCAATTGACTGGCTCCCGCATTTCTCGTGATCCGGGACACGGCGCCGGCCCTTGAAAATGAATTCCCTGGTTTTTCACTAAGCGGTCGGTTTTGTAGTCCTCCCGTATGCCCTTCTTCGGATTCGGTGTCCTTGCTCTTGAGGTATTGCGAGCGAGACGTTCCAGCACGCATTTGGTTGGATATTTAGCATGGGATTTCGGCAGATTCACCGTTCCTAAGAATCAGAAACGAATCGTCTCTCCTGCACGCCATAAGTTGTTTCTGGGGAGTGTCGATGCCGTCATCCGCCAGTTGGAAAGTCCCGTGGTGCATCGCGATGCTAGTTTTTGCGTCGAGAATTTCGTGCGCTCGAACGGCTTCTTCGGGAGCCATGTGCACCGGCGACATAAACCAGCGTGGCTCATATGCACCGATGGGCAACAATGCAAGCTGTGGCGGGCCAAATTTTTCTCGAATCTGGGCGAAATGGCTTCCGAAACTAGTGTCCCCTGCGAAGTACACAACGCTTTCGAGATCTTCAACTACGTACCCGCACCACAGGGTCTTGTTACGGTCAAGTATGCCACGGGCTGAGAAGTGCAGGGCCGGTACGCAGTGGATAGTGAAGCCGGAAATGGCCAATGACTCTCCCCAATCCAGCTCGTGAACGGATTCGATTCTTTGGGAGCGAAGCAGGCGAGCACACCCAGCGGCAACGACAAAAGTAGAACGTCCGCGAGTCGCAAGTTGACGCAGAGTCGGCAAATCCAGATGGTCGAAATGATTGTGACTGATTAGAACTACATCAATGGGCGGAAGATCTTCCATCCGCACCCCAGGCTTTCTCCGGCGCTTTGGACCTACCCAGGACAGTGGACTTGCTCGTTCTGACCAAATTGGATCCGTCAACAAATTGAAGCCGGAGCGTTGAACAAGCACGGTGGAGTGGTTCACCATCGTGACTCGGATCTGACAAGCGTCCACGCTACGGGGTGGTACAGATGGCATCACGTCTTCGATGAAAGCTGGCGATGGCTCCGGATGGCTGGTCAGCTTCCATCGAAGTCCATCGAGAAAACTACGCGCCTGAGGCGCATCAGGGTTGTAGAAACGCTGTCCGTCAAAGTGCTTCGGGAATCCTCGATCGGCCATATGTTCTTTGAATGACTAGGTCAGATGGACATCAAACAGAGCGAGCCAATACTGAAGGGACTGGAATACGAAACCGGAAAAGATGAGCGCGATGCCGAAGGCTCCGAGGCGTCGCTCCGGAAGACTGTCAGCATAGTATTCGATGTAAGGATTGACGGCGGCCCCAATGCCCGTGACGATGCCTGTTACCAGGCCCACTCGGATTGCAAATCGCAAAGGGTGATCGACGTGATGTATAAAAGCACTACAGATAAGGGCACTGGCGATGTAGCCAAAGGTGCGGACCACGGTTCCCCAGAACTGCCGACGTGTAAGGCGAGGACGGCGAGCCGCTACATAATCTATGGCAGGACGCATCCCGCGAGAGTACGCCAAAATCTGGCCGATCGTGATGAGGAGAGCAAATGCCACCGCGAATCGAATGCCTACGATCCTATATAGTCCAGCTCCGAAGCCAAATGCTCGGATGGCGGAAAACATTCCTTCCCACGACAACGAGTAATAATCTAGTCCGCGAGCTGCTCGATTGAGTTCAATCGCTAGAGTCACCCCGGTCGTAATTCCAGCCGCCAGTCCAAAAAAAAGACCCAGCCCCAAACCGTATCCGACTCCGAAAACTATTGAGTACGTGACAGCGCGGGTAAGCAGTCGTAACGGACCGTGCTGTCCACCCAGCAAGTCGTAGGCAAGATACAGACTACCCAGCACATCAAGGCATGTACCGGTGATGCTGATAGCCGCGACCGTGTGGTGGTCCATCGAGCCACTAGGCTAACACTGATTCCACCGCTTTCTGCCCAAGCTGCCTCATTCATCTGTGTGGTGTTTGCCGATGGCGAATAGACCCAGGAGGTCCAAGAGAACAATCTCTTCGGAGGATTCTTCTAAACGAGGTGAGGCTTACAATTTCGAGGCCTGATTAACCTGCCGGCCGGGCCCCAGTTGGGACCGAAAGCCGAAAGGATTTCCGGTAGGGTTCCACAGGATATCCCTTCGTTTTCCAAGCCGCCAATCCACCGGTGAGGAACTTGATCCGTGTAAACCCAAGCGCCAGCGCGCGACGCAAAACCATTCGGCTGGTCTTATCACCGGGACAGGTACAGTAGACAACGATATCTTCATTTCGAGGAATGAGAGACGGTTTATCGAGCACGTCTTGCGGCGGAATCCTCTTCGCGCCCGAGATAAGCTCCGGATAGGCCAGCAGATCGAGGGGCAGACGAACATCAAAGAGAAGAACCTTTTGGCCAGAAGCCATCATCGACTGCAAGTGCTCGGCCGAGATGCTGTGCCGATCTAATTCACTTTGGTTTTTCCTGCGCTTCGCCCAAATGACGACTATGACACAGCCGATCGCAACGGAAATAGCAAGTAAAGTCAGCGCCATACAATCCTGTCATTCGCCAAAATTCTGGCCAGCCGTGAAATCAATAGCTTGCACACTTTCCTCAACCCGCCCATCTGCTATGACTGTTCTCCATGTTCCGCTTCTTCCGGCTGTGGTTAGGGCTACTGGCTGGTTGCTTTCGTTCGCATCGCACGCTGCTCTTGGAGAACTTGGCGCTCCGCCAGCAACTCACCGTGCTGAAACGCAGGCATCCCAAGCCCAAGCTCAGCCCCCTGGACAAACTGTTTTGGGTCTCCGCTCGGCGATTCTGGTCCGCTTGGAAAAGTTCTCTCATCATCGTCACCCCGGAGACCGTGGTCCGCTGGCACCGTGCCGGCTTCCGTAGATATTGGAGTCTGATCTCCAGGGTGAAAGAGCGAGTCGGAAGGAAGAAGCTATCCCAGGAGATCCGGGATCTCATCTTCCAAATGGTGACAGACAATTCGACCTGGGGAGCTCCCCGGATTCACGGCGAGCTCCTCATGCTGGGCTTCGATGTATCCGAGCGAAGCATCTCCCGCTGGATGAAGCGAGCGCCCCAGGATCCAGGACTTGCCCGGCGCTGGCAGGCCTTTCTTCGCAATCATCGCGAAGTCATCACCGCCATGGATTTTTTCACAGTCCCGACGGTCACCTTCAACCTGCTGTACTGCTTCTTTATTATTAGCCATGACCGGCGACAGATTGTTCATTTCAACGTCACTCAGCATCCCACCACCAGTTGGATCGCCCAACAGCTAAGAGAAGCCTTCCCTTACGAATCGGCCCCAAAATTCCTGCTTTTCGATCACGACCAGAAATATGGCCTGGAAGTACCCGCTGCGCTTCGCTCCCTGCAAATCACGGGCGTGCAAACCTCGATACGGAGTCCGTGGCAGAATGGAGTGGCCGAGCGTTGGGTGGGGAGCTGCCGCCGCGATCTGCTCGACCACATCATCGCTCTGAACGCGCGCCATCTGAAGCGGCTTCTTTCCGCGTACGCGTCTTATTATCATGACGACCGCACGCATCTTGGCCTCCACAAAGAAACTCCAAGCCACAGAATTCGTTCTGGGGCCACCGGTCCAGTGATCTGCCATGCACGATTAGGCGGTTTGCACCATCGCTACGACCGCGCGGCCTGAGATCCGCCCATCTCCACTGGCGTACACCTTGTGGAACGAGTGTCGGATCTTCGGTCATTAATAAGGAGCAGCTGGCTTCTACTCAGCATCCGTGCCCACCGACTCAACCCACCTCGGGTGGGGGAAACTCCCTTCAGGATCACCTTCGAGGTGCAGTTTGAATTTTGGCGAGCTACAACACGATTAAGCGTACTCACTCGGCTACGAGCAACCGGGAGTTCCCGCCGAAGCCAGGTCTCGTCCACCGAAAAGGTCTCAGCCTCGCACAGGATGACGGCACGTTCAACCACGTTCTGTAGTTCACGAATGTTCCCAGGCCAGTCGCGTCCCGCATCACGGTGGAAAGACCCGTGGCTTTCGCATCGATGGCCAAAGGATCATCGATCACTCCTGCGGATTGGCAGCCGGGCTGCGAAACCCGGATCGTTGCGAAAGCGATTCGCCCAGGCCACGGCTGTGTTTTTTTCATTCGTCAAGACTCACGCCCTTTGGGCGTCACCGGACGCTCGTTCGTACCCACCGTTCCACCATTGGATGGTCAAGTCCGCGTATTCCTCGGCGATGTCCGCCCATGGGAAGTGGCCGGCGTCGACTTTGTCGTACTTGTTGTGAGGGAGCCGGTCATGCAGGTAGTCGCCGTTCACCGGGAGCACACCGGGATCGTGGTCGCCCGTAATAATCTGTACGGGCGTCTTGATCGTGGGCAGCAACGTGCCGAGCTTGGGCAGCTCTGTTGTGTACGCACGAAGGAAGCGCAGGGATTCTACGAAGCGATCTCCTTCGTAGGAGCTTAGGAAATCCTCCCGTACATGATCGGGGAGCTTGTAGCGCTCGACGAATGCAAGAACCGAATCGACGCCTTGTCGTGGATCGATCTTGCGAAATGGTTCGAGGTCAGGCGCTCCCAAAACATCGTTGAGAACACCGCCGACTTGAATTGGCACTGCGGCGGTGCCGTTGCCGAGGACGATGCTGCGAAGGAGGTCAGGGTGCTTCGCGGCGGCAAACAACAGTGTCGACGTGCCGATATCGGGGCCGACTGCGTGTGGACGTTTGAGTCCGAACTCCTTGATGGCGCGAACGACGAATTCGGCCATAGCCGAAGGTTGGAGCAAGTCGTCGCGTCGCTCCGAGTGTCCGAACCCCGGAAGATCGATCGCTACGAGGTGCGCATGCTCGGCCAGACGGGACCACATCTGCTCAAACGTGTAAAGGCTCTCCGGCCAAGGGCTCAATAGAATCGCTGACACCTCGCGAGGAGCACTTTCCGCATAACGAATTGATAACCCGTCGATCGTGCGCGTCTTGGTCTCAATCAGCGAGGCAGTTCGTGTAGCCATGATGAGCTCCTTGAAAGCTAAAGTGCGCTAGTAGTCGAACCATTGGTTAAGTGCTTGAACTTTTTCGTTGGTATAAGGTGGAAATAAGTGATCGATCGCCACATCCGGTGGAGATATCAGGATCGATTTGGCATGCGTGAGAGAATCGTAGCCGTATTTCCCGTAGTAGTTCCCGATGCCGGACGTTCCTACTCCGCCATAAGGCATCGACTCAATGAACAAAAAGACGTTGGTCTGATTCACAGCACCCCCACCGAACGAGAGGGATTGCAACACGCGGTCGATCGCCTTTTGGTTTCGGCTGAAAATGTAGCCAGCGAGTGGCTTTGGCATCGACTTGATCTTTGCGAGTAACGCGCCAAGATCGGAATAAGTGAGGATGGGCAAGAGCGGCCCGAAAATCTCGTCCTCCATGATTTTGTCAGACCAAGAAATCGGGTAGAGAATGGTCGGGGCGAGATAGCGAGCCTGAGCGTCAGACTTCCCGCCATAAACAACCTTCTTGGGATCGATCAGCGACGCAAGCCTTTCGACAGCGGAGGGGCTGATGACGCGGGAGTAATTCGGATTACTCTTGGGATCTGTGCCGTAAAGTTCGACAACGGCTTTTTTGCATTCCCTCACAAACTCTTCCGCTACGGACTCGTGAACAACAGCATAGCCCGGCGAAGTGCACCACTGCCCTCCCCATGTCATGGCACCCCAAACAACTTTCTTGGCGGCATCCGGCAGGTTCGCTGTCTCATCGACGATGGCGGGGTTCTGCCCTCCGAGCTCAAGCAACACGGGAGTTAGCTGCTCAGCCGCCGCTCGCATCACTACCTTGCCCACACCTACGCTTCCTGTAAGAAACAGGAAATCGAACGGAAGCTTCAGGAGATTCGCTACTGTCTCGCGGGCCCCGACTACAGCGCTAAACGCTTCCGGCTCGAAATACTTGGGAATCAATTCCAGGAGCAACTCGTCCGTTGCCAGCAACGCTTCGGATAGCTTCAACATACAGGGATTGCCGGCCGACAGAGCGGCAACCGCAGGGCGCAACGACAGAAGGAGCGGTCCATTAAAAGGACAGATTATCAGTGCGACGCCGTACGGCTCGCGGTACACCATGCCCTTGTGACCGGATTTTGCGAGAAATTTTGGAAGAGGAGCTTCGACCGGTTTCATCCACTCCTTCAACTGTGATTTTGCAAATTCGCTCGTTGCAATCGATGCGGACACTTCAAACGCGTTCTCCTGAGAGGCCGTCTTGAAGTCCCTGCACGAGGCGTCGGCAAAACGCTGATAATTGTCCTTCAACATGCGGACAAGGCGATCCAGTTGATCGACTCTCCACTCATAGGTCTTCGTCGCATCTGTGTCGAAGTGTGCCTTCTGTTTGCGAAAGAGTTCTTCGGCCGCGCCCCATGGGGTAAACTGGATGGAGTCTGCTTGAGATGTGCTCGTCTTGGCTTCTAATGGCGTAGACATTTCCTCTCCTCTTCGTCCTATTTCTATTGGTCCCGACTTTCCCTTGCCTTAGCGCGCACTCGGAGACGGGCCATTCTTTGTGACCAGTACCATACGAAAGCGGGCCTTTGCGGCCATCATCCGGTCATACGCTTCGCGCGCCTTGGATAGAGGCATGACTTCGATCATTGGCTCTACATTTTCGAGCAAAGAAAACTCCACCGTTTCCTGTTCGTCCTGCACGCTACCGGTAGTCGACCCGGAGATGGAGTGCATGCCAAAAACAAGGGAGCCGGTACTGACTTCCAGGGGGTCCGGGGCGATCCCAATCACCAACAGTTTTCCCCTCACGGCGAGTCCGCTCACGAGACCGGACATTGCTTTGCCACTTGGAGCAGTAGCGAGGATGGCATCGGCTCCGCCAAGCGCTTGCAGCCTGGCTCCCACATCTTCCGCTCCGCTGTCGACGTATTGGTGCGCGCCGAGTTCTTTTGCGAGCTTCCCCGACTCCGGACCGAGACCAATGGCGATAGTCCTGAACCCCATCCTTCTTGCGTATTGAATCCCGAGGTGTCCGAGTCCGCCGACCCCTTGGATTGCGACGACGGCACCGGCACGTAAGGCGGAATTTCGCAGGGCGTTGTACGTCGTCACACCCGCACACAGGAGGGGTGCTGCCTTCACAGATTCCAGACCGTCTGGAATCGTTACCGTGGCGCGTGCTTCAATGATCATGACTTCTGCGTATCCGCCGTCGATCATGATGCCGGTGAGCACGGCGTTTGCACAGTTGACAAAGTCACCTCGAAGGCACGCTAGGCAGGTGTCGTCCCACCCACCGCAGATCCCAACACCCACCCGCTGACCCACGGAACGGGTCGTAACATTCGAGCCGACGGCGTCGATGCGTCCAATGACTTCGTGACCAGGTACGCGTGGATAAATAAGGTTAGGCAATGCTCGGTCTACCAGCAGGCTGTCGGTATGGCAAACGCCGCAGGCCTCAACCCGAATGCGAACCTGATTAGGACCGGGCTCCTGCAGCGGCCGGCCAACCTCAGTGAAGACCCCGGGCTTGCTGATTTCAATTGCTCTGTACGTTGCGCTCATGTCGCCTCCGCTATTCGATGAAGTGCGGCTCACTGCGATGTGCCTACTACGCAACCGCAGATTTGGACGGACCAAAACTCGGATCAGATAGCTGAGCACGGGTGTCGGCTAAAAAGAGCCCCGCGTGTTGCAGAAATGTTCCAGCGTGCTGATACTGCGCTCCGTGACTCGAATCCGAGTACACGATTAGCTGGGCATTCGGCAGGTGTTCCGCCAAAATGAGCGCGTTGATCGGGCCTACAACGATGTCCTTATTCCCATGAACGATGAGCGTCTGCTGCGCGATGTTTTTCAACGTGGCATAACGGTTGGTGCTGGGTATCGCTCCCCATTCTCTAATCGCGGCAAGCTGTGCGACAGCCGACTTACTCGACGTGGGAAGGTCACGATCCTTTGTGCGAGACTCGAGGCGTTTCAAGTATTCGCGTCCAGCTGCCTGGCTTGCGTCCGAAGGCGTAAAGAAAGCTCCCAACAGGAACGCAATGGGATCCGCTTGTTCTTCAGCTGATAGCTCTGTGAAGGTAAGCCCTTCACCACCGCGCGGGGCGGTGCCCAGCAGAATGAGGCGCTGGACGAGATCAGGATGGTGCAGGGCCAGCTGCTGCGCAATCATGCCGCCTAAAGAGAAGCCCACGAGGTGAATCGCCTTGATACCGAGTGCACGACAGAAAGCCACACATCCGAACATCATCTCTCCGACTGTGTGGGGTGTTTCTCCTCCTGAAGCGCCAACGCCAGCGTTATCAAATAGAATGACCTCATGATCGACAGCCAGACCGTTCGTGATCTCTGGATCCCAGGCATCCATGTTGGAGTTGAAGTATCCGAGAAAGAGCAGAGGAACCGTCCCAGCTTTGCCGAAGCGGCGGTATGCGTGACGAACGCCCTCCGCCTCAATGAACTCTGTCGGGACCGTTTCATGTGTGTCATTGCTCACAATGCGTTCCCTCCCTCAGGGCACTATGTTTCTGAAGCTTTCGTTCGACCCCGCTCTAGCCCCATCCACTCCCTGATGTAAGGCGAGCAGTGCTGCACCGATATGCCTTTCGCCTCGCACCCATTGAGAAAGCGAACGCCCTCGACATCCACGAGATTCACTTCCTCCAAATCCAAAACGGGCGATTTGCCACACTTCCGTAGTTCCGTTCTGAGGTCGGCCAAATGTTCGGATCGCAGCTCTCCGCTCAGCCGAACTCGCGCCTGGAACCGCTCGATCTTGAGCTTCATGAATCGCCAGCTCCCGACCGCACTCTTGGTTGGGCAATGGACGGGCCATTTTCAAATGATTGAAAACCAAAGGCCTAGAAGGGAGCGATCTCCTGAATCATCAGGAATTCTGATTAATGAGGATTTGAGAAGCGGCTTTCGAGCAACTGGCCGGGAATAACTTAGTTGGCCTGAAGCTTCTTAAACCGAGATTTGTTGATTCCGAGGCGTTTGATCTTTGAGTCAAGAGTCCGCGTTGGAATTTTGAGTCTTGCTGCTGCGCCACTTGAACCGGAGACGCGCCCCCCACTATCTGCGAGGGCTGCCTCAATCATTTCCTTCTCCTGCCGTTGCAGCGCGCCGTCGAATGCCACTATCCGACCAGCAAATCGAGGCGTGGCTCGTTTAAGCCATGTCTCGTCCACGGAAAACGTGTCACCCTCACTCAAAATCACGGCTCTCTCAATTACATTTTGTAGTTCACGAACGTTGCCCGGCCATTGGTAGGATTCGAACAATTTAACCGTTTTCCTGTCGATGGTTCTGAACTTCTTTCCAGCCTTTTTTCCAAGGCGACCGATGAAGTAATCGACAAGCACGGGAATGTCATCACTGCGTTCGCGCAGCGAAGGCATCTGAATAGGCACAACGCTTAGTCTGTAAAGAAGGTCTTGACGAAACGTTCCCTCGGCGACGAGAGTGTCCAGGTCGCGATGTGTCGCAGCCAGCACTCTCACGTCCACAGGAAGGGCTTTGTTACTGCCAACGCGCTCGATTTCACGCTCCTGAAGCACCCGTAATAACGCGATTTGAATTTCCGGGGGCAAGTCACCAACCTCATCCAGAAAAATTGTGCCGCCATTCGCCGCTTCGAAACGCCCCAGGCGCCGTTGCGTCGCGCCGGTGAAGGCTCCCTTCTCGTGACCGAACAGCTCGGAAGCAATCAGCGAGGTCGGTATCGCGGCGCAATTCACACCGATGAACGCTCGCTCCGAGCGGCTGGAGCGCTTGTGGATAGCGCGCGCAATCAACTCCTTTCCAGTGCCGGTTTCACCCAGAATCAAAACCGTGGAATCGGAAATTGCCACTTTGGCAACTTGCCGAAGCACTTTACGCAGCGCTTCCGAAGAGCCGACGATGTCCTCAAACATCGAGTCACGATCGATTTGTTCTCGCAATGCGACGGCTTCACTTCGCATGAGATCTTCCGCCTGCTTACGATCCTCAATGTCCGTCGCCGTCGCGAACCAGCGGACAACGTCACCGTCGTCATTGAGCACAGGGTTGTAGCGAAAAAGGAACCAGCGAAACTGGCCATCTTTGCTCAGCAGCCGCTTTTCCGTCTCGAACGGCACTCCCCTTGAAAGACCCGCGCTGCGTTCGTTTTGAACCCTCTTTAGATCGTCCGGATGAACGTCTCTGTTGATCCGCTCGCGAGTTCCCCCGCCTTTCATTTCTTCCAGGGTCAAGCCCTTGTAGTCAAGCATCGTCTTGTTGAGTTGAAGCAAGGTGCCATCCCTATCTAGCACAAGCACATGCTGAGGAAGGAAATCTATGAGTTGCCGCAGCTCGCGCTCTTCCTGTCGAAGTTTATTTTCAGCCTGCTTACGTTCCTCGATGTCCGTACCCGTCGCGTACCAGCGAATGACGCTTCCTCTCTCATCGATTAAAGGGTTGTACCGGATCAGAAACCATCGATATTTGCCGTCTTTCCTCCGAGCGCGCTGCTCGTTTTCGAACGGAACCGAGCCAGAGAGACCTTTCTGCCGCTCCTCGCGAAGTCTCTCAACGTCTTCTGCATGGAACACGCGATCCCGGAAGTTATCGGCGCGCACTTCGTCCAAGGACAGCCCCGTATACTCAAGTGCCACGCGATTTGCATAAATGACACTACCGCCTGGATTCAAAACGACGATTTTTTGCGGGATGAGATCAACAATGCGACGAAGCTCTTCTTCATCTTGGCGTAGCTTAGCTTGCGATCGCTCTCCCTCGACAGCGATTACTGCGATGTGATCTGCGCCTTCGATCAGCCGCAGATCAGTGTCGCTCGCACTCCGAGGCTCCGTATAGTAGAGGCAGAAAGTGCCGAGAACTTCCTGATTTTTGGAGAGTAGCGGCTGAGACCACGCGGCGCGCAACCCGTAACCTAAAGCAAGGTCTCGATAGTCAGCCCATAAGGGGTCTGTTGCAATGTCGGAAACGATCACTTGCCTTTTCAGAGATGCGGCAGTACCGCATGAACCCGCACATGGGCCAATCTTCAGTGGAGTGATGGCCTCAACCCAGCCCTTGGGCAGTCGAGGACCGGCTGCGTGCCGAAGGTGCATGCCGTCCGCGTCCATCAACATTACTGCCGACTTGATCTTGCTCGCCTGAGCATCGATCGTTTCGCACAACCTTTCCAGGATATCTGCCAGGCAAGCTCCGTTGGCGATCATTTCCAACGTCCGTTTTTCGGCGGCTAGTAGTGCCTCGGCTCGCTTACGATCCTCAATATCGGTATTCGCGCCATACCATTTGAGGATGCCGCCGTGGTCGTCGCGTGCGGGCTCTACACGGAACAGGAACCAACGGTAGTCCCCATCACATCCGCGCAGGCGTGCTTCAATCTCACCGGCCTCGCCAGAATCCAGCAGGTGCCGCCAAAAATCCATGAACTTGTCGCGGTCTTCTGCGTGAACAGCCGCAGTCCAGCCCCAATCCAATGCTTCTTCCGCAGAAAGGCCGGTGTAATCCAGCCAGCGTCGATTGAGGAATTCGGCGGAGCCGTCGGGACGAGCGGACCACGTCAGAGTAGGAATGGCGTCAACGTCTTGCGCCTGCCGAATCTGCTCGGTACTCTGCCCCGCGGATGCCATTCGCAAATTATAGTCCCAGCCTGATTCCATGCACTTCAAGGCCTACCGCAAAGGCGGGAACGAATGCGCGCATCATCTTCGGACGATTGCGAGCAGATCACGGTAAAACCGAAGTTGCTTCGGTAGTCGCCTGTAACATCGTAGACCGGATACCGATGTCTGAAATTGGTATGGTCTTTCGTAAAGGGCCTCGGGCTCCGGTCGTAGACAACTTCAGATCTTTCGCTCTAACAAAGTAGGGCGAGCTCGGAACTCTTTGCGCGCTGATGAGAGCTAACTCATCCCGTTGGAGTAGTTCCCCGCATTGTCGGCAATCCGGAGAGCGCCGGGCTAAACCGGCATGTTGTAGGGGATGCAAGAGCCCGTGCAGCGATGCTAGCTGACGTTCCAGTGGGTGAGAATCCCATCGGTGGAAGCGCTCAGTTGCCACCGTAGTTATACCCGACGACGAGAAGGGTGACCGACTCGCCGGAAGCTTGGGAGTAAGAGTCCCCGTTGGCTGGGCGAAATGCTCAGTCAGATCCGTCAGGGGGGCAAGCAACTCGACAGGCCGCAGCGAGCAGCGAACCAGTGAAGCCGCGAAACCATCCCCCCATCGGAAACGGATGATGGGAATTTTGAGAGTGCCGAGCCAATGGACTCTCGGCGAAGGCCAAAGTCATCGGTGAAGGAACTGAGCAAGCGCAGCCGATGAACTCCCCGCGGTCATAGAGGGCGGCATGTGGAGAAGGAATGTACAGTGAAGGCACGGAACCACTCTTGGGTCGCCTAGGCGGAAACGCACAGCGAAGGCATCTCGTATAAGCCGCGAGTCGGTGAAGTCGGGATGTGCCCTCGAGTGGGGCGGATGGGGCCGATTAAGTGAAGATGGACCGCATAGCATAACCCGGACCGGAGCGAGGGCCTCTAGGGTACAGCCGGAAACCGCTTGCACGGAAGTTGCTCATAAGCACATCGTCCCTGACACAGAGCAGGGAACTCCGATGAACGCAGAGAGCACGAAGGACGAAGGCAAACCAGTGCATTGGGAAGGCCTCGTCTGATACTCCGGCCTTGAAGCCGTACCGGGGAAAACCCGCCGTACGGAATTTTAGGGGAGGCGATGGAAACGTCGGCATCATTCGAAGCCCGGTCCGCGCCATTGCCTTACCCGACTACAGGAAAGGAGAACAGCGACTCCATCCTGACCTCGAGTCTTGCAGGGGACATCGCGAGGTGTCTCGTGAAGCGTAGACCAGAGGCACCGGTGGGCCGGGCTATTGAGCTTCGAAAAGCCGATGGATCAGGATGCCGACTCCGTTCCGAGATGGAGGAAGGCAATACGGCAGCCACGCTATTCGCGAGTGGTTGTTTCGGTCCTGCGTAGTCTAAGAACCCGCGCACGCTGAGAAATGGGAAGTCGGCATCTCGTCAGGAAATCAAGTGCTGACGAGATGCCCGTTTACCAGGACCTGAGGTCGTTCCTGGATCGATGCTATTGCCATACGTCTTTATTTAATGGAACGCCAGAGTGCCATTGGACCAATACGGCACTTCGATTGGGACGGTCCGCAGCGGCGGCAGCTCTTTGTTCAGTGGACTATCCGGTTTGTCAGGGTCCGGGAACCACATAGACGTAGAAGAAATGGGTGAGTCCGGATCATTG
>Ga0210399_10002323_pt1 | contig 14837 bp, 15 predicted proteins | sample IncBWC14MmetaG_FD_150865 | JGI IMG/M metagenome (GOLD analysis project Ga0210399, IMG submission 150865) | Forest soil microbial communities from Barre Woods Harvard Forest LTER site, Petersham, Massachusetts, United States - Inc-BW-C-14-M | ecosystem: Environmental > Terrestrial > Soil >...
ACACCCTCGCCTTTCTCGTCAACCGTCTGGCCATCTCCGACCTCGTCCATGCGTACTGCCAGGGCGTCGACCGGCGTGATCCAGAGGCGGTGGCGCGCCTCTTCACCGAGGACGGCACCTTCGTTGCGTACGCGGAGCCCGGCGCCGCCGAGCCGACCAGCCGGAGCCACGGGCGGGAGGAGATCACCAAGGCGATCGCCATGGCCCGGTACTACAAGCGGACCACACACACAGTCGGAAACCACATGGCCCTCGTGGAAGGCGACCGCGCCACCGGCGAGACGCGCGTCGTCGCGTACCACGTGCTCGGTGACGCGGGCGCCGAGACGTTGATGATCTGGCACATCCGCTATCTCGACGCCTACGTGCGCAGCGCCGAGGGGTGGCGGATCGACGAGCGGGTCCTGCGGGTCGACATGGTGAGCAACCAGGCCCTCAACGGGGCCTACTAAATCAGGCCGGCGGGGTGAGCAGGGCGCGCTCGGCGGCCTGGCCCAGCTCGTCGAGCGCTTCGGCCAGCTCGGCGGAGCCCAGGTTGATCACCACCCGTCGCGCGCCGAGCGCGGCGGCCTCCTCGAGGGTGGCCCGGTCGACCGTGGCCGAGGTCGTCACCCCGCTCAGCGTCACCTCGATGGCGGCCGGGTCACGCCCCGCCGCTGAAGCCTCGTCGGCAAGCCGGCGGAGCGCCTCGGCGAGACGGTCGCCGCGCAGCCCGAGCGACAGCCAGCCGTCCCCACGAAGAGCGGCGCGACGGATGGCAGGTGGGCTCGTCCCACCCACCTCGATCGGCACGCCGCCGGGGCGCACGGGTCGAGGGAAAGACTGCACCCCGCTGAACGAGAAGTGCCGACCCTCGAATCGCGCGCCGGCACTTCGGTCGGCGCTCCACACCGCGCGCATCGCGTCGATCGTCTCGTCGGCGCGTTCGCCCCGGCTGTCGAAATCCACACCGCCCGCTTCGATCTCTTCGCGCATCCACCCGAGACCGACGCCGAGACGGAGCCGCCCGCCAGAGAGCCTGTCCACGGTCGCCGCGCGCTTGGCCAACGCGAGTGGATGGTGCCAGGGCAGCACGAGTAGGCCGGTGGCGAGGCCGAGCGTCGACGTGACACCGGCCACGTAAGCGAGAGTGTCGATCGGATCAGGGATGATGCAATCGGGCGGCAACGGGACCCGCCCGGACTTCGAGTACGGGTAGCGACTCGTGTAGTCGACGGCCAGCACGACGTGTTCGGGCAGCACCAATGACTCGAAGCCGAGCCGCTCCGCTTCCCGTGCGAGGGGACCGATCCATTCGGGATCGGCGAAGTCGGCGACGCTCACAGGCGGGATGACGGCGAGGCCCGCTACGGCATGACCGGTGCTCCCCATGGACGTCATCTTGGCCCACCTTGACGCCGCGGCACCCGATTTCCCCTCCCAGCCGCACGCCGCGCTGACGCCGTAGGGTTGCCGCTCACCAGCCGGAGGCGGACGTCGAAACTTGCGACGGCGTGGGGGAGGACGGTGTCATGGACAACCCGATCGACAAACGGGAGCTCGCGGAGTTGCTCGCCGTGCTTTCCTCTGCGGTCGACCGAGGAGACCGCGACCGCATCGCGTCCTGCTACACGGAGGACTCCTTCGACGACCACGGCACGTTCAAGGGGACGGGACAGGAGTTCGCCGACTTTGTCTGCGGACCAGGGCCGATGAGCTCGATGCACCACCTGATCGGCCAGTCGATCTTCGATGTCGACGGCGACGAGGCCTGGGGAGAGACGTTCTATGTGTTCCACGGCACGGTGGGCGCGATGCAGGTCGGCGGCCACGGCCGCTACGTCGACTACTTCCGCCGCGTCCGAGGAACATGGAAGCTGGCCTACCGTCGTGTCGTGCCGGAAGCGGTGCCGGCGGGAGACGACGAGGACGCCTACTGGCGGCCCACCCGCGACCGGGACGACCCGAGCTACGACCGCCGCCGAACTCCGGGTGAAGGGAGCGCCACGGGGAAATAGCCGCGCGCAACAGCCATGAGCCCCCCGATGGTCGGCACGAGCTGAGCCTGCGACCCCTCCGCAGGAAAGCGTGGGCGAGGGGGGACTTGAACCCCCACATCCTTTCGGACACAGGAACCTGAATCCTGCGCGTCTGCCAATTCCGCCACTCGCCCGAGTGACCGGCCAACAGTAGTCGCTGCCACGGGTGGCCCACGTCAGCCGAAAGGCGGATTTGGGTATAGGTGACCAGGTCAGACGCTTGCCGGGGTCCAGCGAAGTGCCTCGGCCAACTAGTCTTCTGGGGACCATGGGACTCCAGCAGTTTGAGGAGCGCCTCGAGCGTCTGGTGGAGGGTACGTTGGCCAAACCGTTTCGAAGCAACCTCCAGCCGGTCGAGATCGGGCGGAGGCTCACGCGCGAAATGGACCTGCACCGGCGGGTCGGCGTGCGAGGCCTGATCGCGCCCAATTCGTTCGCAGTGACGCTGTCCCCGGCCGACGTCTCCCGGTTCGCCAACTTCATCGACGCCCTGTCGCGCGAGCTCTCCGACGCCGCCCGCGAACACGCCCGCATCGAGGGCTACTCGTTCGTCGGCCCGGTCGAGGTCGAGATCTTCGAGGGTTCCAATCTCAAGCCCGGCCGCTTCACGGTGACCGCGGAGGTCCACGAGAGCGAGGACGGCGGCATCCTGGCCGAGCTCGTCCTGCCCGACGGCCGGCGCCTGGCGATCGGCTCGGATGCCCTGGTCATCGGCCGTCTACCCGAGTGTGATGTGGTCCTGCCGGACTCCAACGTGAGCCGGCGCCACGCCGAGCTGCGCCGGAAGGACGACGGCGTCTTCGTCACCGATCTCGGATCCACCAATGGCACCAGGGTGAACGGCACCCCGGTCCGGGAGCAGCTCCTCGCCAGCGGGGACGAGGTCAGCGTGGGGTCGACGAAGCTCATCTTCGAAATGTCGTGACCGCACCCGATGCGGGGGCGGTAGTCATCGCCACGCAGAACCTGAACGCGGTCCTCCACGTCATGCAGTGGGGGGTCATCGCACTGATCTTCCTCTTCTTCCTGCGCGTCATCCGGGCCGTGTGGGTCGAGATGAGCCCGGCGACAATCCGCAAGCCGCGTTGGCAGAAGCGTCAGGAACGACGCGACGAGCGCAACGCGAACCGTCCGGCCGCGCCCCCGAAACAGAGCCGTCGCCGGCATCTCTACCTCAAGGTGGTCCAGCCGCCGTCGCACGCCGGCCGCAGCTACGACCTCGACGACGAGCTGACGATCGGCCGCTCGCCCGGTTGCGGTGTCTCCATGCCTGAGGACATCTACACCTCGACGCTTCACGCCCGGCTCTTCCGGCACAACGAGCAACTCTGGGTCGAGGACCTGGGCTCGACCAACGGCACGTACGTCAACTCGGAGCGGATCGCTAAGGCGGTCCGCCTCGGCAAGGGCGACATGCTCCAGGTCGGCTCGACCGTGTTCGAGGTCTCGCGTTGACCGTGCTGCGGTCCGGCTCGGCGACAGACGTCGGGCGGGTCCGCCCTATCAATCAGGACATGCCGCTCGAGCGGCCCAACCTCTACGCGGTGGCGGACGGGATGGGCGGCCATGTCGGCGGCGAGGTGGCGGCCCGCGTCGCCGTCGAGACGCTGGAACAGGCCTTCGAGCGCGAGCCGACGGTCACGGGGCTACGCGATGCGTTCTCGGAGGCGAATGCCGCGGTGTGGCAGGAGAGCCAGATCAACGCCGACCTGCGGGGGATGGGGACCACCCTCACGGCGGTGGCGCTGGTGGGCGGCGAAGAGGGCCAGGACGTCCTGGCCCTGGCCAACGTGGGTGACTCCAGGGCCTACGTCTACTCGGACGGCCGCCTCTTCCAGGTGACGGCCGATCACAGCCTGGCCGAGGAACGGATGCGCCACGGCGAGATGACCGAGGCCGAGGCCGCCGTCCATCCGCAACGCCACATCCTGACCAGGGCCCTGGGCGTCTCCTCCGAGGTGCAGACCGACATGTGGGAGCTGCAGTTGCGGACCGGAGACCGCGTCATGCTCTGCTCCGACGGCCTGTCCAACGAGGTCGGCATGGACGAGATGGCCGGCATCCTCGGCGAGATCCGCGACCCCGGGGATGCCGCCGGCCGGCTGGTCGACGCGGCCAACGAGCACGGCGGCGCCGACAACATCACTGTCATCATCGTCGACGTCCAGGTCGGCGAGGACGGTCCCGACGGCGCCTCCAAGATCACGCCGATCGGGGCGAGCGCCGCGGCCATCACGATTGCGAGCGCCGGCGCGGCCACCGCCGCCGTCGCCGCGGTTCCCAACGGCGCCGCTCCGGCGCCCAAAGAGCCCGGGCCCGGCGGCAACGACGCGCCCGAGCCCTCCGATGCGACACAGGCCCTCCCGCTGAGTGGCATCGCCCCGCTCCCGGCCTTCTCTGACTCCGATTCCGACACCCTGGCGCCAGGGGCTCGCCTCGGCTTCGGCAGCGAGACCAGGACCCTGGGTGAGGAAGGCCCGCGCAGCGACGAGTTCTTCGTCGGCTCGGGCACGGTGTCGGTTGCCCGCACGTCCACGCGGGTCCCGCTCGCCGAGCAGACCCCGGCACCACGGGACACCTCCCCGAAGCGCAAGGAGAAGGAGACACGTCGCGAGCGCCGCCGGCGCCTCGGCATCCCGCGCCGCGTGACGTTCCGGGTGCTCGGCTTCGTGCTCTTGGTCGCAGCGGTTCCGATCGCGGCCTACTTCGTGCTCCGCTGGTACGCCTACGACAATTGGATCGTCACCCTCCACGGGAACCAGGTCGTCATCGAACAGGGTCAGCCCGGCGGCGTGCTCTGGTTCCACCCCAAGGTCGTCGACCGGACCGGCGTCAAGAAGGACCAGCTTTCGACGGCCGCCGCGAACGCGCTCGTCTTCGGCATCCAGAAGTCCTCGCTCCACGACGCCCGGAGGTGGGTCTCGACCGTCACGACGACGACCACCACCACCACGACGACCACGGTCCCCAACGGATCGACCACTACGACCAAGCCCTCCGCAACCGCCGGAAGTGTCCCGTGACGCCGACTCCGAAATTCAGCTCACCCCTACCCCGCGCCCAAGGGCGCCCAGCGTAGGCTCGGCCCGGCATGCAGCCCGTCGAGACGCCTCGCACCTACATGGGTCGGTACGAACTGACCCACTTGGTCGCGCGCGGCGGGATGGCCCAGGTCTACCGCGCTGTCGACCTCCAACTCGATAGGCCCGTCGCCCTCAAGGTCCTCTTCCCCGAGCTCTCGGTCGACAAGACGTTCGTCGAGCGCTTCCGCCGGGAAGCACAAGCCGCCGCCAACCTGTCGCACCCCAACATCGTTCCCGTTTTCGACTGGGGCGAGGACGACGGCGTCTACTTCATCGTGATGGAGTACGTCGACGGACGCTCGCTCTCGACCGTCCTTCGCGACCCGCAGAAGATGCCGGCCAACCAGATCGCGCAGATCGGCGCCGGCGTCGCGGCGGCCCTCGCCTTCGCCCACCGCCACGGCGTGGTCCACCGCGACGTGAAGCCCGGCAACATCCTCATCACGCCCGACGGCGAGGTGAAGGTGACCGACTTCGGCATCGCCCGCGCCATGAACACCGAGGAGAGCCTCACCCAGACCGGCGCCGTCATGGGCACGGCCGCGTACTTCTCACCCGAGCAGGCGGAGGGCAAGACCGTCGACGCGCGGAGCGACATCTACTCGCTCGGCGTCGTCCTCTACGAGATGGCTGTCGGCCGACCTCCCTTCACCGGCGACTCACCGGTTGCGGTCGCGTCCAAGCACGTGCGGGACCAACCCGTGCTGCCGCGCGTCGCCAATCCGGCCTGCCCCGCCGCGCTCGAGGCGGTGATCATGAAGGCGATGGCCAAGGATCCGGCCGCGCGCTACGGATCGGCCGAGGAGATGCGGGCGGACCTGCTGCGCTTCGCCGACGGCCGGCCCGTCGAGGCGGGTGACCCCAACGTGACCAGCGTCATGGGTGCGGCCGCCGCTGGAGCCGCCGCCACCACGATGATGTCACCGGCCACCGGCCGCACCATGGCCGTTCCCGCCGGGGGCATCGCGGCGGCCGACTCCAACCGCGACGACGCGGCGCGCAAGCGGCGGACGCGCAACCTCATCTGGTTGCTGGTCCTCCTGCTCATCGCGCTGGGCGTCATCGCGTACTTCCTGTTCAGCTCGCTGAACGGGAACGTCACCGTGCCCGACGTGGTCGGGCAGACGACGGCCGCCGCCACACAATCGCTGCAGAGCGACGGGTTGACCGTCGGGTTGCCCTCGCAGAGCGAAGCAAGTGCCACCGTCGCAGCGGGACACGTGATCAGTACCGTTCCCAAGGCGGGCACGTCGGTGTCGAAGAACTCCACGGTCCACCTGATTGTCAGCGCCGGGCCCAACATCCCGACGGTGCAGGTTCCCGCCGTGACCAACGAGCAACTGTCCGCCGCGATCCAGAAACTCACCGCGTCCAACCCCCCGCTGACGTACAAGGTGAAATACGCGCCCAGCAACCAGCCCAACGGCTGGGTCTTGAGTCAGGACCCGGCCGCCGGCGCGACCATCAAGGCGAACGTCCCGATCACGCTGACGGTGTCCAACCAGACCGTCGTCTCGGTTCCCTCGGTACTCGGGCAGAGCCCCACCGCGGCGGGTGCATCTCTCGCGAGAGCCGGCCTCAACGTCGGATCAACCTCGCAAGGCTGTCCGGCCGCGTATCAGAGCGGGACCGTCGCCGCGCAGAACCCCGGGGGTGGTGCCAATGCGCAGCCGAACAGCTCGGTCAACCTGGTGATCTCCAACTGCGTCATGGTGCCCGGAGTCGTCGGGCAGGACGCCAACTCGGCGCAGAACCAAATCTCCAATGCCGGCCTTACGGCGAACACCACGTTCGACACTTCCTGCCCCAACAATGCCCAGCCGGGCAACGTCGACAGTCAGAACCCGTCGGGGGGCTCCCAGGTGGCGAGCGGTGGCACGGTCAACATCTCGGTTTGCCAGTCCAACACGACGACCACCGGCTCGTCCACGACGACGACGTCGACGTCGACACAAGGGCTCGGGGTCACCACGACGAGCAAGCCCGGGCTGATCCGCAACAACAACTCCCGCTAGGCCCGCCGGGCCGGCGCCGGACCGCTACGTCGCGGCCGCCTCTGCTCCCAACTGTGCGAGGAAGTTGCCCAGCAGCGCCGGCCCCGAGGGGGTGAGCACCGACTCGGGATGGAACTGCACCCCTTCGATCGGCAGCGTCCGGTGCCGCAGCCCCATCACGACGCCGTCGGTCGAGGTCGCCGTGACCTCCAGCTCGGCGGGCACCGACTCGGGTCGCACGACCAGGGAGTGGTAGCGCGTGGCCACGAACGGGTTGGGCAGGCCGGCGAAGACGCCCTTTCCGTCGTGGTGGATCTCGGAGGTCTTGCCGTGCATCAGGTGGGGGGCGGCCTCGATCTCGCCGCCGAACGCCTGGCCGATGCACTGGTGGCCGAGGCACACCCCGAGGAGCGGGAGCTCACCGCCGAGCTGCCGTACGACGTCGAGGCTCACGCCGCCGTCGTCGGGACGACCCGGACCGGGTGAGATGAGCACGGCATCGGGCGATGCGGCGCGGATGCCGTTGACGTCGATCGCGTCGTTGCGGAACACGACGGGGTCCGCGCCCAGCTCGCCGAGCTCCTGGACGAGGTTGTAGACGAAGGAGTCGTAGTTGTCGACGACCAGCACCCGCTGTCCCATGGACCGACGATGGTACCCAACCTCCCTGCGTGTTCCCGCCCGCCCGGCGCCCGAAGCGCCCGAACCCGCCGGCCCGCACTGGCTAACCTCTGACCTCGATGGCGACCAGCACGAAGGGCCCGGGTGGCGCGTCGAAGAGGGGCCGATCGGCCTCGGGGCGTACCACCTCGAAGGTCGGTCGGTACAAATCGCCCGAGGAAAGCGGCCGCTACACCGCGCCGATCCCCAAGAACGTCCGCCACAGCCCGCCCTGGTTCGGGGCGCTCGTCCTGATCCTGCTGATCGGCGGCGTCGTCGTCATCACGGTCAACTACCTGGCGAACCTTCCGTTCGCCGCGCACGGCTCACCGTGGGGACTGGTGGCCGGGTTGGTGATGATCTTCGCCGGCTTCCTGATGGCGACCCGGTATCACTGACGGAGCGGCCGCCGGTACTCAGGGACGAGCGTCGGGAATGACGGCGGAGGCCGAAGGGCGCCGCGCACCCGACATGGTCTGGTACGCCAGTTATGGATCGAACCTGTGTGCTGCCCGGTTCCGTTGCTACATCGAGGGTGGGATCCCACCGGGCGCAACGCGCCCGTGCCGCGGCGCTCGGGACAAGACGCGACCTCGCCAGGACCGTGCGCTCGATATTCCTCACCGGCTGTACTTCGCCGGGACCTCCAAGACCTGGAACGGTTCGCCGTGTTTTATCGACACCGTGGAGAGCCCGGCCATCCCGACGCACGCGCGCGCCTACCTGATCACCTGGGAACAGTTCGAAGATGTCGTCGCCCAGGAGAACGGTCGCTCGACCTCGCCTATCGACCTCGAATTCGGCGATCTTGCCGCCGGTTTCAGCATCCGCCTCGGGCCAGGGCGCTACGAGAACATGCTCTGCTTGGGCAGCCTCGACGAGGTCCCGGTGATGACGTTCACGTCACCGGGGACGTTGGCTGAGGCGCACACGGGCGCACCCTCGTCGAGCTATCTCAAGATGATGGTCAACGGTCTGCGGGAATCGCACGCCATGAGCGACGACGACCTCGTTGCCTACCTCGGTTCCGCACCGGGATGCTCTGAGGAGCTCGCGGCCTCGTCGCTCGCTCCAGCCGACGAGAGCGAGGGCTGACTCAGCCCAGCCGCTCGATAATGGTGGCGTTGGCGAGCCCGCCGCCCTCGCACATCGTCAGCAGGCCCCAGCGGCCGTTGGTCCGCTCGAGCTCGTTGAGCAGCGTGGCCATGAGCTTGCCGCCCGACGCGCCCAGCGGGTGACCGAGCGCGATGGCGCCGCCGTTCGGGTTCACCACGTCCATGTTGGGGTGGTGCTCCTTCTCCCAGGCGAGCACGACCGAGGCGAACGCCTCGTTGATCTCCACCGCGTCGATGTCGTCGAGCGTGAGCTTCGCCCGCTCGAGCACCGACGTCGTCGCGGGGATCGGCCCGGTGAGCATGGTGACCGGGTCGACGCCCGCCAGGGCGAAGGCGTGGAAGCGGGCCCGCGGCCGCAGCCCGAGCGCGTTCGCCTTCTCCTCGCTCATGATCAACACGGCGGAGGACCCGTCGGTGATCTGCGACGAGTTGCCCGCGGTGACCTTGCCGTCCTCCTTGAAGGCCGGCTTCAGGCCGGCCAGCGCCTCCACCGAGGAGTCGGGGCGGATGCCCTCGTCGGCGGCGAAGATCTCGTCGGTGTCCTTGCCCTCTTCGTCGTGCACGACAACGGGGACGATCTCGTTCTCGAAGCGACCCTCCGCGGTGGCCTGCGCGGCGCGCTGGTGGCTCTGCACGGAGTAGGCGTCGAGGTCATCACGCGAGATGTCCCACTGATCGGCGATCATCTCGGCCCCGATGCCCTGGCCCTTCAGCCGGCTGTGGCCCTCCTCGTCGGCGTAGCGCGCCATCATCCGGGGCCCGAAGGGGAAGCCGAAGTCCCGCACGACAGACGAGCCCATCGGGGTGTGCGTCATGGACTCGACGCCCGCCGCGACGGCGATGTCGTAGGCGCCCGCCATGACGCCCTGTGCCGCGAAGTGGATGGCCTGTTGCGACGATCCGCACTGGCGGTCCACCGTTGTGGCCGGGACCGACTCGGGCCAGCCCGCGGCGAGCACGGCGTTGCGGGCCACGTTGAGTGACTGCTCGGAGACCTGCATGACGCAGCCCATCACGACGTCGTCGATCAGCGCCGGGTCGAGCTTGTTGCGCTCGGCGATCGCCTTGAGCGACTCGGAGGCCAGGTCCACGGCGTGCCAGCCCCGGAGCTTCCCGTTGCGCTTGCCGCCGGCCGTCCGCACGGCGTCCACGATGACTGCGGTGGTCATGATGCCTCCTCGCAAATCCGGCGGGCAGTCTCGCCCTGCCGGTCCAGATCGCAGGACATCCTACCTGCCGCCCGGAAGCGGACCACTTGGCCGCTGAGCAGGGACGCGACCGGCGAGCCGCCGACGACCGCCCGCTAACGTCTGCCCTCGATGAGCGCCACCCCCAAGAACATGGACCGCTGGCTGGGCGACGGCGGCATGCCGATCATCGACGTGGTCGGCGGCGTCTTCACCGGCTACGGCGTCGACGGTGAGGACCTCGGCTGGGCTGCCGGCGCCTTCACCCCGACCGACCTGGCCTGCAACCCCCACGGGATCGTGCAGGCCGGCATCCACTCTCTCCTGCTCGATGCGTCCATGAACTTCGCCATCAACGCCGCCCTCCCGGGCAAGGCCCGCACCCGCGGCACCCTCGAGATGAAGACGGAGTGCATGCGTCCGGCCCTCAAGGGCGAGCCCTACACCCTGCGCGGCGATGTCGTCCGCATGGCCAAGCAGATCGCCTACGGCGAGGCCTCCATGCACAACGCGGACGGCGAGCTCATCAGCCGGACGACGGGGACCTTTCTCTTGCATCGACCGTCTCCCGAACCAGACTCTTCCGGCTGACCCCGCCGTCCCGCCGGACCCCGACCCCGGGGCCTGCCACGTGTGCTGTGGCCCCGCGCCAGGATCCGACAGGGTGTGTTTCGCCTGCCGCCTCGTCGCCCGCCGTCTCGGCGTCGTGCTCGCACCCGTGCTCCCGATGCAGATGTGCCCGCTGCCGGGGCCGCTCTACACGGTGCTCATGGGGTACAAGGAGGCGCCCGTCGCCGAGGCCCGCGCCCGGTTCGGCCCGATCGTCCGCTCCCTGACCGCCGCCTTCCTCCGCGCCCACGAGGACTGCGTCGCCGCCCTGGCCGGAGGCCGGCCCGATTTCGTGTTGCCGGTGCCGTCCACGGTGCGTCCGGGCGGTTCGCCCATCGCCCGCATCCCGGGGCTGGCCGCCGACGTCGAGTCGGCGCTCCCCGGCGTGCGCTGGACGGGACTGCTGTGCCGGACGAGCGAACCCGTGGGTCACATGCGTCCCTCGGCCCGCGCCTTTGCGGTGCCCCCGACGCTCCGCTGCCGCGTCGCCGACCGGCGTCTCATACTGCTGGACGACACGTACGTGAGCGGGGCCCGCGCCCAGAGCGCGGCCGCGGCCTTGCGTCGCGCCGGAGCCTGTTCTGTGGTTGTCGTCTGCCTGGGCCGGGTGCTGCGGCCGAACCGCGTCCAGGCTCACGCGAACTTCCTCAGCCGTCGACAACCGGGTGACTCGGGCTCGTTGCGTGCCGACGCCAACGGGCCCTGCGCCCGGTGCGTTCAGACGCCGGCGGGCACCGTGTAGCGGACGCCGGTCAGCTCCTCCGACGTCGCCCACAGCCGCGCCGCCATCTTCGGGTCCCGCGCCCGCTGCGAGGGTCGAGCCACGCGGGGCGGCCCGTACAGGCCGAAGGCGCCGCCCGGCCCGATGTACTGGCCGTTGTGCACGTGCGACGACGTCGCGGCGCAAAGCACCGGTAGCGCGCCGCCCGCGGCCGACTGGCCGAGGCTCGCACCGGCCGCCCGGCTGAGTCGCCGGCGCACGCGGCTCTTGCTCAGGGCGGCACCAGTGCCGGCGAGGTTGCTACGCGTCCAGCCGGGATGCGCCGCCAGCGCCATTGTCCGGAAGCCACCGGCCTCCAGGCGCCGGCTCAACTCGGCCACGAAAAGGAGATTGGCCAGCTTCGTGGTGCTGTACTGAATCCACGAGTTGCGGGCCTTCGTCGTCGCGACATTGTCGGGGCGGATCCGGCCGAAGCGGTGCATGTGGGAGCTGACCGCGACGATGCGCGATCGCTCGGTCGTCACCAACCGGTCCAGGAGCAGCCCGGTCAGGGCGAAGTGGCCCAGGTGGTTGGTCGCCATCTGCAACTCGAAGCCGTCCGCGGTCTGGCGGTAGGGCGTGCCCATGACGCCTCCGTTGTTGACGAGGAGGTCGAGGCGCGCGTGCTGCTCAATCATCCGTTCGGCCGCGGCGCGCACCGAAATCAGGTCGGAGAGGTCGAGGTCGAGCAGCTCGAGCGAGCTCCGGTCGAGCTGGCTTTCCAACTTGTCCCGGGCCCGGGCGGCCTTCTCCCTGTCGCGGCACGCCATGATCACGTGCGCGCCGTGATCGGACAGGACCCGCGTCGTCTCGTAGCCGATGCCACTGTTGGCGCCGGTCACGAGCGCGACCCGCCCGGTGAGGTCGCCCGCGTCGGCCGCACTCCAGGTGGGGCTGTTCGTCACCTCGCTGCCGGGGACCTTTTGCATGCACCGATCATGCCCCGCTCGGGGGCGGACGGCGGCCGGGAGCCGGGCCCGTCGGTTGGGATCAGGCGTTGCCGATGTGGTCGGCGGGCACGGTGCCGAGCTTCCCGGCCTCGAAGTCCTCGAAGGCCTGGATGATCTCGGCGCGGGTGTTCATCACGAACGGGCCGTGCGCGTAGACGGGCTCACCGATGGGCTGGCCGCCCAGGATGAGGACGTCGAGCGCGGGGTGCCGGGACTCTTGTTCGGCGTCGGCCCGCACCACGATCGCCTCACCGGGACCGTGCACAGCCAGAGACCCGGGGCGGATGGGCCGACTGTCGGGACCGACGGTGCCGCGGCCCGAGAGCACGTAGACGAGCGCGTTGAACTGGCTCGGCCAAGGAAGAACGAGTTCGGCTCCGGGTTCGACCGTGGCGTGGACCAGCGAGATAGGCGTGTGCGTCGAACCCGGACCGTGATGGCCCGCGACGTCACCGGCGATGACCCGGACCAGCGCACCGCCGTCGGGCGTGGTGAGCAGCAGCACGTTGTCGCCCTCGATGCCTTGGTAACGCGGGTCGATCCACTTGTCGGCGGCCGGCAGGTTCACCCAGAGCTGGATGCCATGGAACAGCCCGCCGGTGGCGATCAACTGCTCCGGTGGGCGCTCGATGTGCAGGATGCCCGAGCCGGCGGTCATCCACTGCGTCGAGCCGTTGGTGATCAGGCCGCCGCCACCGATGGAGTCCTGGTGCTGGAACGTGCCGTCGATCATGTAGGTGACGGTCTCGAAGCCACGGTGCGGGTGCCACGGCGTGCCCTTGGGCTCACCGGGCGCGTACTCGACCTCGCCCATCTGGTCCATGTGGATGAACGGGTCGAGCTCGGCCAGCGGGACGCCGGCGAAGGCGCGCCGTACGGGAAAGCCCTCGCCCTCGAAACCGGCGGGGGCGTCGGTCACCGTCTTCACGGGCCGGATCGACGAGCGGTCGGCCGGCGGCGTGATGCGGGGGAGCACCAGGTTGTCGGGGACGGTCACTGCGGGCATGGCGATCTCACTTCCTCTTGACGCCGGTACGCATGCCCTCTGGGCAATGTCCGGCGAACAGTTATGGAACCCGCCGGGACGACGTTCTGTTCCACCGGGGCGGTGGCCTGGCCTCCAATCAGTCTGCGTCGAGGCGGGCGACCTGGTCAGGGGTGAGTTCGATGGCAGCTGCGGCGGCGGAGGAGACGGCGGTCTCCGGGCGGCTGCTGCCGGGGATGGGGATGACGCGGGGGCCCTTGGCGAGCATCCAGGCCAGCGTGACCTGCTGGGGGCTGGCGCCGACCTCCTTGGCCACGGCCGCAAAGGCGGGGTGGGTGTGCTCGATGTCGTCGGCCCGTCCGATGCCGCCGAGCGGGCTCCAGGGGATGAACACGATGCCGAGCTTGTCGCAGTGCTCGAGCTCGCCCTCCGACGAGCGGAAGCGGGGCGAGAATTGGTTCTGCACGCTGACGAGCCGGCCGGCGAGCACCCGCTGCGCCTCGTCGATCTGGGCCACGGTGGCGTTGGAGACGCCGGCCATGAGGATCTTGCCCTCGTCGAGAAGGTCAGCCAGTGCGCCGACGGACTCGGCCCACGGAACCTTGGGGTCCGGGCGGTGGTACTGGTAGAGCCCGATGGCATCGACGCCGAGGCGTTTGAGGGACGCCTCGCATGCCTCTTTGATGTAGGCGGGGTCGCCGTGCACCGTCCAGCTGCCGTCGCCGGGGCGCCGGTGCCCGCCCTTGGTGGCGACGAGGACGTCGTCGGTCGGACCGCGGTAGGCGGCGAGCGCCTCGGCGACCAGCTCCTCGCCGTGGCCGTGTTCCTGGACGCTCAGCGAGTAGGCGTCGGCGGTGTCGATGATCGTGACGCCGGCATCGAGCGACGCGTGGATGGTGGCGACAGCTTGGCGGCGGTCGGGGCGGCCCTCGATGGAGAGGGGCATCTCGCCGAGGCCGATCGCGCTGACCGTCCGGTTGCCGATGGGACGCTGCTGCATTGGTCCTCCTCGTGGGTGCGGCGAAGAGCGGGATGCGCGGGTCAGCGCCTCCGCAACGCTTCGAACGTTACCGGCGTGCACGGAGTCTCGCCCGGGGTGAGCGGGTGCCCGGCGTCGACGAAGAGCCGGGTCGCTCCGCGTCAGCCCAGTTCGCGGGCGACGTGGAAGGCGATGCGGTACAGCTCGGTGTCGTCCGTGATCGGCCCGGCATGGGCGGCCCGGCGGCGAAGCGCCTCCTTGTCGATCTCGCCGGCGCGGCGGACGTCGGCCTTCGTGATTGATGCAAAGGAGACGAGGTCCATTTCGTCAACTTCGATCTCGACGCGGCCAACTATGTAGCGGCCCCCCACCTTCGCCTGCGGCCGGCGCCAGAGTCGGAACGACACGGTGATGTCGCCGGCGGCGATGTCGTCGCGCAGTTCCTTGCTGAACTCCACCGGACTCGACGCTATGGCACCGCCGGCCTCGATGGAAGG